>SESD01000951.1_pt1 | contig 16776 bp, 17 predicted proteins | sample 3171411 | NCBI WGS metagenome assembly SESD01 (sample SAMN06051880, study PRJNA518727) | freshwater metagenome | biome: subpolar coniferous forest; feature: holomictic lake; material: water; isolation source: holomictic Lake 442, 16.5 m depth | place: Canada: near Kenora, Ontario | collected...
TTAATGGTTTTACGCTTGATCAGGATATCGGTGAGTTTATTCTGACTCATCCCGACATGAAGATTCCTGAAGAGACCAGCGAGTTTGCCATTAATATGTCAAATCAGCGCTTTTGGGAGTCGCCTGTACAGCGTTATATTGATGAGTGTGTGCAAGGAACAGAAGGGTCTCGCGGTAAAAACTTTAATATGCGTTGGATTGCTTCGTTGGTTGCCGAGGTTTATCGAATCCTGACGCGGGGTGGCGTATTTTTATATCCGTTTGATTTACGCGATCCATCAAAACCCGGCAGATTACGGCTTATGTATGAAGCCAATCCGATGGCGTTTATTATTGAGCAGGCGGGTGGCGCTTGTTCTACAGGTCGTGAGCGTATTCTTGATATTAAACCAACCGGTATCCATCAGCGCGTGCCGTTGGTTTTGGGGTCAAAAAACGAAGTTGAGCGGATTGTCGCTTATCATCAGGAAGGATGATATTGATTGTAGGCGATGTTAGCTATTGGCGGAAGTAATGTCACGAAGATACGAGGTTTATGTCTTCGTGTCTTCGTGGTGAAAAGCTTTTTCTGTCTTGTTTTAATGATAGTTCAATGCATTATTGTTTTTGGTTATTGGTGCTTTCATCTATCATTTTTCGTTGTTGCGCAGCTTCATTCTGAAGTATTTGTTCGACTTGTTTGGCTTTTTCCAAGGCTTCAAGTTGGGTTTTAAATACCGCTGGTTCAGGTGTCTGGGCTTGCTTGTCTTTTTCTTCACAGCCTGTGATTGAAGTAAGCAGCAGTAGTATTGTCGTCAATTTTAGAATGCACTTCATGGGCTCAGCCTCTTTTGTGATGGCTTACTTATGCTAAACAGTCATTATCGGGGTAAATTATTGGCTTCTGATGCTTTGTTGTAATCAACGCCCACACTGACAATAAAGCTGGTGGCTTCTTCTATATTCATAGCCGATTTTATTACCTTTGACTTGTCGACAATCACCGTAAATCCGGAGGTTGGGTTGGGTGATGTGGGGATAAACAGTATATATTTATCATCGTGTTTGTTGGTCACATAAGCCGGTACCCAAATACCTTCTTTGGGATATTCAACATAAACAACTTCCTTGGTCATGGTTTGTTCATGCGATGAAAACATGTTGATAACTTTTTTAAGCACCCGGTAAATAGTGTTAAGAAAAGGAATTCTGTCGATAACAAAATCAAAAATGCCAATAACCCAGGAGCGACCTTTTTTGACAATGGTGCTGCCTATAGACACTAATATAACAAAGCTGACGGCGAAAACCAGAGCGGTATACAGGTAGTTATCGGAAACATCGTAAACAACGTTAAATAAATTGGAAACCAGTCCTTTTACAAAAATAATAATTTGCAATACGATAACAATAGGAATGACCGCAAAGACGCCGATCAGGAAATAATTTAATAGCTTTTTGGTGAGCTCGTTCATTTGTTTTCTCCATGGTTTATATTGACTTAATCATCAATCTATTTGATGACGATTTAAAATTCCCTCAATCAGTAAAATACCAACCTACAGACTGAAAGAAAAGATGCTCGTCATTATATGCGAATTTACGTTAGATGTATGAGTGATAGAAAGTTCTGCGAAAAAAGCTTGGGCGGTGTTGATAGTGGTTAATGTCTGTATTATAGGGCAATAATTTTTATTGCCGTGCCGATGCAACTGATTTTCCGGTAAAATTAAGGTGCAGGTGTAGGCTGAAACAAGGTTTTTCGTGCGTAAGCGAGAACAAGCGTTTCCTGCAAGAGGCGTAATAGTGCAAGAATGAGTTTAAAGTTAAATTGCGGTTTAAAGCAGATGTTTTTTATTAATGGGTCGGAACTATAGCCCGTGAGTTTTTAAAATCAGGAGACGTTGTTATGTCAAAAAATGTGTTGATTACCGGAGCAGTCAAGCGCATTGGTGCCACTTGTGCGCGATTATTACATAGCGAAGGGTGTAATGTGTTTTTGCATTACCGGTCTTCAAAAGAAGCGGCTTTGGCGCTTTGTTATGAATTAAATCAACTGCGCCCTGATTCGGCTTACATGATGCAGGCCGATTTACTCAATAGCGATGAATTGGACGCACTGGTCAGTGAGGCTTGTATGGCTTGGGGCGGAATAGATGTGCTGGTCAATAACGCGTCATCTTTTTATCCAACGGCAATGGCGGATGTCACTGAGCAGCAGTGGGATGAGTTAATGGGCTGTAATTTAAAAGCGCCTTTTTTTTTGGCAAAAGCATTATCAAAAACCTTAGCAAAAAATAGGGGCTGTATTGTTAATATTGCTGATATTCACGCCGAACGCGGCTTGAAAGGTTATCCGGTTTACAGTATTGCCAAGGCCGGCTTGGTAGCTATGACTAAAATTCTGGCTAAGGAGTTTGGGGCGAAAATTCGTGTGAACGCAGTGGCACCGGGCGCTATACTTTGGCCTGATAATGATATGTCTGCCCAGGGAAAGCAGGAGATTTTGCAGCGGGTGGCTTTGGGACGGTGTGGTGAACCGTCCGATGTTGCTAAGGCGGTATGGTTTTTAATTAAAGATGCCAATTATATGACAGGACAAATACTGACTGTTGATGGCGGGCGTACTTTGTTTTGTTAAGTTTAAGACGCGATAAATCGTGTTTGGATTTTAGGAATGCGCATGAAATAACGTAGGCATCTGGCTCCTTCTCCCTCGGGGAGAGGGCTGAGGGGAAATAAATGGTCAAGTTATTTCATGCGCGTTTCTTAATAAGTCCAGGTCGGCGTAATCGGTTTTTGTTTGAGATTAGCTTTGTCGAATTTTTCCCAGAGATCGGCGTAACTCACTTGGCTAACCGGGTGTTTTAAAGTTGGGGCAATTTCTGCTAAAGGTTCAAGCACAAAGGCGTAGCGTTCAATTTCATCGCGAGGTATCTGTAGCCGTCCCTCATTGAGTATCAGGCCGTCATAAAGAATAAGGTCTAGGTCAAGGGTGCGGGCCGAGAATTTCTGGCTGTTGCGCGTACGACCGTTGTCTAGCTCAATTTGACGTAGCAGGTGGGCGACTTCGTGTACATCTTTTTCTGACTTAAAACCAACCACAAGATTGTAAAAAGTATCCCCTATAAAGCCGACGGCATCTGATTCGTAAATACTTGAGATAGTCAATTTGCCAAAGTGATGTCCAAGCGCTTTTAGGCTGGCAAGTATATGTTTATCTTTGTCGATATTACTGCCTATGCTTATGTAACCGTTGGGCATGATTTATTTTTCTCCTCGTTCTATAATGATGCCAACATCACTGGCGCCGCGAATTGCGCCTTTTTTATTCAGGGTTATTTTTACCCAGGTTACGTTAAATTCAGTGCGAATAATACTGGCTATTTCAGAGATTAATTTTTCAACAAGAAAAAACTGGCTGGCTTCGACAAAAGAGATAATGCGCTTGGAAACGGTTTTGTAATCAAGCGCATATTGAATGTCATCGGTCTCGGCGGCTTTACTTATGTCAAAAGCCATCTCAATATCAAGCACAACGGTTTGTTTGGTTTCCCTTTCCCAATCATAGATACCGATGATTGTTTCAATTTCAAGTCCGCCTAAAAAGATGATGTCCATGGTTATTTCCGGTTATGATGTGTATTTTAATAAAGCGGTAAGTATCAGGTAAATGTGCCCCGCTTACAAGTCCTGTGTGAGGAAAGAGTTACATGATTGAATGGTTGTTTGTTCCGGTTGCCTATCTGATAGGTTCTATTTCCAGTGCAATTATTATTTGCCGTCTGATGGGTTTGCCAGATCCGCGCGAACAAGGCTCAGGGAATCCGGGCGCGACTAATGTGATGCGTTTTGGAGGAAAAAAGGCGGCAGCGATTACTTTATTGGGTGATTTGCTTAAGGGCTTGTTGCCTGTTTACCTGGCTAATTTTTTGGGAATGTCTTTTGAGTTATTGGCGGTTATCGGCTTGGCGGCTTTTATGGGGCATCTTTATCCGGTGTTTTTTAGGTTTAAAGGGGGCAAGGGCGTAGCGACATCCATTGGTGTTTTGCTGGGCTTTTCTTGGTTGCTTGGGTTTGCTTTTATAGGCACTTGGTTGCTGATTTACAAGGTCGGTAAAATTTCCTCTTTATCCGCGTTGTGTGCCTCTATTTTATCGCCGGTTTATGCCTGGTTTATGGTGGGTGACATTTACATCGTGGGCGCAGCAACGATTATGATGGTATTTTTACTCTGGCGACATAAAAGTAATATTCAGCGTTTGCTGAATGGCGAGGAATGATTTTTTAGGGGAAAGGGGAGAGGCGAAAGGTTAAAGGCGAAAGGCGAAAGTGCTATTTTTCCACCTTGAGCCTTGGATCTTTAGCCTTTCGCCCTTCGCCCTTCACCTTTATTTAACCTTTAACCTGCCGTTTCAATACAACTCACTGATTGGCCAGCGTGGGCGGGCAAAAATCTCCAAACCTTGCTGTTGGCCGGCCATTAAGCGCTGGCAGCCTGCGTAAGCAATCATGGCCCCGTTGTCGGTACAAAACTCCAGTCTGGGAAAATAGATTTGCGCCTGTTCTTTGGAGGTCATTTCAGTTAAGGAGGCGCGGATTTGTTGATTGGCGCTGACGCCGCCAGCAACTACGAGTCTTTTTAGGCCGGTTTGTTGTAAGGCACGTTTACATTTAATGCTGAGTGTTTCAGCAACCGCTTGCTGGAAGCCGGCGGCAATGTTGGCTTTGTTTTGTTCGGTCTTGTTCGGATCAAGTTCGGAAGCGTTAAAGCTATTCAGTGTAAAGGTTTTTAAACCGCTAAAGCTAAAGTCCAATCCGGGTCTGTCGGTCATGGGTCTGGGGAATTTAATCTGTGGTGTACCGTGTTCAGCAAGCGCAGATAATTTAGGACCACCGGGGTAACCGAGTCCCAACATTTTTGCTGTTTTATCAAAAGCCTCGCCCGCCGCATCATCAAGAGATTCGCCTAAGAGTTGGTAGTGACCGATGCCCTCGACTTTAACCAGCAGGGTATGTCCACCGGAAATTAATAAAGCAATAAAAGGAAATGCCGGTGGATTTTCTTCCAACATAGGCGCGAGCAAGTGTCCTTCCATATGATGCACGGCAACAGCAGGAACCTCCCAAGCCCATGCCAAACTTCTGGCGGTAGCTGCACCGACTAATAATGCGCCCATTAGTCCGGGACCTGCCGTGTAGGCAATGCCGTTAATGTCTGCGCTACTTAGTCCGCTTTCTTGCAAAGATTGCTTGATGAGCGGAACTAATTTGCGGATATGGTCGCGTGATGCCAATTCAGGAACTACGCCGCCATATTCGCTGTGCATCTCGACTTGGCTGTGTAATAAGTGGTTTATCAAGCCTTGTTTGGCGTGATAAATTGCGACACCGGTTTCATCGCAGGATGTTTCTATGCCTAAAACGTACATTGAGTTTTTGAAAATTTTAAAAGTGAATGTATAATTAAGGGTTCTGTTTGTTCAGTGGATATTAAATGTCCTCATACTCACAATATTAACATAATTGGAATCATATAATGCCGTCAGTGAAAATTAAAGAAAACGAACCTTTTGATATTGCAATCCGTCGCTTTAAACGCGCCTGTGAAAAAGCTGGTGTATTGGCCGAAGTGCGTCGCCGTGAGTTTTATGAAAAACCAACCGCCGAGCGTAAACGTAAAGGTGCGGCAGCTGTTAAGCGTCACTTGAAGAAATTGGCTCGTGAGCGTTATGCATTGAAAAATTTACGTCGTGGACGTCCAGTACTTTAACATCAGGTTAATGTGATGGATTTGTTAACAGATCGTATCAAGGAAGATATGAAAGCCTCCATGAAAGGAGGAGCTAAGGCACGGTTGGGTGTGATTCGTTTAATTTTGGCTGCCATTAAGCAAGTTGAAGTTGATGAGAGAATCCAGCTCGATAATGATCGGGTTATTTTGGTGCTTGACAAGATGCTCAAGCAACGCCGTGAGTCTATCAGGCAGTTTGGTGATGCAGGTCGACTGGATTTGGTGGCGATTGAAGAAGCTGAGATTTTGGTAATTCAGGATTTTCTGCCGCAAGCACTTAGCGAGGAAGAAGTCGATGCCATGGTCAGTGATGCTGTCCTTGAATCGGGTGCAGAATCTGTTAAAGACATGGGCAAGGTGATGGCTTTATTGAAGGCTAAATTACAGGGTCGCGCTGATATGTCTGTTGTTAGTACTAAAATTAAGGCTGCATTAGCTGGATAATTTTATGGGGTCCGGGTAAAAAATGTCCGGTAGAATTCCTCGCGAGTTTATTGATGAGCTTTTGGTGCGGGTTGATATCGTTGATTTAATCGATTCGCACGTTCCTCTAAAAAAAACGGGCGCAAATTATGTCGCCCGCTGCCCCTTTCATACTGAAAAAAGCCCCAGCTTTTCGGTAAACCGTAATAAACAGTTTTTTCACTGCTTTGGTTGTGGAGCAAGCGGCAATGCCATCAGTTTTCTGATGGATTTTAGTCATCTTGATTTTATTGAAGCTGTTGAAGATCTGGCTGCCTTTGTGGGTGTTGATGTGCCTCGGGAGTCGGTTGCTCATCAGTCACTGCCTAAGAAAGATGATTTAAGTGGTCTTTATGGTCTGATGGAGCGAGTGGCTGATTTTTATATAGAGCAGTTGCGAGTCAATCCTAAAGCCGTTGATTATCTTAAGGTTAGGGGGGTTAAGGCGGCGGTTGCTCGTGACTTTATGCTGGGTTATGCGCCCGATAAGTGGAGCGCTTTGGCGGAGAAATTTAGCCAAAAGCTCTTAATAGATGCTGGTTTAGTGGTCGTCAAGGATGATGGTCAGGTGTATGATCGTTTCCGTGGCAGAATCATGTTTCCCATTCGCGACAAGCGAGCCCGAATTATAGGGTTTGGTGGTCGGGTGCTTGATGATTCGTTACCCAAATACTTGAATTCCCCGGAAACGTCCCTATTTCATAAAGGCAAAGAAGTTTACGGCCTGTATGAGTTACTGGAAAAAAATTCAAAGCCGCAGAGGATTTTGATTGTTGAAGGCTATATGGATGTTATTGCCTTGGCTCAGTATGGTATTAACTATGCTGTTGCGGCCTTAGGAACCGCAACATCACAGGCGCATCTCGATTTACTGTTCAGGTTTTCATCGCAGTTGGTGTTTTGTTTTGATGGTGATAGGGCGGGGCGTGAGGCTGCGTGGAGAGTGATGGAGTCAGCTTTTGCCAGTCTCAAGGATGGTAGATCTTGTCGAATAATGTTGTTGCCGCAAAGTCATGATCCCGATTCACTGATACGTGACGAGGGTTTGGATAAGTTTACCAGGCGAGTGCACACGGCTCAGGCTCTGTCCGATTATTTTTTTGAACACGTGTCAGGTGAATTAAATCTTTCCGAAATGGAGGGGCGTGCGCAATTGATTAGTAAGGCCAAGCCATACCTGGAAAAATTGCCGGAAGGTGTGTTCAAGGAAATGATGCTTGCGCGGCTTAAAGAATTATCCGGCATGAGGACGCTGAGCATTTTGGATAGTACTGCTACGGTTACCCTAAACCCAAAAAGACAGTCTCGGCAGGAGCTTAATCGATTGTCTTCGGCGCGCGTTGCGATTGCCCTGTTGCTGCAAAACCCCAGATTGGCAGATAATGTTGAGCAAAAAGATATTGATTGGAGTGGGTTGGAGTTTCGGGGGATTGAGTTATTTAAAAATGTGTTGCAAGTGGTTTTAGAAAGAAAAGCTGTTAATACAGCAGTTTTAATAGAATATTACCGCAACACAGCCGAAGAAAAATCCGTCAAAGCACTGGCATTGCTGGACTTAAATGTTTCCGAAGACAAGATGGAGGATGTTTTTAGTGGTGCGCTGGATAGTCTGCTTAAGCAAGGTATAGAGGCCGGCATTCTTAAGTTGCAAGCTAAAGCACAAAGCAAAGGATTGGATAGTCAAGAGCAAGCGATGCTTGTTAAAATGTTGGCAAATAAATAATTGGATGATATACATAGTTTTATAGTATACTTCTCTGTTAAGTATGACCGTACTCAGTAGAGTATTCAGTGAGTGAATGATGAATCAAGAACAGCAACAGTCTCAGCTTAAACAATTGATAGCCAAAGGCAAGATGCAGGGATACCTGACTTATGCCGAGGTGAATGATCACTTGCCCAGTGATATTGTTGATCCTGAGCAAATTGAAGACATCATTGGCATGATCAATGAGATGGGCATTCAGGTTTATGAAAGTGCACCTGATGAAGATTCACTGATTAATGATTCAGCTGCCGTTACTACCGATGACGAAGATGCGGAAGAAGTTGCAGCTTTAGCGTCTGTTGACAGTGAGTTTGGCAGAACTACAGACCCTGTGCGTATGTATATGCGCGAAATGGGATCAGTGGAGTTGTTAACGCGTGCTGATGAATTAAAAATAGCCAAGCGCATTGAAGAAGGACAGCAGCAACTGGTTAAAGCGATTGCTCGATCTTGTGTAGTTGTTGATGATTTTATACAATCATTTGATGCTGTTTCCGGTGAAGAGGGTGGTATTCGCCTGACTGATTTAATTTCCGGTTTTGTTGATTTAAGTGATGCTGATGACTTGGTTGCTGCTGTTGTGCCAACCAATGATATCGTTGAAGAGGTTGCTGGTGCTGAAGAAGAGGTAAAAGGACTTAATTACGAAGAAGTTCAGGAAAAAGTCGAAGCACTTAGAAAACAATTAAAAATAGCTTCAACAGCGATCAAAAAACAGGGCTATACTCATGAAAAAGCCGAAAAAGCGATTGAAGTGCTGGCTGATTTGTTCATGGAATTTAAATGGACACCGCAATATTTAAAAAAATTAACGGCTATCATTCCCAATAGTGTCGCTATTGTTCGTGAGCAGGAAAAGTTGATCCTGGATATTTTCATTAAAGAGACAGGCATGTCCCGTAAGGACTTTATTGCCTCCTATACAGAAAGTGAATCTGGGTCAGAGTGGTTGGATCATCATTTACATGGCGGACATGGCTACTCGGATGTTTTGAAAGCCCGTGAAAAAGAGTTAAAAAAAGCACAAAAAATACTGACTGAAACTGAAGCACAGTATGGGTTGACTATAGCCGGGTTAAAAGATATTAACCGACGCATGTCAATCGGTGAAGCTAAAGCAAGGCGTGCAAAAAAAGAAATGATCGAGGCTAATTTAAGGCTGGTTATTTCGATTGCAAAAAAATATACTAATCGTGGATTGCAGTTCCTGGATTTGATTCAGGAAGGTAATATTGGCTTAATGAAAGCGGTAGATAAGTTTGAATACCGTCGTGGCTATAAGTTTTCAACTTATGCAACGTGGTGGATCAGACAGGCGATTACCCGATCTATTGCGGATCAGGCCAGAACGATACGAATTCCGGTGCACATGATCGAAACGATCAATAAGTTAAACCGGATTTCAAGGCAGATTTTGCAGGAAATGGGAAGGGAAGCAACACCTGAAGAGTTGGCTGAGCGCATGGAAATGCCCGAAGATAAAGTTCGTAAGGTGTTAAAAATCGCTAAAGAACCTATTTCAATGGAAACGCCTATTGGTGACGATGAAGATTCTCATTTGGGAGATTTCATAGAAGATGCTAAAGTACTCTCACCTGTTGAAGCAGCCACCATAGCCGGATTACGCGAATCAACACAAAATGTGTTGGCCGGATTAACAGCAAGAGAAGCGAAAGTTCTGCGGATGCGTTTTGGTATCAATATGAATACTGATCACACCTTGGAAGAAGTAGGCAAACAGTTTGATGTAACGCGTGAGCGGATTCGTCAAATTGAAGCAAAAGCTTTAAGAAAATTAAGACATCCCTCACGGTCAGAGCAATTAAGATGTTTTCTGGACGGTGAGTAGATAAAGAATAAGGGGCCCTTAGCTCAGCTGGTTAGAGCGTCCGACTCATAATCGGCAGGTCGTAGGTTCAAGTCCTACAGGGCCCACCATTAATACAAAAGGCTGCTTATGCAGCCTTTTTTACATCTGGCTTTTATCATTAATGAAGGTGGTAGCGTGAGCAATAATTTTAGTTTTACATCAGAGTCCGTTTCAGAAGGCCATCCTGATAAGGTTGCGGATCAAATTTCCGATGCCGTCCTGGATGCGATATTAGCACAAGATCCACGGTCACGTGTTGCTTGTGAAACACTGGTAAAAACCGGCATGGTTATTCTGGCGGGTGAAATTACCACCAATGCCTGGGTAGATCTTGAAGCACTGGTCAGAAAAGTGGTTTGTGATATTGGCTACGATCATGGTGATATAGGCTTTGACGGTCAAAGTTGTGCGGTATTAAATGCTATCGGCAAACAATCTGCTGACATTGCGATGGGTGTTGACGAGGATGACAATCATGAGCAGGGTGCGGGTGATCAGGGCTTAATGTTTGGCTACGCCAGCAATGAAACCGATGTATTGATGCCAGCTCCAATTACTTATTCACACTTGTTGGTCAAGCGTCAGGCTGAAGTCCGTAAAAATAAAACGTTGCCTTGGTTACGCCCTGATGCAAAAAGTCAGATTACTTTCAGATACGAAAATAATAAACCGGTAGCTATTGATGCAGTGGTTTTATCTACCCAGCATTCACCGGAAATTAGTAACCAATCATTGCATGAAGCGGTGATGGATGAAATTATTTTACCGGTTCTGCCTAAAGAATGGTTACATAAAGACACCAAATATTTTATTAATCCGACCGGCCAATTTATTATTGGTGGCCCTGTAGGCGATTGCGGTTTAACGGGTCGTAAAATCATCGTTGATACATACGGCGGAATGGCAAGACACGGTGGCGGTGCTTTTTCGGGTAAAGATCCCTCAAAAGTTGACCGTTCAGCCGCCTATATGGCTCGTTATGTAGCAAAAAACATTGTTGCTGCCGGCTTGGCTGAGCGTTGTGAAATTCAGGTTTCTTACGCAATTGGTATTGCAGAACCCACTTCCATTACGGTGGAAACGTTTGGTACCAGTAAACTTAGCGAAGACAGACTGGTACAAATTATCCGGGATAACTTTGATCTGAGGCCCAAGGGCTTGATCAAAATGCTGGATTTATTACGACCTATCTATCAAACTACTGCCGCTTATGGACATTTTGGCCGTACTGAGGATACATTTAGCTGGGAAAAAACCGATAAAGTTGACGCATTAAAAGATGCGGCTGGCCTCTAATAAAAAATAAACAAGGTAGGTAAAATAATGAGTCAACAAGATTATAAAGTCGCTGATATTGCTTTAGCAGCCTGGGGTCGTAAAGAAATCAATATTGCTGAAACAGAAATGCCGGGGTTAATGGCATTGCGTGAAGAATATGGTCAGGAAAAACCGTTACAAGGTGCTCGTATCGCGGGTTGTCTGCACATGACGATACAAACAGCGGTATTGATTGAAACCCTGACTACTTTAGGTGCGGAAGTACGTTGGTCATCCTGTAATATTTTTTCTACACAGGATCATGCCGCATCAGCAATGGCAGCGGCAGGCATACCTGTTTTTGCCTGGAAAGGCGAAACCGAAGTAGAAGCTGAATGGTGTATTGTCCAGACCATTGAAGGACCTGATGGTTGGAGACCCAACATGATTCTGGATGATGGCGGTGATTTAACCACCCTGATGCATAACAACTATCCTGAGTTAATGGCGGATGTTAAAGGTTTGTCTGAAGAAACCACTACCGGCGTCTTACGTTTGTATGAAATGTTGGCAAAAGGCACGTTAAAAGTCCCTGCTTTTAATGTGAACGATTCAGTGACAAAATCAAAATTTGATAACCTGTATGGTTGCCGCGAATCTTTGGTTGATGCCATTAAACGCGCAACCGATGTCATGATTGCCGGTAAAATAGCCGTAGTCTGCGGTTATGGCGATGTGGGTAAAGGTAGTGCGCAATCTTTGCGTGGTCTGGGTGCAATAGTATGGATTACTGAAATTGACCCTATTTGTGCTTTGCAAGCCGCGATGGAAGGTTATCGTGTAGTCACTATGGAAGAAGCCGCGCCTATCGCCAATATTTTTGTGACGGCAACCGGCAACTTTGGCATTATTACCCATGAGCATCTGCTAGCCATGAGGGATCAGGCAATCGTTTGTAATATTGGTCATTTTGATGCAGAAATTGAAATTGCCTCATTACGTCAATACGAATGGGAAAATATTAAACCTCAAGTTGATCACGTCATTTTTCCTGATGGCAAACGTTTGCTTATTTTGGCTGAAGGCCGTCTGGTGAATTTGGGTTGTGGTACAGGCCACCCCAGTTTTGTAATGTCCAATTCATTTTGTAACCAAGTTTTGGCGCAAATAGAACTGTGGACCAATGCCGCCAAGTATGAAAATAAAGTTTATATTCTGCCTAAAAATCTGGATGAAAAAGTGGCCAGATCACACCTTGCACAACTGGGTGTTAATTTAACAACTTTAACTGATGCGCAAGCCAAGTATATAAATGTTCCGGTTGAAGGCCCTTATAAAGCGGATCATTATCGTTATTGATCCAACATTGTTCTCACGCTTCGGCTTGGCAATGTAAAGTCTGTAGAGACGCACCTTGCGTTTCTACATCTTGCGTCTCAAATTATAGTAACCAAGTACGCATAGCATTCACTGTGTTACTTTCATGAAGACCTTGGAGAATCTACCTGTAGATTTCCGTGAGTGAGGCCAAAATGCAATCACAAAAAAAACATCCCCAGCTATTCAGTTTTGAATTTTATCCACCTAAAACAGAAGAAGGTGCGGTAAATTTACAACAAGTGCATAGCAAGTTGGCAGAGCTAAATCCCGATTTTTTTTCTGTTACCTTTGGCGCAGGTGGCTCAACCCGCGATCTTACCTTCGATACCGTTATTGATATTCAGACAAAAGGTATAGCCGCTGCTCCGCATTTATCATGTGTTGCTTCGACTAAAGATAATATTCGCGCGATTCTTAAAAACTATCAGGATAATGGCATTGCCAAAATTGTTGCCTTAAGAGGCGACTTACCCTCCGGCATGTTGTCAGCGGGTGAATTTCGTTACGCCAATGAGTTGGTCGAGTTTATTCGTCAAGAAACCGGTGATTACTTTCATATTCACGTTGCCGCCTACCCGGAAGTGCATCCACAATCGGCAAATGCTGCCGAAGATTTTAAAAATTTCAAGCGCAAGGTTGATGCCGGTGCAAATGCCGTTATTACTCAGTATTTTTATAATGCCGAAGCGTATTTTTATTTTGTAGATGCTTGCGAAAAAAACGGTATAACAATCCCCATTGTTCCGGGCATCATGCCCATTACGCAATATGCGCAACTATTCCGCTTTTCGGAAATGTGCGGTGCGGATATTCCTCGCTGGATGCGAAAACGTCTGGAAAGTTTTGGTGATGACAGAGAATCTGTTCAAGCCTTTGGTTTGGATGTGGTCAGTCATCTTTGCCAGCGCTTATTGGATAACGGTGCTCCAGGATTACATTTTTATACCATGAATCAAGCTGCACCTACCTTGGCAATTTTGGAAAGATTACAAACTCATACGTAAGAGTAAAGTCGCCAATCAGGATGGTTGGATTATAGGTATCTATCGTCTAAGTTATTGGCAGGCACGGGTTTTTTACAGAACGGTTTGAAGTAATAATGATCTCGTTCTTAAATGCTGTGGAGACGAAGCCGTTTCGGACGATAGGAAGTAAACGATTCAAAGACCTTACCCCAATTTGGATATTGGGGTAAGCGTGTTTTTCTACCCACAGTTTAGGCCATTCTCATTGACTAACCAATCCCTTTCCCTGCGCGATCATTCCGTTTTGTGGCATCCTTGCACGCAAATGAAGGATCATGAAAGCTTCCCGATTATTCCCATAAAAAAAGGGCAGGGTGTTTGGCTGGAAGATTTTGACGGCAATCGCTATCTGGATGCGATTAGTTCGTGGTGGGTTAATCTGTTCGGTCATGCCAATCCTCATATCAATACCGCACTAAAAGATCAGCTTAATACTCTGGAGCACGTGATTTTTGCCGGATTCACCCATGAGTCGGCCGTTAACTTGGCGGAAAAACTGGTGGCAATAACTCCCGAAGGGCTTGATCGTTGTTTCTATGCCGATAATGGTTCGGCAGCGGTCGAAGTGGCGCTTAAGATGAGCTTTCACTATTGGCGAAATAACGGGCAAACCCAGAAAACAAAATTTATAACGCTGGAAAACAGTTATCACGGCGAGACCTTGGGTGCCTTGGCGGTAGGTAACGTGTCGTTGTATAAAGAAACTTATGCGCCGTTACTAATGGATGTGATAACTGTGCCAGGGCCTGACTGTTATTATCGTGAACCGGGCGAGTCATGGGCGGATTATTCAACGCGCCGCTTTACGCTAATGGAGCAGGCGTTACAAGAACACGCTGAAACGGTATGTGCCGTTATTATTGAGCCTTTAGTGCAGTGCGCCGGTAATATGCGTATGTATGATCCGGTTTATTTAAAATTACTGCGTGCCGCTTGTGATAAATATAACGTACATTTAATTGCCGATGAAATTGCTGTTGGCTTTGGGCGTACGGGGACTTTGTTTGCCTGTGAACAAGCCGCCATCAGTCCCGATTTTATGTGTTTATCCAAAGGCTTAACGGGCGGTTATTTGCCCTTGTCGGCTGTATTAACCACTAACCAAGTCTATCAAGCGTTTTACGATGATTATCAAAAACTGACCGGTTTTTTGCATTCGCATAGTTATACGGGAAATGCGTTGGCATGTAGGGCTGGACTTGCAACGCTGGAAATTTTCCAGCAACAGGCAGTTATCGAAAAAAACAAACAACTGGCGGTGATAATGGCGAAAGTGGCTGAACGTTTTAACGAGCATCCCCATGTCTCAGAAGTTCGGCAGACCGGTATGATACTGGCCATTGAAATGGTTAAAAATAAACAAACGCGCGAACCGTATCCATGGCAAGAGCGCAGAGGTCTTAAAGTCTATCAATACGCATTGTCAAAAGGGGTATTGTTACGTCCCTTAGGCAATGTTATTTATTTTATGCCTCCTTATATTATTACCGGGGAGGAACTTTTAGTCATCGCTGAAGTGGCTTGGGATGGCATACAGCGAGCGGTTAAGGATTAATATGCGGGTTTCCAGATTATATACGTCAGCGCATTTGGCGGTAGGTAAAGAAATTGAATTGGATGATGAGAATGGCCATTATGTCAGAACGGTATTACGTTTAAAAAAAGACGCCGAAATCATTTTATTCAATGGGGCGGGTGGGGAATATTTATGCACCGTAGCAGAAGTCAGCCGAAAAGCCGTGCTGATTCTGGTTAACACCTGGCTGGATCGTAGCGTCGAATCACCGTTGTTGGTAACGTTAGGCTTGGGTATTTCGCGGGGTGACAGAATGGATTTGTCCGTACAAAAGGCGGTGGAACTGGGTGTTAATTTTATTACGCCGTTATTAACCGAGCGTTGCGTGGTGCAATTTAAAGGCGAAAAAAAACCGCAACGTTTATTGCATTGGCAAAAAATAGTCCAACATGCCGCCGAACAAAGCGGTAGAACCACAGTGCCGGAACTGACTGAAATCGAACAATTGCAACATTGGGTTGGTAAACAGCAAGGATTGAAAGTGTTCCTTGATCCTTACGCAGAAAAAACCTTGGCAGATGTTGCGCCTATAGACAGGCATGTGACTCTACTCACCGGCCCGGAAGGTGGTTTTTCCGGTCAGGAGCGTGATATCGCAAAAGCAGCCGGATTTATTCCCGTGCGCATGGGCAGTCGTATATTAAGAACCGAAACCGCATCACTTGCCGCCTTGGCTGCAGTACAGATGTTGTGGGGCGATTTTGGAACGCCGGCGTTACCTGTGTTGCCTTCTTCTCCGGGTATCGAGTAATGCGTTATCTTTTTTATACGGTTGTACCGCTCTTAATCTTACTGGCCGCTTTATCGTTGGCTTGCGTCATCAGCTATTTTATGGTGCTGGGCATTGGGGATGCCATCTCTTTTCGTCAACTCATCAATCGGTCAGCACAGTTGTTTTTGATGCTAAGTATTTTTCCGGCGATGGCTTACCTAAAAATCAGTAAAGCAGAGCTGGGGTTTGCCCAACGACCCGTTTTTTTAAAACAATTGTTGCAAGGATTCGGGTTGGGTTTTATGACCTTGATACCCGTTTTTATTGTCCTTTATGTCCTTAAAATTAATGTGCTTGATGAGACTCAAGTCTGGACAATTGGGCTGTTAGCTAAAAACATGACTATTAATTTATTAATTGCCCTGTTAATTTCGCTGATTGAAGAGCCGCTGTTTCGAGGGATTATGTTGGTGTCTTTAAACAAGAAGTTACCAGTCATGGCAGCTATTTTAATTAGCTCGATTTATTATGCAGGACTGCATTTTTTTAGTAGCAATACTGACATACCCGTTCAGGATATTACGATGTTCAGTGGTTTTAAATTGCTGGGTGAAGCGTTTGCTCATTTGATGAATCCGGCAATTTTATCGGCATTTTTTGCCTTGTTGATGGTGGGTATTTTTTTGGGCGTACTCAGAACGCAGGTAAAGGCCAGTTTGGGTCTTTGTATTGGTTGCCATACTTGCTGGGTATGGCAAATAAAAATGAGTAAAAAAATATTCGACACGGATTATAATTCACCCTATCACTACCTGGTCAGCAACTATGATGGCGTTGTCGGGCCATTAGTGGCGGGTTGGCTGATGCTGGCAATTGCCGTTTATTTTGTTTACCAACAGGTTAATAAGGTTTAACGGATTAAAAGATTATCACCACGAAGACACGAAGAAAAT
>SESD01000953.1_pt1 | contig 16773 bp, 12 predicted proteins | sample 3171411 | NCBI WGS metagenome assembly SESD01 (sample SAMN06051880, study PRJNA518727) | freshwater metagenome | biome: subpolar coniferous forest; feature: holomictic lake; material: water; isolation source: holomictic Lake 442, 16.5 m depth | place: Canada: near Kenora, Ontario | collected...
GCGGTGGCGTCGATGAGCGATATTCAAATCAATATCCACAGTAAAACTTATCCGGCGATAGGGCAGGCGGGGCATCATACGGCGATTGCAGATCTTAAGCTATCACTTAAATCCGGCGAATTTATTTGTCTGGTGGGGCCTTCCGGTTGTGGTAAAACCACGTTATTAAATATTATTGCCAATCTGGATACTGATTATGAAGGCGAAATTCGGGTGGGGCAGCAACAGTCACATCCCAAAATCGGCTATATTTTTCAGAATCCACGATTGCTGCCCTGGCGAACGGTGCGGGAAAATATAGAATTAGTGTTAGGCTCCGACCAATCGCCAGATGTCATTGATCCCTTGCTGGAAGTGATGCAATTGACCCAGTCGCAACACGTTTACCCTGAGCGTTTGTCATTAGGCATGAGTCGACGGGTTTCAATTATCCGTGCGTTTGCCGTTGACCCCGAGATATTGCTAATGGACGAGCCTTTTGTATCGCTGGATGCACCGACCGCAAGGCAGGTCAGGGAATTGCTGCTAAAACTGTGGCAAGAGCGCCCGCATACAGTATTGTTTGTTACTCATGATCTGCGCGAAGCTATTGCACTGGCTGATCGGCTTATCTTTTTGTCAGCGGCGCCTATGACGGTTATTAGTGAAATCACCGTGCCGGTTCCAAGAACTGAACGAAATGATGAAAAAGCGATTGAAGCATTTCGGCAACAACTCATTAATGATTATCCGGAAATAAAAGAGTTGTTGTAAGGTAAGTATTCAAGCCCCCTCGCTATGCTCTCCCCCCTTTGAAAAAGGGGGACTGAATAATTAATCAAAACGTATTTAAAAAGGAATTCAATAATGACAAGTACCCAACAACGCGCAGAACTACAACGCCAAATTTGGCAAATTGCGAATGAGGTACGTGGCTCAGTCGATGGCTGGGATTTTAAGCAGTATGTACTGGGCACGTTGTTCTATCGGTTTATTAGCGAAAACTTTGCCAGTTACATTGAAGGCGGTGATGAAAGCGTGAAATATGCCACGCTCGGTGATGATGTTATCACCGCAGAAATCAAAGACGATGCCATTAAAACCAAAGGCTATTTCATCTATCCCAGTCAATTGTTTACAAACATTGCCGCCAACGCCAACAATAATGCCAACCTCAACACCGATTTAGCCGCCCTGTTTTCCGCCATTGAAAACTCGGCCAATGGCTACCCCTCTGAAATGGATATTAAAGGCTTGTTTGCTGATTTTGATACCACCAGTAACCGCCTGGGCAACACCGTTGCCGACAAAAATACACGCTTAGCCGCCGTTCTTAAAGGCGTAGAAAAACTGAGCTTTGGTAATTTTGAGGAAAGCCAAATCGACTTGTTTGGCGATGCCTACGAGTTTTTAATTTCTAACTATGCCGCCAATGCCGGTAAATCCGGTGGCGAATTTTTCACTCCGCAAAACGTGTCCAAGCTGATTGCACAGTTGGCCATGCACAAGCAGGCCACAGTCAATAAAATTTACGACCTGGCAGTAGGTTCAGGCTCGTTATTATTGCAAGCCAAAAAACACTTTGATGCCCATATCATTGAAGACGGTTTTTTTGGTCAAGAAATAAACCATACTACCTACAACCTTGCGCGTATGAATATGTTTCTGCACAACATTAACTACGACAAATTTAATATAGCGCTGGGCAACACGCTGTTAGATCCGCATTTTGGCGATGACAAACCTTTTGATGCCATTGTCTCTAACCCGCCCTATTCGATAAACTGGATAGGCAGCGACGACCCAACCCTGATTAATGATGAGCGCTTTGCCCCCGCCGGTGTGTTAGCGCCCAAATCCAAAGCCGATTTTGCTTTTGTGCTCCATGCGCTGAGTTATTTATCCAGCAAAGGCCGCGCGGCGATTGTCTGCTTCCCCGGTATTTTTTACCGGGGCGGTGCCGAGCAGAAAATCCGCCAATATTTGGTAGATAACAACTATGTCGAAACCATTATTTCTTTAGCGCCCAACTTGTTTTTTGGCACCTCCATTGCTGTCAATATCTTGGTGCTTTCCAAACACAAAACCGACAACCTTACCCAGTTTATCGATGCCAGCGCTTTGTTTAAAAAAGCAACCAATAACAACACGCTCACCGATGAACACATCACGCAAATTATGGCAGCGTTTGATAGTAAAAATGATGTTGAACACTTTGCAAAATCGGTGGAAAACGCTGCGATAGCCGCCAACGACTACAACTTATCGGTAAGCTCCTACGTCGAAACCAAAGATACCCGCGAGGTGATTAATATTACCAAGCTGAATGCCGAGCTTAAAACCACGGTAGCCAAGATTGACCAGTTACGCGCCGAAATTGATGCCATTATTGCCCAGATTGAGGGAGATTAAAGGAATGAGCAAAAAGAACTCCACAGCGCCCACTATTCGCTCGTCGGCGGCAGAATACCTTACCTTTGTCGCAGCCAGCGGTGAGGGCGGTGTTGAGGCTGTCTATTTAGATGAAGACGTATGGCTCAGCCAGAAAATGATGGGGTTTTTGTATGATGTAGAAACCCATACCATTAACTACCATTTAAAAAAAATATTCACAGATAGTGAACTGGAGGAGGATTCAGTTATTCGAAATTTTCGAATAACTGCCAAAGACGGTAAAAGCTATAACACCCAGCACTATAACCTCTCTGGCATAATCGCTGTTGGCTACAAGGTAAACTCCGAGCGTGCCGTACAGTTCCGCAAATGGGCAACGGGCATTATCAAGGAATACACGATCAAAGCCTATGTCATGGACGATGAGCGCATTAAAAATGATGGCTCTATTCTTGGAAAAAAATATTTTGAAGAGCAGCTTGAGCGTATTCGTGAAATACGACTTAGCGAACGCAAGTTTTATCAAAAGATTACCGACATTTACGCATCGTCTATTGACTACGATGTAACGGCCATTGCTACTAAACGGTTCTTTGCGACCGTACAAAACAAATTGCACTGGGCGATTCATGGGCAAACCGCCGCCGAAGTCGTTTACACCCGCGCGGATGCCGAAAAAACCCACATGGGCTTAACGTCATGGAAAGATGCGCCAGAAGGCAAAATTCAAAAATTTGATGTCAGTGTTGCAAAAAATTATCTAAGCAACAATGAAATTGCTCAATTACAAAGGCTGGTCAGCGCCTATCTGGATATTGCCGAAGATATGGCAGAAAGACAGATACCCATGACGATGGCCGATTGGGAAGAGCGCCTGAATCGTTTTATTGCAGCCACCGATAGGGAAATTTTGCAAGACGCAGGTAAAGTCAGCGCCGAAATTGCTAAAGCACACGCAATAAGTGAATTTGAAAAATACCGCATTGTGCAGGATCGCCTGTATGAATCAGATTTTGATAAGGCAATCAAAGCCATCGAACAACAAGGCGACACAAAATGATTTTAGAAAACAAGTTAAACATTACCCATCAGGTTGAGCTGGCAAAAGCCGAAGAAAAAACCAGCAAACAAAAAGCCAAGCAGCTTTTTGATTCAGGCGATATTACCACGGTGGAAATCGGTACATTCGCAGGGCTTTCTTTCATCCATGCCTATTTATTTGAAGATATTTATGATGTTGCGGGCAAAATCCGTGACGTGAATATCGCTAAAGGTACAACCGTTTTTGCGCGGTTGATGTATCTACCTCAGTCGTTAGCGCATATCGACAACATGCCGCAAAGCAGTTTTGATGAAATCATCGAAAAATATGTGGAGATGAATATTGCCCACCCGTTTCGAGAGGGGAACGGTCGTGCTACTCGTATATGGCTTGACCTCATACTCAAAACAGAAATCAAACAGGTGGTCGATTGGAATTTGGTAGACAAAGATGATTACCTATCGGCGATGCAACGCAGCGTGGTGAAAGACATTGAAATTAAAGCCTTGCTCAAGCGAGCAATCACGGATCAAATCCATGACCGTGCGCTGTTTATGAAAGGGATTGATGTGAGTTATTACTATGAAGGTTATAGTGAATTTAAAATTGAGGAGCTATAGCGATGAACAAACAACACGCAGCGTTAGAGCAAATGCCACAGCAATATACTGAATGGCTCAAAGATTTAAAACAGCGCATTCACACCGCCCAGCAACGGGCAACATTGCAGGTGAATAAGGAGCTGGTGTTATTGTATTGGCAAATAGGGCAAGACATCTTGATCCGACAAGCAGAACAAGGCTGGGGCGCAAAAGTCATCGAACGACTTGCTCACGATTTACGCACCGCCTTTCCACAGATGAAAGGTTTTTCGCCGCGAAACCTAAAGTATATGCGTGCCTTTGCCGAAGCATGGTCAGATGCCGAGTTTGTGCAACAGACTGTTGCACAATTACCGTGGTATCATCACATCACCCTTAGTCACTACAACCTATCGGCCATCATGGCGGAGATTGAGAGCGCATAAATAATGTCAACGTCCAAAACGATCATCGTGCTCAACGAAGAAATTCGTGTGACGCAAGAAAACTATATTTCTTTGACGGACATGCTTCGCTCAAAGGACGGCGATTTTTTTATTTCAGATTGGCTAAGAAACCGCAACACACTGGAGTACCTTGGGATATGGGAGCGGGTGCATAACCCAGATTTTAATTGGGGCGAATTCGCCACAATTAAAAGCCAAGCTGGTTTAAACAGCTACAAGATAAGTGTTAAAGACTGGGTGGCAAAAACCCAAGCTATCGGCATAAAGGCCAAAGCGGGATTAACTCATGACACAGGCGTACAAAGATTAGAAGCAGGTAAACCATGAGCAACATAATGGAACTGCTTGAAGGCGTTGAGGTGGAGTGGAAACCTTTGGGAAAGGTGCTTTTTCGTACCAAAGGAACAAAGATTACTGCTGGCCAGATGAAAGTATTGCACAAAGACTGTGCGCCATTAAAAATTTTTGCTGGTGGTAAGACTTTTGCGTTTGTTGATTTTGAAGATATACCTGAAAAAGATATAAATAATGAGCCATCTATTATCGTAAAATCGCGTGGTGTTATTGAATTTGAGTATTATGACAAACCGTTTTCACATAAAAATGAAATGTGGTCATACCACTGTAAAAATGCAAATATCAATATAAAATTTGTATATTACTTCTTGAAAATGAATGAACTTTATTTTCAAAATCTCGGTAGCAAAATGCAGATGCCGCAAATTGCAACGCCTGATACTGATAAGTTTCAAATCCCCATCCCACCACTAGCTATCCAAGCTGAAATAGTCCGCATATTAGACGCATTCACCACGCATACAGCCGAGCTTACAGCCGAGCTTACAGCACGGAAAAAGCAATACAACTACTATCGCGATCAATTATTAACCTTTGAAGAAGGTGAAGTTGAGTGGAAAAGCTTAGTGGAAGTCGCGAAAATAAAACATGGTAAAGATTGGAAAAAATTAGGCTCTGGCAATGTGCCGGTTTATGGCTCGGGTGGAATTATGACGTATGTTGATACTTATTCATATGATAAGCCAACAGTATTAATTCCCCGCAAAGGTTCAATTACAAATATTTTCTATATTGAACAGCCATTTTGGAATGTTGACACAATTTACTATACCGAAATTGATGATACTAAAATTATTCCTAAGTTTTTTTATTATTATATGAAAACAATTAACTTATTGGAGTTAGACACCGGCGCAGGTAGACCAAGTTTGACGCAGGCTATTTTAAATAAAATAGAAATCCCCATTCCACCCCTCACCGAACAAGCTCGCATCGTTGCCATCCTGGATAAATTCGATGCCCTTACAAGCTCCATCACCGAAGGCTTGCCGCGTGAAATTGCCTTGCGCCAACAGCAATATGAATATTATCGTGATTTGCTGTTGAGCTTTCCTAAGTCAGCACCAGAAGCGCCTCTTGAATCTGTGGAGAAAAAACATGGATAAAATCAGCCAAATAAAACAGCTCGTCAGCGAAATCAATCGCTTGCACCTTGAGTTCTCAAATGATTATTTTGAGACCGGGAAAATCGACAAAATCAACCTCTCCAGAACCATCAAGCATGTGCCTGCGCCCCATATCTACACGTATCGTCTGACCTTGCACGAAAGCGTTAATGATTACCTGATGACGGCGGCTATCGACATCAAATATTTTTACCGCGTCAAAACCCGTGAAAGTATTGATGACAAGATTGAGCGTTTCTCAATCCGTGAAGATCAATATCCGGTCAACAACTGGCTCAATGATATTTTTGGTGTCCGCATTATTCTGACCGCTGATGAAATAAAATCCGTTATGGATTTGCTCGATGACTGGCAAGAAGAATTGGGTCTAAAAAACTGGTATTTACGCGATAAAGAAGGTTATCGCGGCTTGCATATTTACTTCAAAAACAAGAATAACTTCTACTTCCCCTGGGAGCTGCAAATCTGGGATGCAGAAGACCTCCAAAGCAACATTAAAAATCACGAAAAATTCAAGCGAAACTTTATATAGCGACGGGCGGAGCGCTGTGTGGTATTAATTGTCGGAGCAAAAGCATATTATGGAAAGTGAGGCCATATAACTACCACCGCTAAAGCTCACTGCCATTAAATTAAATAGTTAGATGCTTGGAGTAAAACTGCTTTAGCTGTTTTAAAAAGCAATAGCTGAAGCTATTTCACTCCAGATTTAGCTGTTTTCCATTAACTTAAAGCAATGATCACTAAAGTTTCGTAACCCAGCCACCTCAGATTGCTAATAGCCATAATGATTGATTTTGGCAGCAGGTAAAAAAAATGATTCATTACACCAACTCCGTTCTACATAGCCAACAAGACTTTGTTGATGTATTACGACATATTCAACAATCGCGTCAGAAGATTTTTGCACAAATAAATACCGATTTGATTGACCTGTATTGGCAAATTGGTCAAATCATTAGCCATAAAGTCAGTGCAGAAGCCTGGGGTAAAGGCGTTGTGACTGATTTAGCCGCATTCATCGCGCAGAAAGACCCTGAACTCAAAGGCTTTAGCGATAAAAATCTGTGGCGCATGAAGCAGTTTTTTGAAACCTATCAGGCAGATGAAAAACTCTCACCACTGGTGAGAGCATTACCTTGGACGCACAACACGATTATTTTCTCCCGCTGCAAGTCCGCTGAAGAGCGTGAATATTATTTAAATGTGTGCATCAAAGAGCGATATTCAAAGCGGGAATTGGAGCGCCAGATTAACACTTCTTATTTTGAACGCACGATGCTGGGCAATCAAAAACTTTCAGCAGTGCTGAGAGAATTGCATCCCGATATTAGTAATACATTGAAAGACAGCTATGTATTGGAGTTTTTGGGCTTGCCTATGCAACACAATGAAAGTCATTTGCAAAAAGCCTTAACTCAGAATATGAAACAATTTATTCTCGAACTAGGGCGAGACTTTATTTTTGTAGGCGAAGAATATCGCTTACAAGTAGGCAATCAAGATTTTTTTATTGATTTGCTATTCTTTCATCGTGGCTTGGCGGCATTGGTCGCATTTGAATTAAAAATTGGCAAATTTAGCCCTGAGCATTTAGGGCAACTTAATTTTTATCTTGAAGCCTTAGATCGTGATGTGAAAAAAACGCATGAAAACCCAAGCATAGGTATTTTGCTATGCAGAGATAAAGATGAAGAGGTGGTGGAATACGCACTATCACGCAACTTATCACCTACGCTGGTGGCTCAGTATGAATTACAGTTGCCTGATAAAAAACTGATTCAAGCTAAACTGCATGAATTATCTGAAAATGGATATTTGGAGTCAAATTAATGAGCGAATATAAAACAATCGCAGAATCGAACAACTTTATCGTGCTGGATAAATACACTAAGTGTTCACAAGTCAGTGAAGCCTATCAAAGTGAATACGATTTAGAGCGTGAATTTATTACTGACTTGGAAAACCAAGGCTACGAGTATCTGCGTGATGTAAACACCTTTGAGAAAATGCTGGCGAATGTGCGTATGCAGTTGCAAGCCCTGAATAATGTACAGTTTTTAGAGGGTGAATGGCGGCGCTTTGTTGAGGGCTATTTGGATAAACCCAGTGATAACAGCATCGACAAAACCCGCAAAATTCATGACGACTATATCCATGATTTTGTGTTTGATGATGGGCATATCCAAAACATTTACTTGCTGGATAAGAAAACTATTGCCCGCAATAAGGTGCAGGTGATTAAACAGTTTGAACAAAAAGGCACGCAGGCTAATCGTTACGATGTCACTGTTTTGGTGAATGGTTTGCCCTTGGTGCAAATTGAGTTGAAAAAACGCGGTGTAGCCATTCGCGAAGCCTTTAACCAAGTACACCGTTATAGCAAAGAAAGTTTTAATGCAGACTATTCACTGTTTAAATATTTACAGCTTTTCGTGATTTCAAACGGGACCGATTGCCGTTATTTTGCCAATACCACCAAGCGCGATAAAAATAGTTTTGACTTCACCATGAATTGGGCGAAGTCAGATAACGCGTTGATTAAAGACTTAAAAGATTTTACCGCCACGTTTTTTCAAAAAAACACCTTGTTGAATGTGCTGATACATTATTCGGTGTTTGACGTTAGCGATACCTTGTTAGTCATGCGCCCCTACCAAATTGCCGCGACCGAGCGCATTTTATGGAAAATAAACAGTGCTTATCAAGCAAAAAACTGGAGCACCACTGAAAGCGGGGGCTATATTTGGCATACCACTGGCTCGGGCAAAACCTTAACCAGCTTTAAAGCGGCACGCTTGGCGACCGAACTGGCTTTTATTGATAAAGTTTTTTTTGTGGTTGATCGTAAAGACCTTGATTATCAAACCATGAAAGAATACCAACGCTTTTCGCCCGATAGCGTCAATGGTTCAGATAGTACCGCAGGGCTAAAGCGTAACCTTGATAAAGATGACAATAAAATCATTGTTACCACGATTCAAAAACTAAATAACTTAATGAAAAGTGAAGGCGACTTGCCTATCTACAGCAAGCAAGTGGTGTTTATTTTTGATGAAGCGCACCGCTCACAATTTGGTGAGGCACAAAAAAACTTAAAGAAAAAATTCAAAAAATTCTACCAATTTGGTTTTACCGGTACGCCTATTTTCCCACAAAACGCCTTGGGCGCAGAAACCACCGCCAGCGTGTTTGGGCATGAGTTGCATTCTTATGTAATTACTGACGCTATTCGCGATGATAAAGTGTTGAAGTTTAAAGTGGACTACAACGATGTACGACCTCAGTTTAAGGCGATTGAAACGGAACAAGACGAGAAAAAACTAACGGCTGCGGAAAACAAACAAGCTTTATTGCATCCCGACCGCATTCGAGAAATTTCTCAGTACATCTTAAATAACTTCAAGCAAAAAACACATCGTCTACAAGCCAATGGCAAAGGCTTTAATGCCCTATTTGCCGTGAGCGGTGTCGATGCAGCCAAACTTTACTATGAATCGTTTAAGCAGTTACAGAAAGACAGCAGCAAGCCGCTTAACATAGCGACCATCTTCTCTTTTGCGGCCAATGAAGAACAAGAGGCGGTAGGGGATATTTTGGATGAAAGCTTTGAACTCACTGCAATGGATAGCAGCGCTAAAGAGTTTTTAAGTGCGGCAATTGATGACTATAACGCGCTGTTTAAAACCAATTACGGCGTTGATAGCAATGCCTTTCAAAATTATTACCGCGACCTTGCCATGCGGGTAAAAAATCTGGAAGTGGATTTGATTATTGTAGTGGGCATGTTTTTAACAGGCTTTGACGCACCCACCTTGAACACCTTATTCGTGGATAAGAACCTGCGCTATCACGGTTTGATACAAGCCTATTCACGCACTAACCGTATTTATGATGCAACAAAGACGTTTGGCAATATCGTCACCTTCCGCGATTTAGAACAAGCCACAGTGGATGCCATTACCTTATTTGGTGACAAGAACACCAAAAACGTGGTCCTGGAAAAAAGCTACAAAGAATACATGGAAGGCTTTACCGATCTGGCAACAGGTGAAGCACGGCGTGGTTATTTGGAGGTGGTGACGGAATTGGAACAGCGTTTCCCCAATCCTGATGACATCGTTAAAGAAAAGGATAAGAAGGATTTTGCTAAATTATTTGGTGAATATTTGCGTGTTGAGAATGTGCTGCAAAACTACGACGAATTTGCGGGTTTAAAAGCCTTACAAAGCTTGGATATGAACGACCCTACCGCCGTAGAGGCGTTTAAAGCCAAGCACTACCTAAACGAAGATGACTTAGCCGCTATGCAAGCGATTAAGATGCCATCCGAGCGCACCATTCAAGATTACCGATCAACCTATAACGATATTCGTGATTGGCTTCGCCGTGAAAAATCTGGCAATGAAAAAGACACTTCCACCCTTGATTGGGATGATGTGGTTTTTGAGGTGGATTTACTCAAATCACAAGAGATTAATCTGGATTACATTCTGGAATTAATTTTTGAGCATCATAAAAAAATTAAAGATAAAGTCGCCTTGGTTGAGGAGGTGCGGCGTTTAATTCGTGCCAGCCTTGGCAGCCGCGCCAAAGAAGGCTTGGTTGTAGATTTTATCAATCAAACCAATTTAGATAATATCCCCGACAAAGCCAGCATTATTGATGCTTTCTTTACCTTTGCTCAAGCTGAGCAACAACGTGAAGCTGAAGAGTTAATTAGTGCTGAAAATTTGAATGCAGAAGCCGCCAAGCGTTATATCACGGCCTCGTTAAAGCGTGAATATGCCAGTGAAAACGGCACAGAACTGAATGCAATGCTGCCCAAAATGAGCCCGCTGAATCCGCAATACTTAAGCAAAAAACAAAGTGTTTTCCAAAAAATTGCCGCTTTTGTTGAGAAGTTTAAAGGCGTGGGTGGGCGGGTATGACCGAAGCGTTATAAGGCGTTAACGTTTTTAAAGCGGTTATACAACGGTATAAAGCAATTCGAGAAGATATCGTCGCCACCGATTTTTGCCGGTCACGCAACACTATTTTCGGCTACTAACTTTAAGCCGGGACAGATAATTTTCTGGGAACGCCGAGCCCTAGCTCGGCACTCATCGTTATACACGAGTATTCAAGTAACCGTCATACCCGCCGGGAAGCCGGTATCCAGTGCCAGAGATGGTAACCTTAAATACGTCCATGTAGCCTGGATTCCGGCAATCCATGCCGTAATGACGAGCTTTGTGACATTTGTGTATAACGATGAGAGCTCGGCACGGGATAGTCAAACTGATTATTGGTGACTACGCCGAGCTGGTGCTCAGCGTTCCCGGAATCAATAGCCCTGTTCTCTGGCGATTCTACGTCTGCTGCTGGACTAATGCCAGATTCTTGATAGCTTGGCGAATAACGTTAGGGTAATGAAGAAATCTGCTTTTTTTAAGACAAAAAAAAGGCCGTATCTCAAAAAGTCCGGCCTTTTTATTTAAGCAACTACTAAAGAGTTTAAGCGATAGCTTTTACTTTTGAATTCAGTCTGCTCTTACCGCGTGCGGCTTTATTTTTATGAATAATGCCTTTATTTACTGCGGAATCAATAATGGGAACAACAATTTGATAGGCGGCTTGCGCTTTCTCTTTGTCGCCTGCTTTAACGGCGGCAATTACTTTTTTTACAAATGTACGTAAGTTGCTACGTTGTCCTGCGTTGCGAATACGGCTTTTTTCCGCTTGTTTCGCGCGCTTTTTAGCTTGTGCTGTATTAGCCATAGTGTCTCGATGCGTTTGTGAATGAGTTTAGAGCACAGCATTATCTTTTTAAATGGTATTATTGTCAACACAAACGTTATGTAAAGGGAGAGACCTTGAGCCGCCAGCTTTTTAAATCAACTGCCATTGTGGGCAGTATGACGCTTATTTCCCGTGTTTTGGGGTTTGTGCGTGATATGTTAATTGCTCGAATTTTTGGTGTCGATGTTGCAACCGATGCGTTTTTTGTGGCTTTTAAAATACCCAATTTTTTACGGCGCTTATTCGCAGAAGGTGCGTTTGCCCATGCTTTTGTGCCGGTGTTGGCGGATTACAAAGAACAGGGAAGCAAAGCCGCGTTAAAGTTGTTTATTGATAGAACGGCGGGGACACTGGCGTTGGTATTAATGTTGATGACATTAATAGGCATGGTGGTTGCACCTTTGCTTATTTTGTTATTGGCACCCGGTTTTGCATGGCAAGGTACACAGCACGAACTGGCCGTGCTTATGCTAAAAATTACCTTTCCCTATTTGTTTTTTATTGGTTTGGTGGCTTTTGCTGGCGGCATTTTAAATGCGCATGGCAAGTTTGCTGTTCCGGCCTTAACCCCTGTTTTTTTGAATATCTGCATGATTGCCTCAGCAATCTGGCTTGCTCCCTTAATGGATGAGCCGGTTGTGGCCTTGGCGTGGGGTGTTTTTGCAGCGGGTGTCGTGCAATTATTGTTTCAGATTCCGGCGTTAATGCGTCTGGGGTTGATGCCACGGTTTAGAATGGGGTATAACGACCCCGGTGTAAAAAAGATTATTGGCCTCATGTTACCCGCTATTTTTAGCGTATCAGTCACCCAGATTAATTTGTTGCTGGATACCCTGATTGCCTCGTTTTTAACGGTGGGTAGTGTTTCCTGGCTTTATTATTCGGATCGTTTGGTAGAGTTTCCGGTGGGGATATTGGGGCTTGCACTGGGAACAGTGATTTTACCCGGTTTGGCAAAAAATCATGCGGCGGAAGATACAGCGGCGTTTTCAAATTCATTGGATTGGGGTTTGCGTCTGGTTTTTTTGATAGGTATGCCCGCGACCATTGGCTTGCTGTTACTGGCTGAACCGATGTTATCAACGCTGTTTCAGTATAATGAATTTAGCTTGCAAGATGTACATTATGCAGGACTTAGCTTAAGAGCTTACTCGCTTGGTTTGCTGGGCTATATCTTGATTAAAGTGCTGGTGCCCGGGTTTACTGCACGTCAGGATATGAAAACGCCCGTTCGCTATGGCTTTTACGCTATGATAGTCAGTCTGATTTTAAATGTAGTGCTGGTTTTTCCTTTGGCTCATGCAGGGCTGGCTTTGGCTACCTCGCTGGGCGCTTTTTTTAATGCAGCTTTACTGCTGAAAAAGTTATGGCAAGAAAAAGTCTATCAACCTGTCAGTGGGTGGGGGCTGTTTTTTACTCGCGTTTTGCTGGCGAGTGCCGCAATGACTGCTGCCTTGTATTATTGGGTTGACGCGAGTTGGTGGAATCAGTGGAGTTCGGGTGAACGGGTTATAAATTTGCTTAAGTGGATATTGATAGGGCTGGTTATTTACACGGTGACATTAGTGCTGACCGGGTTACGATTACGACATTTGACAGTGGTACAAGGCAAAGGCGAGAATAAAACCCTGCCCGTTACCTAAGTTTACAAACGGTATCATCGATTACAATCTATTGATGACTGCCCCGTTTAGCCGTTTCACATGATAGAATAAAAGTTTTGTATCATCAAAAGGATCATGCATTTAATTAGAGGATTATCCCATTTAGAGCCGTTTAAAAACGGTTGCGTACTGTCCATAGGTAATTTTGACGGCTTGCATTTAGGCCATCGGGCGGTGATAAAGAAACTGGCTGAACGCGGTGAAGTACTGGGGTTACCGGTAGTGATTATGACTTTTGAGCCGCAGCCGCTGGAATATTTTCTGGGCGATAATGCGCCTTCGCGCTTGATGTGTTTACGTGAAAAAGTTCTTGAGTTTATCAAGTTACCGGTTGATAACTTATTAATGGTGCGCTTTAATCGCTATTTTGCCAACTGTGATGCCGAGCAGTTTATTGATGATATTTTAATCAATAAATTAAACGTCAAGCATCTCGTGATCGGGGATGATTTTCATTTTGGCAAAGCAAGGCGGGGTAATTTTGCCATGCTTAAGGAAAAGGGTGCGCTCTATGGTTTTAGTGTTGAAGATACCGGTTCCTTTCAAGTCGCGGGAGTGCGTATTAGTAGTACCCTTGTCAGAGATGCGCTGGGTGCAGGTGATTTGATACAGGCCGAAAAATTATTGGGACACTGTTATTCGGTGTGCGGACGGGTGGCTCACGGTGAAAAACGCGGACGAACGATTGGCTATCCTACCGCCAATATAAAAATGTTTAGAAAAAACACGCCTGTTAACGGTGTATTTGCCGTTACCATGACGGGAATTGATGGTTTGGAATTGGAAGGCGTGGCTAATGTAGGCACAAGACCCACGGTTGATGGCGGTTCCAAAGTGGTACTTGAAACTTATTTATTCGATTTTGATAAGGAAATCTACGGACGTTATGTGGAAGTGCGTTTTAAACAAAAAATCAGGGACGAAATACGTTTTCAATCGTTGGAACAACTGAAAGCCCAGATCGAAAAAGATGTGGCTGAGGCTAAAAATATTTTTGCTGAGATTAAAAAATTATGACAATGGATTATAAAAAAACACTAAATTTACCTAATACCGCTTTCCCCATGAAAGGCAATCTGGCGCAACGCGAACCGGAACGGTTAAAAAAATGGAACGAAGCCGACTTGTATCATAAAATCAGGCAAGCCTTTACCGGACGCCCGAAGTTTATCCTGCATGACGGCCCTCCTTATGCCAATGGCGAGATTCATATCGGTCATGCGGTTAATAAGGTCTTAAAAGACATTATTGTTAAATCAAAAACCTTGAGCGGTTTTGACGCGCCTTATGTCCCCGGTTGGGATTGTCATGGTTTGCCTATTGAATTGATGGTGGAAAAGAAAATCGGTAAAGCAGGCGTTAAAGTATCGCCAGCCGTTTTTCGCAAAGCCTGTCGTGAATACGCGGGCAAGCAAGTCAATATACAAAAAGAAGCGTTTGTCCGCTTGGGTATTTTAGGTGATTGGGACAATCCCTACTTAACCATGGATTATGCTTTTGAAGCGAACATCGTGCGTTCGTTGGGAAAAATCACCCAAAAAGGTCATGTCGTCGCCGGTGCCAAGCCCGTACACTGGTGTACCGATTGCGGTTCTGCCTTGGCAGAAGCCGAAGTTGAATATGAAGACAAACATTCGCCCGCCATCGATGTGCGTTTTCAGGTCGTTGATGAAGACGGCTTTATGGGCTTGTGTCATCATGCACCCGAGCATGAAGGGCGCGGGGCTTTATCGGTAGTCATTTGGACGACAACGCCTTGGACGTTGCCTGCCAATCAGGGGGTGGCCTTAAATCCCGATTTGGAATACGCCGTCGTGCAATGTGAAACAGAGCGTTTGGTCGTTGCTGAAGCCTTGCTTAAAGACACCATGCTCCGTTATGGCATTAATGAATATCATGTTATCGGTTACTGCAAAGGTTCGGCCTGGGAGCACCAGTTATTGCAACATCCTTTTTATGATCGGCAAGTGCCTATTATTCTGGGTGATCACGTTACCACAGAAGCCGGTACCGGTGCGGTGCATACTGCGCCAGGTCATGGTCAGGACGATTATATCGTCGGTCAGAAATACGGTTTGCCTATTGATAATCCGGTCGGTGCTGATGGCGTATTTTTACCCAATACAGAAATCTTTGCCGGTGAGCATGTCTTTAATGCCAATGCCCATGTCTTGGAAGTGCTGGAAAGCTTGGGGAAACTGGTGCATCAACAAGCTATTTTGCACAGTTATCCGCATTGCTGGCGCCATAAAACACCGATTATTTTTAGAGCGACACCGCAATGGTTTATCTCTATGAATCAAAACAAATTGCGCGAGCAAGCTTTGGCTGAAGTCAAGCGTGTCAACTGGGTTCCCGAATGGGGTCAGGCGCGTATAGAAAGCATGATAGACGGTCGTCCGGATTGGTGTATTTCACGCCAACGCACTTGGGGCGTGCCGATTACGTTTTTTATCCATAAAGAAACCCGCGAACTGCATCCCCGTACCGGTGAGTTGATTGAACAAGTTGCCAAACGGATTGAAGAAAAAGGTATCGAAGCCTGGTTTGAACTGGAGAAAGAAGAATTACTCGGTGCAGAAGCGGCTGATTACGAAAAAATGACCGATACCCTGGATGTCTGGTTTGATTCAGGCGTGACTCATGCCTGCGTACTGGATAAACGCGAGCAATTGACGTTTCCAGCCGATTTGTATCTGGAAGGCTCTGACCAACATCGCGGCTGGTTTCAATCGTCATTATTGGCCTCAACCGCCATGAACGATGTAGCGCCTTACAAAGCTGTTTTGACACATGGTTTTACCGTTGACAAAAACGGCGAAAAAATGTCCAAATCCAAAGGCAATGTTATTCCGCCACAAGCCGTTATGAAAAACCTGGGCGCAGACGTATTGCGCTTATGGATTGCTTCGACTGATTATCGTAGCGAAATGCGCGTGTCTGATGAAATTCTGGAACGTACGTCTGACGGTTACCGCCGGTTAAGAAATACTGCACGGTTCTTGTTATCCAACCTGGATGACTTTAATCCTGCACAGGATCTGGTTGATACCGCTGATTTATTGGCCTTGGATCGCTGGGTGCTTGATAGGGCTTACGCCTTGCAGGAAGAAGTTAAAGCCGCTTACGAAACCTATCAGTTTCAACAACTCTTTCAAAAAGTACATCATTTTTGCGTGATTGATCTGGGCGGATTTTATCTGGATATTATTAAAGACCGTCAATACACTGCAAAAGCCGATGGCTTGGCGCGACGCTCTGCACAAACCGCCATGTATCATGTATTGGAAGCCTTGACGCGCTGGTTGGCACCTATTATCAGTTATACCGCCGATGAAATCTGGCAATATATGCCGGGTGAGCGCAGTGAATCGGTATTTC
>SESD01000955.1_pt1 | contig 16760 bp, 14 predicted proteins | sample 3171411 | NCBI WGS metagenome assembly SESD01 (sample SAMN06051880, study PRJNA518727) | freshwater metagenome | biome: subpolar coniferous forest; feature: holomictic lake; material: water; isolation source: holomictic Lake 442, 16.5 m depth | place: Canada: near Kenora, Ontario | collected...
TGTCATTATTGGATTTTGATAGCTCAGCCAAATTTCTTTCTAACTCAACATTAACACTGCACAACTCTTCGTTAACGGATTCCAATTCTTCCTTGGAGGTTTCCAGTTCTTCGTTAGTTGCTTGTAGCTCTTCATTAATTGACTGCATTTCCTCGTTGGAACATTTCAGCTCTTCAGTTGAAGTTTCCAGTTCTTCATGGAAAGTTTGCATAAATTTATTCTTGATCTGTAACTCTTTCTTGAGTAACGCGAGTTGCGGCTCTGATTCTGTCTCAGTGATATTTTCCAGGCCGGGTATTTCTTCTATCGTGACCAAATAAAGACATAATATTTCGTTGTTTTTAGCGATTGTTTTAACCCGACGTATCGTCAAATTGACCATAATAACCCGCTCTTTGACAGGAATACACAGGCCGGTAGAGCTCACGGTGTCATCTGTCCTTACTACTTCTTGCAAGCTTGAAATCAGGCTCTTTTGTAATCCTGTCAGGGCAATATTAAGTAAGTTATTGTTTTTATAATTATTGGGAATTGGCTGAAGGTATTGATCGATATTGCCGTGTAAGTAAAGAATATCACCCGACGCATTGATCAGGGCGCAGGGGGGGGTAGCATGTTTCAACAAAGCTTGTTCGGTAAGATCACGTAACGATTGTTTAGGCTCGGCAAGTAACTTGCTGTAAACAGACTGGAGAGATAAAGCCTCGGGCACAACAGCCTTTTCCTGTTTTTTATCAGTAAGGCCTTTACGTAGATACAGTTTCGCTTTACTTTCTATTTTTCTAAAGTCGTCAACAAAGTTACCGATATTTTCGGAGTTACCCAAGAATAGTGCGCCACCCGGATTTAAGGCGTAATGAAACATCGGCAACAGTTTGTTTTGCAACTCACCTTCAAAATAGATCAACAGATTACGGCAACTGATCAGGTCTAGTATTGAGAAAGGCGGATCGCTAATAACATTGTGCTCCGAAAACACCAACATATTGCGAATATTTTTATTAATCCGGTAGCCTTTGCTCTCGAACGTAAAATAATTAGCCAACCGATCTGACGAAATATCGGAGGCAATGCTGGGCGGATAAAGTCCGGTGCGGGCTTTAGCAATAGCAGTCGAGTCAATGTCGGTGGCGAAAATTTGCACCTTGTAATTTTTGTTAAGGCGGTCCATGTACTCCTGCAAAAGAATAGCAATCGAATAGGCTTCCTCACCGGTAGAGCAACCTAAACACCAAATGCGGATAGGCGAATTGATGGTTTTGTCGTTAAATAACAGGGGGATTATTGTTTGCTCAAGCGCTAAAAATGCATCCGGATCGCGAAAGAAACTGGTTACGCCGATCAACAGGTCTTTAAACAACGAGATTATCTCGTTGGGATTGTGCTGCAGAAAAAGCAAATAAGAGTCTATCGAATCGATTTGATGCACCGCCATTCTCCGTTCAATTCGACGGTAAATGGTATTACGCTTGTACAGAGAAAAATCATGATTGGTTTGACTTCTTATCAGGAGAAATATTCTTTCCAGTGTACTTTCAGAAAATATAGATGCATTATTTATCTGAAAATATTGGCTGACAAGATTCTTTAAGTCAATAAGTTGGTGGGGCATATCGCCGGGTGGCAATATGTAATCAACTAAGCCGGTATTAATAACACTGCGTGGCATTCCATCAAAATCCGCAGACTCAATAGATTGGGCCATGACTATGCCACCCTCGGCCTTAATGCCCTGAGCACCATAAGTTCCGTCACTGCCGGTACCTGAGAGAATAATACCGATAGCTCGCTCATGTTGATCATGGGCGAGAGACCGAAAGAAAAAGTCAATAGGAAAACGGTGACCGTGTGGCTCTGTTGGTTCAAGTAATCGCAGTGATCCATTGAGTATGGCCATATCGCGATTGGGTGGAATTATGTAGACACAGTTAGGCTGGACTTTTATTCCCTCTTCGGCTGCAGCAACCGGCATACGGGTATGTTTTTGAATGAGTTCAACAAGTAGGCTGTTATAATTAGGTGGCAAATGCTGGATTAAAATAAAAGCCATGTCTGGCTTTTTGTCACTTGGCATGCCGGAAAAGAAAGCCTCAAAGGCGGCCAGTCCACCGGCAGAAGCGCCGATTCCTACGATAGGAAAGTCACTAACGGTTGTTGCTGGCGCTTCTTGCGTTACAACGCTTACTTCATTCGGTGCCGACAGCACGGTCGCAAGTGAATCACTTGGCGTTACCCGTGCTTTTTCTGGTTTTTTTTTGTGAGTCATGATGATATCCTTTTCTTTAAAACGGCGTTATTGTTGGCTTTGAATAAGGCGATGATATTGTGTATAGCGGAGAGATTGTCTTGCAAGAATGTGGGGGCGATTATCATAAAACCATCCATGTCTGTCATCATATCGGGCAGTAACTCTGTCTTGCTTGGATAGATAGTTTTGAGGGTAGTTAGCAGGTGGTATTTTAAAGGCAATTTTTTACTCTGCGCACTTAAATTCCCCATAGCAATATTACTGGTTGCGAAAAGCATGTGATATCCTACAAATCTTCTCATTGATATTTTAATCAAGCTACCACGTAAAACCAGTCCAAGTTATACGTAAAAGTTTTTACTATTTTGACCTCATTTAGATCAACAAGATTAAATCATCTCACAACTTTACGCGACGTGTAAAATTATTTGTTTATGAAACTGGGATACCTTCTATTTCACTTGGAACTTGATTAACTTTACTTGAAGGGCTTACTGCCCTTATTGAAGTAATGCGTTAGGAGTGCGCATGAAATAACTTCGGCATCTTGCTCCCTCCCACCGGGAGAGGGGTGGGAATATAAATGGTCAAGTTATTTCATGCACGATCCTTAATGGCAGTGGCGTGCTTTGATAATTTGGTTTTGCAGGGCAATCTCTTGCGGTTGCCCCTGCTAACATCGTGGCATTAATTTACAACGATTTAAATACATAAAAAAAATGCCCTGCCAGTTTCTTGGCAAGGCATTTTTCAACCCAAAGAACGCTAAAAAATCAGCAGAATCTAAGACGAGCTTGGGATAAAAAGCACTCTTTAATTTTAGAACTAAAAAAACTATTTTTTAGGTTCAGGAGTGACTTTCTTGTCTACCGCTTTTGCAGCTTCCGGCGCTATTTCAGCTTTAGCGGCAGGGGCTTTATCTTCTACCACTTCTTCAACAACGACTTCTTCAGCCACTGTTTTTCCGGCAGCATCTTTAACTTCTTCAACGATAACTTCTTCAGCTACCGGTTGGCCTTCAGTAGCTTTGGCATCAGCAGCAGGTGCTTTTGCCGGCTCATCAACCAAAGGTACCAATATTTCTACTTTGGCTTGTTTACGCAAAGATTCAACCATAGTTTGAACTTTTTTACGTTGTAAATAAGGCATCAGTTGTTCTTTTACCGCATCCAATGGAGGCGGAGTTTGAGCGCGTGAATCTTCTCTTAAAATAACATGATAGCCAAACTGGGTTTGTACCGGTGTTGTGGTGTATTTACCTTTTTCCAATTTCGCAACGGCTTCGGAGAAGGGTGCTACCATTTGACCGGCAACAAACCAACCTAAATCACCACCATTTTGTGATTCTTTAGCGTCTAAAGAATTTTTGTTGGCTAATTTGGCAAAGTCGCCGCCTTTGTCCAGTTCAGCGATTATCTTTTTAGCTTCTGCTTCAGTTTTAACCAAAATATGACGGGCTTTATATTCAATTCCGTTTTCACCGGCAACTTTGCTGTCATATTCCGCTTTAACTTCGGCATCTGTGACAGGGTTTGCTTTTATAAAGTTTTGTACATCAGCTTGAGTTAATAAGGTTTTTTTAGCGCTATCCAACTGAGCAACGATTTCAGCAGATTTATCTAATTGCTTTTGGATGGCGTCTTGAACCAATAACTCACGTTGAATCAGTTCTTCAATCAACTTTTCTTTAGGAAAAGTTTGACCGTGACTACGTTCAGCAATTTCTTTTTCCAATTCAGCCAGTGTAGATTTGCCAATATATTGACCATTGACGACAGCAACAGCATCAGCTTTGTCAATAACGGGCTTGGCAGCAGAGGTGCTTGTGCTATCCGTGGGGCCACAACCGGCAATTAATACTGTACCGGCAACAAGTAGAGGGATAATCTTTTTTTTCATTTATAAACTTCCTTTAGTTTCTTCAGAGGGTGATAGAGCATTAATGCCTAAGGCATGAATTTGTTGTTTCATCATGTCGCCTATCGCTTTATAGATAAGTTGATGACGCTGTACTAACGACTTTCCTTCAAAAGCCTCGGCGACAATAGTAACATGATAGTGACCACCGCCACTTTTTGCACCGGCATGGCCGGCATGTGCAGCGCTATTATCAATGATTTCCAACAGTGTTGGTTTTAAAGCATCATTTAATAATTGTTTGATTTTTTCAGATGTCATTGAGGAAATACCTTTTTAAATGGTTTAACGGTCACTTTAGCATAAACGCCAGCCTCGTTATAGGGATCGCTATCTGCCCATTGTTGGGCAGTTTGCAAATTGTCAAATTCCGCAACGACCAGACTGCCTGTAAAACCGGCATCACCGGGATTATCACTATCAACCGCAGGATGTGGGCCGGCTAACACCAGGCGTCCTTCACTTTGAAGATCTTGCAGTCTTTTGATATGGGCAGGGCGTGCAGTTAATCTTTGTTGCAAACTATCTTTACTGTCTTCACTGATAATTGCGTATAACACTTTTTATTCCTTGGCGTCCGGGATGTATTTATATAAAAAAAACATTTGTACCACCATAAAAACAACCATTAAACCCGGTGCTATAAACGTTTTAAAAGTGACCCAATCGTCAGTGTTGTAATTATACATAACATATACGTTGATAAAACCAATACTGATAAAGAAAGTGGCCCAGCTAAAATTTAATCGTTTCCAGATCAATGACGGCAAGGTTAAATTACTGGACATCATTCTTTCAATAAAGGTTTTTTGACCTATAAAATGGCTGCTAAAAAACGCGATACCAAATAACCATTCGATAATGGAAAACTTCCATTTAAGGTATTGCTCATCATGTAAATAGATGGTTGCACCACCAAATACAACAACCAAACCTAAGGTAATCCATTGCATGGTTTCAACTTTACGGTGTTTGATCCAGGCATAAGCGACCTGAATAATAGTGGCCGCAATAACCACCGCTGTCGCAACATAAATATCGTATAGTTTGTAGGCGATAAAAAATAAAATAATCGGAAAAAATTCGAAAAGCTGTTTCATTATGTTCCAGAGTGCGAGTAATCGGGCTTAATTTTCTAGTGTTCTCCATTTGATCAGGTGATCTTGAAGAGATTAATTTATAGTTTAGTTGATTGTTTTTTTGCTTGGTTAACGATTGGTTTATTTTTATTTTACGTTGATAAGCTTACCAAATTTCGATTAGGTAAAGGGGGGTTAAGACCTAACTTAAAGCGAAACTTTGGTATTTTATAACTCAGTTATCTGCAATAAGCAGCATTACCGATTTTTATATTGTAGGATTTTTCATCGCTAATGTACATGGTTGCAGTGCTATTTCTGCTAGAATGTTTAATTTTTGGAGCATTTTAATGGATAAAAAGTCGCAAACCGAATTAGAAGCAGCTACATTCAGACGCTTTGTTAGTCACTTACAACAGCACACTGAAGTTCAAAATATCGACTTGATGATATTAGCAGATTTTTGCAGAAATTGTCTGGCCAAATGGTACACAGCATCTGCGATAGAGCAGGGCATAGCCATGGATTATGAGCAGGCCAGAGAAGTGGTTTACGGTATGCCTTATAATGAATGGAAAGATAAATTTCAACAAGAAACAACACCCGACCAATTGGCCGCTTATAACCAAAAACAACAAGCAAAAATTGTCTATTAAAAAACTGGAGTGCAATCGCTTCAGCTAATGCCTGTAAAAACAGCTAATGGTGCGCGATGCGCACACTACCCGTTAACTGATTGAAAAATAAATATTTAGGATTCCACGTCGCTCACTTGTAAATAGTGCTTGTTAGTTTGTACTTAATGCTGTTGTTTATTTTTGTTATAGCCTATATATCGGTTGCCCATTTCAATGTGCTTTACAGCGGCTTCTGCATGGGTAGTTGCTGAGCCTATATGTCCCAAATTACCGAGTTCATTGGCTTCATTCAGTTCTTTAACCGCAGCGTCTAAATGAGTTTTTGGCACGCTTTTAGCATCTTTCGAGGCTGCCAGCGTATGGCTTAATGCCGCTTTTGTTTGTTCAAGCAAAAGCGGTGTTTGACCATTTGCACCATTAACTACCGCCGCATTGGCATGTTCCAGCGCTGCTGCGGTATGGTTGTCCGCGATAACAGGTGTACTTAGAAACAATAAGCTTGCACCAATAGATATTATTTTTTTCATAATGTTCTCCGCATAAAAGTTATAGGCAGGCTATTCATATCATACTTACCAAGAAAACAGCCAGGGCGTTTATCTACATTTTGATGCATTGTATTTCAAATTAGACGGCGCTTAGTAATAATGGCGGGTTAAGGCGAGGGATTATAAGGATATTCCAAAAAAGACCTCTGTTTTAGTCAGTATAATAACTTCGCATAATGTATATTATGTTAAATAATAGACTATTTGCCCAAATACCCGGATAGACCCGCGTAACATCACCGCCTTTAAACAATAGAACACGGATAATAAGTGTCATCCGTGTTCTGTGAGCGAAACCTACAAAGACAACTTAAGCCAACAGCGCTAATAACTCTTCGGTTTTTGCCTGCATTAACGCTTCATCACCGCGTGATTCTACATTCAAGCGCACCAACGGTTCGGTATTGGAACACCGAAGATTAAACCGCCAGTTGCCAAATTCCATACTCAAGCCATCGGTATAGTCAACAACCTGAGCCTCTTTCTCATAATGTTTTCTAACCACTTCAATGGCCGCTTCAGGCTGTGCTATGGTGCGGTTAATTTCGCCGCTGGCAGGAAAAATTCGCATTCTTTCATCGACCAATTGTGATAGTTTTTTACCGCTTTTACTTATCAGCTCAATCACCAGCAACCAAGGAATCATGCCACTATCACAGTAAGAAAAATCCCTAAAATAATGATGGGCGCTCATCTCACCGCCATAAACCGCATCTTCCAGACGCATTCTTTCTTTGATAAACGCATGGCCGGTTTTGCTTTGCACCGCTATGCCCGACATGCTATTAACGATGTCGATGGTGTTCCAGGTTAAGCGTGGATCGTGTACTATTTTTTCACCCGGATTTTGTTTAAGGAAGGCTTCAGCCAATAACCCCACAATGTAATAGCCTTCGATAAAACGGCCGGTTTCATCAAACACAAAGCAGCGATCAAAATCGCCATCCCAAGCAATACCCAAATCAGCGCCCTGCTCTTTTATAGCGGCAATGGTACTGTCACGATTTTCTATTAACAACGGATTAGGAATCCCGTTGGGGAAATGACCGTCCGGTTCATGATGTATCTTGATAAATTCCAACGGTTGCGTCATGGCTTTTTGTAAAGCGGCTTCCAGCCAATCAATGGCATGTCCTGCTGCACCGTTACCGGCATTAACCACTACTTTTAGAGGTTTCAATGCCAGCGGATCAATATAACCCAACAGATGCTGAGTATAATCCACACCGATTGAAATAGCGGTTACCGTGCCGCGATTGGCTACCGGTGCCGCGAAGTTATTGGCTTCTGCCAACCCTTTAATATCATTTAGCCCGGTATCGCCACTCACCGGTTTGCTTTGTTCACGTACCAGCTTCATGCCATTGTAATCTTTTGGATTATGACTTGCCGTGACCATAATACCGCCGTCCATCGACTGCCCTGCATCCTTGTAAGCAAAGGTCGCATAATAAACTTCTTCAGTACCACACAAGCCTATGTCATAAACATTAACGCCTGCATCTTGTAACCCCTGTATGACTGCATCTGCCATTTCGTTACTGGACAGACGAATATCACGCCCAACAATCACTCGGTTTGGCTTAATATTCTCGGCATAGGCTCGACCTATTCGATAGGCAATATCAATATTTAGCTCATCAGGAATGCGGCCACGTATATCGTAGGCTTTAAAACAGCTTAATAATTTAGTCATGTTATTTTATAAAATTTAATGGGGGTTATGCAGTGCATCGACGGTATTTTCTTTATTAATACAGGTTTTAATGACAAAACCGTGAAATTTTGCATTTATTTGAAAATAAAACCTATAAAGTTGATTATTCTAACAATATTTGCCTTAAATAATAGACAGATAATGTCATAATCAGTCTTTTTTTGAGTTTAACAGGATTGTTGTTTTACATGGCCAATTTTAACACCCATTTATCCATCGCTATAGCTGCCAGTATGGGTGCGGCACTTATTGCTGTTAATGTCCATTTGATAGCGACTACCGATATGGCATGGCTTATTTTTTTGGGGACTTTGGGTGGACTATTACCCGATATTGATGCGAGTAACTCAAGGCCGGTCAAGTTGTTGTTTACGGTGATTGGCTTAATGGGGGTAGCCGGTGCGCTACAAATCTTTAAAGACGATTATGCCCCCTACCCTTTACTAGCGATTGTAGCCAGTACTTACCTGTTTATTCGCTATATCGTATTTGCGTTGTTTAACCGACTAACCGTTCATCGCGGTGTATTTCATTCGGTTTTGGCGGCGGTGTTTTTTGCGTTGTTAATGACCTGTATCAGCTATCATTTTTTGCACTGGAATATATTACACGCCTGGTTAAACGGGCTTTTCATTGCTTTGGGTTTTATCGTGCATTTACTGTTGGATGAACTCTATAGCGTTGATTTATCCAATGCCAGAATGAAAAAATCGTTTGGCACCGCTTTAAAATTATTTAGCCACAGTAATATAACCGCCTCGGCAATAATGACTCTTTTAACCCTGATGCTTTACTGGGTGGCACCATCCCCCCTGCCCTTGGTTAAAGTTTGGAAAGGAGCGCAATGGAATAATTATCTAACATCGGTAAGATACCTGAAATGATAACCTGCCTTGATTGATAAGCCCGTAACAAGGACTATCAATTTAAATCGGGACAGATAAATAAAAATAACTATTTCGATGTGACGGGAAACTTTCAAAGCCTCAACAACGTTGTGCATCATGTTAAGGGACTGTTTTTCAGTCAGTTGGGTAACTGGCTGTTCTACCTTGATCTTCCCAATCGTTTTGACATTGCCACTACCACATTGCACGACGGTATGCTGAAGGTTGTTGAGTCTGGGTATCAAGCTGGAGCTTGAGAGTCAGCATAACGGAACCCGATAGCCTTCAGAACTTATACCTCTCTGATAATTCCTTTTATTATCCGTTAGTTAATTGATTTAAAACCTGTTAATGACGGTATTTAACCTATATAATAAGCGGCTAAATTATTCCGGTTAATGAGAACACAGTGGATATTAAAGACTATATGCAAGGCCTTGGCCTGCAAGCCAGAAAGGCCGGAAGGGAAATCAGCAGGGCTGAATCAGGCAAAAAAAATCAGGCCTTGTTAAAAATTGCCGAGATTATTGAGAGTAGCCAAGAACAGCTAATCGCCGAAAACCAAAAAGATTTGGCGGCCGGTAAGCAAAATGGTCTCGATGCGGCGTTATTGGATCGACTGGCCTTAACGCCTGCCAGTATTCAGGCGATGGTTGAAGGTTTAAAGCAAGTTGCCGCTTTACCTGATCCAGTCGGTGAAATCAGTGACTTAAGTTACCGACCCAGCGGCATACAAGTTGGACAAATGCGCGTGCCTTTGGGTGTGATTGGCATTATTTATGAGTCCCGCCCGAATGTCACTGTCGATGCAGCGGCTTTGTGTCTTAAATCCGGCAATGCCTGTATTTTAAGGGGCGGTTCAGAAGCCATGCATTCCAATCAAGCCATTGCTGCCTGCATTGCAAAAGGTCTGGAGGCTGCCGGTTTACCTGCACAAGCGGTGCAAGTAGTCGCCACAGCCGATCGTGCTGCGGTTGGCGAATTAATCACCATGAAGCATTATGTGGATGTTATTGTGCCGCGCGGAGGCAAAAGCCTGACCGAACGTATTTCTCAAGACGCAACTATTCCGGTGATTAAACATCTGGATGGTATTTGCCATGTTTATATTGATGATAAAGCCGATATTGATAAAGCCGTTAAGATTGCTGACAATGCCAAAACTCATCGTTATGGTGTGTGCAATGCCATGGAAACGTTATTGGTTGCTGAAGGTATTGCGGCAAAAGTATTGCCGCTGTTGGCAGAAATCTATCTTAAAAAAGGGGTTGAATTACGCGGCTGCCTTAAAACCTGTTCTTTGATTCCAAAATGCTCAAGAGCCACCGATGAAGACTGGAACACAGAATATCTGGCACCTATTTTATCGATAAAGATTGTTCATGACATGGATGAAGCGATGGAGCATATTAACAAATACAGCTCCAGCCATACCGAAGCGATTGTCACCGAAGATTATACGCGGGCAAGACGCTTTCTGCGGGAAGTTGATTCCAGTTCGGTCATGGTTAATGCCTCGACCCGTTTTGCTGACGGCTTTGAATACGGCTTGGGTGCCGAGATTGGTATTAGTACCGATAAGCTCCATGCACGCGGCCCCGTCGGTTTAAAAGGATTGACGTCATTGAAGTACATTGTTTTGGGTGATGGTCATATCAGGCAATAAATGATCGGTATTTTTGGCGGTACTTTTGATCCGGTGCATTACGGGCATTTACGCTCGGCGCTTGAGGTTAAAGAACTTTTTGGACTAACCGAAGTCAGACTGGTTCTTAACGCAAAACCACCGCACCGGGAACAGCCTGCAGCAACCACGCTTATGCGTTTGCAGATGCTGGAACTGGCCATTAAAAATCAACCGGGATTATTGATTGATACCCGTGAATTAAACCGGCAGGGCGCATCTTACATGGTGGATACGCTAAAGTCTTTACGACAGGAATTTAAAAATGAGTCCTTACTGTTGTTTATCGGCAGTGATGCATTTAACCAATTAAAAACTTGGCATCAATGGCCGCATTTATTTGATTTTGCGCACCTTGTCGTCATGACTCGCCCCGGCTTTGCGATACAGAATCTTGATGATTTTTTAAAGACCAAACTGACTACCGAGCTAACGGAATTAACACACGTTAGTGCAGGTAAGTTATACTTTCAGCAAGTCACGCAACTGGATATTTCGGCTACGGCTATCAGAAACATGATTGCAGAACAACAAAATCCGGGGTTTTTACTACCCGATACTGTTATTGCCTATATCAGGCAACACCAGCTTTACCAGAGACCTTAGTCTCATCACACAACCAGGAATTTTAATGCAAGTAGAAGATTTATTGAAAATTGTCCAAGATGTTTTGGATGAACGTAAAGGACAAAATATAACGACATTGGATGTTCGTGGCAAAACCAGCTTTACCGATTACATGGTCGTTGTTACCGGAACGTCAGACCGTCACATGAGATCTTTATGTGATTACATCGTTGATAAAGCCAAGGAAGAAGGTTTTAGACCCTTAGGTATTGAAGGCGACTTGGGCTCAGACTGGATTCTTTTGGATATGGGCGATGTTATTGTTCATGCGATGACAGCGCAAGCACGCGGCTTTTATCAATTGGAAAAATTATGGTCGGTTGATCGCGAAAATGAATCTGAAACTGAACAACAAGCCGTTTAAGTTAATTACGCCTCTTTAAAAAATCTCCCCTAACCCCTCTTTTTCAAAGAGGGGGACTGAACAATACCGAAGTTGGCTACCCACTTAAGCCGGGACAATGGTCGAGGATTAACCGTTACACCCTGAGCTTGCCGTAGGGTTGTGTCTTAAGTTTGCAGCACGTAGGATGGGTAGAGGCAATAGCCGAAACCCATCATTATTAATTCCTTAAGCGATGGGTTTCTCGCGGCTCTACCCATCCTACTCTTGGCTATCAACTTAACCCTACCAATAGCCAATATCATCACCCATGGTGCGAATATGTCGGGTTAAGACTATCGTCTAACCCGTTTAAAGTTATCTGTCCCGGCTTAAGTTGGTAGCCCCGAAGTTAGACTTGGCAGGTTTATAAAACCTGCCAAGTCTGCCCCTTATTAATTACAATAAAGCTACTATTTATTGCTGGACACACTGATAGATGCTAAATAAAGGGCTTAAAATAGCGCTTTATTTAGCATACTCAATTTCAAATTATTTGGATGATGCCTCGTCATTAAGCCACATTAAAAACAGCTCGTAACCTAGCGCTAACGTTACAGCTCCAATGAAAAGACCAATAACTCCCGAATTAAGAAGACCGCCAATGGCACCGATAAAAATAATCGCCATCGGTGTTTTTACACCTCGCCCCAGCAGAATCGGCTTAAGAATATTGTCTACCAAGCTAAGCGGGATACTCCAGATTAAAAATGCGACAGCAGTAAAGGTATCCGCGTTATAAAACAGGTAGATGACAACAGGGATCAAGATTGGCGCAGTACCAATCTGGGCTATGGACAAAATCAGACAAAGCAGCGCCCAAAGACCCGCAGCGGGCAGACCGACCACCATAAAACTGATGCCTGCCAGCAGACTTTGAATCAAGGCAACCCCTAAAATACCGTTAGCGACACTCCGTACCGTGGCTTCTGCCAAGTCAGCAAAATCCTCACCTTTTTCAGCAGCAAGCCGATGGGTAATAGCGCGAGCTATTCGATTGCCGCCGCTGGAATTAGCCAATAATATACCGGCAATAATGATGGCAACCACAAAACGTAAAATGGCAATGCCGGCCCCCGTTGCCGCTGATAACAGCCAGCTTCCAATCACTTTAAGTACCGGACTAAGTTGCTGCAAAGCGCTATGAATATTTTCCGAGGCAAGTAACCAAAACTTGGCCAGCGGTTCGCCAATCAGCATAATGTTACTCAAACGCTCAGGCGGAGGTGGAATTGACAGGGAGCCATCTTTTATTTTATCGACCAACATTTTTATCCCGTCAATCAACGTGTCCGTCAATAGCACGGTTGGAACCATCATGATAATCAGAAAAGCAAAGGTAAATAGCGTTGCCGCCGTTTTATGCCGATCCCCCAGCGCACTACGAAGTCGAGTGTAAAGTGGATGTGCGGCAATGGCAATAATAATCCCCCATATGATAGGCTCTATAAAAGGGCCAACAATCTTTAAACACCAGATGGTAATGATAAGCAACAGGCCTATGCGGATAGTGGCCTCAAGTGATCTGTGGAAAAAAATGTTGTCGTCTGTTGATAGATTGGAATCATTCATAATGAGAATTTTTTTAAAATTTATTTTAAGGAAGTAAGCAAATTTTCAAACGTAGTTTAAACAATCAAAAGCAACTCATAACAGGCTTTTTTATAATATAAGCTATATCGACTTTCCATACAATGGTTAAACCTGCCGCATAACTTAATCCGGATGGATTTTGCAAATCCAGCCCTGCTTAGTGCCCCATCATAATCATGGTAAACTTTCTATCATTCAAACCAAACTATAGCCTAACTACCGATGCCCGAATTACCTGAAGTTGAAACAACCTGTCGTGGCATTGCGCCACATATTGAAGGGCAAACGCTTAAACAGGTTATTATTCGTCAACCCAAATTACGCTGGCCTGTGCCGGAAACACTGTGCGATATTTTAACGGGTCTCAGTATTCAATCCGTTTCCAGGCGGGCCAAATATCTGCTTTTTGCTACCGATGCCGGTACGATGCTGGTGCATTTAGGCATGTCGGGCAGTTTACGCATTATAACGAACAGTCAGAGTGCGGGTAAACATGATCATATTGATTTTATTTTTAACAACGACAAAGTGCTGCGTTTTAACGATCCACGCCGGTTTGGTGCCGTATTATGGACATCAGCACCTATTGCAGAACACAAGTTGCTTAAAGATTTAGGCCCCGAACCCTTATTGGCTGATTTTACTGGTGAGCTGCTTTATACCCTGTCCAGAAACCGAAAAGTGCCGGTAAAAACATTTATTATGGATAGTCACATTGTGGTGGGCGTTGGTAATATTTACGCAAATGAAGCGCTATTTATGGCGGGTATTTTGCCTTCGCGCCAAGCCGGGAAGATTTCTTTGGCGCGTTATGAGAGATTGGCGGAATGTATTCGGGTGATTTTACAAAACTCCATTCAACAAGGGGGCACTACCTTACGAGACTTTGTTAATGAAGCCGGAAAACCCGGTTATTTTAAGCAACAACTTAGGATTTACGGCCGCAAGGGCTTGCCGTGTATTGACTGCCAACACCCCTTAAACGAGATAAGATTGGCTAACCGCTCAACGGTTTTTTGTGATGTTTGTCAGCGCTAACGGATGCACGTAGAAATAAGAGAAATAGCGGCACAACTTGCTTTATAAAGATTAGCCCCTATAATTGTCGTCTGCTTTCAGGTTCCAGAAGATAGTTAAATCTAATGGTTAAACGGGAAGTCGGTAAGGTTTACGCCAAATCCGACGCTGCCCCCGCAACGGTATATAAGTAAAGAATCATCAGTACGCCACTGTGTATAACATGGGAAGGTGATGATTCAGGCTAACGCCACTTATAAGCCCGGAGACCGGCCTAAAAGTATAATTCGCAACAGCGGAGGGCTGTTTTGCGTAGTGATTACGCGCCCCCGTGTTTTCATTTATCTTCTGTTGTCCTCCGCTGTTATTACTCAACCTTTATGCGCGGGCGGCGCAGAGGACAATTATGCATCCACTACCAATCTATATATTTTTTCCTTGTCTATTTTTTTCTACTCAGTTGCAAGCAGAAGAAGAAAAAGATTTAAAACCATCTTATAAAATGCCCTCAGCGAAAGCCGCTGTTAAGGCCTATAATGTTGATTTAAAAAATAAATCTTTGTTATCACCGATTACAGTTACTGCTAATTCAACAATTACGGATGAGTTGTTATCACCTAAAGCAGTCACGATATATTCCAAAAACGACATCACTCGAAGCGGTGCAAACAGCCTACTGGATTTTTTTAAATACAACACCGAAATTCAGGCAGACCCTAGTTACGGTAACGTATTAAATCCACAATTGTCGATGCGTGGATTCGGTAATGGAGACGGCTATCAAAATATTAACGTAATTGTTGATGGTGTATCATTAAACCAAATTGATATGGTTCCTCAGCAATTGGGATCAGTGCCAATTAATTCAATTGAAAAAATTGAAGTCGTGAAAAGTAGCGGCACAGTCCTATACGGTGATAATTCAGCAGCTGGGACAATTGTTATTCGTACAAATAATTCATTCGATAGAAAGCAATTTTACGGGTCAGTACGATCTGGTTTTGGCAGCTATAACACTAAGACTGAGTATATTAATTTGGGATCTGTAACGGATTTTAATGGGATAAAAGTTTTAGCAGATGGCAATTTTTCATATCTTGATTCAGAAGGCAAGAAGCCTGTATTGCCGGATGGCGGGAAAGATACTACAGCAGACTTAAACGGCAAAGCCACACTTGGCGTGCAAAAAGACAATTTTGAGGCCTTAACATCATTTGTCAAAGATGATGCTAATGTTGTATACACGGGCAATATGACGTTGGATGCATTTAATCAAAACCCCAATGCCAGTGTTACAACAGGCCAAAGAAATATCATTCATAAAGAGGATTGGGTAACGTCGCTGAAATACAAAATCAACGATAGTTTTAATTTAGCTTATATATATGGCAATAAGACTAAAGACTCAAAGTTTCCTGCTTATTCTTTTTTGCCTCATTATGAAGGTAATGATCATAGGTTTACTTTACAAGCCGTTCAAGAAAATTTTGTTATACTATCAGGGTTTGACTATAACAATAATTCCAGATCCACTACAGATAATGCAACTAGCAAAGAAAATATTGCAGGCTTTATTTCCGGTGATTATTTTATAAATGATCAGCTGTCATTAAATGCAGGTTTCAGACAAGCTTTCATTACTTTTAATAATGAAAACACAGCATCAAAAATGAATTTATCGAAGTCACTAAGTCCTAGTGGTTATAATGCCGCACTAAATTATTCCTTGACTAAAACTGACGCCCTATTTTCAAGTTACGCTCATGCTTATCAGTCCCCTGATGTTGACCGTTTTTTTACTACTGTATATGATTCCAACTTTGTACCCATAGGAACAGCATTTAATGGTTTCATTAATTCAATGGCAATGGACACTTATTCTTTTGGTGCCAAACACTTGGAAGATGATCTTAAGTTAAAAGCAGAGTTCTATTATGCTGATTTAACAAACGAAATTTATTACAATAGTTCTACTTTTACAAATACAAATTACAATTCATCTTCAAAATACGGCATAGAGTTATCCGGTTTTAAAGAGTTTGATTTGTTTTATAGCAGCTTTAATTATGTTTATACAGCGACTAACGCTAAAGTTGAACAACAAACTTATCAAATAGGTGCTCAGCCGGAGCATGTTATTATTGCGACTATTGGTAAACAATTTGTTAGTCAAGTATTGCCATTGCAATTTCATTTAATTAACTTATCACATAAGTACCAATCAGGTGCTTATGCCTATGGAGATTTTAGTAATTCATTGGGCAAGCAACAGGCTTACAACGCTAGTACATTTAATTATCAGCTTTCTGATCACCGGCACTGGACGATAGATTTTGGAATTCAAAATTTATTCGATATAGCAAACGGGCAATTTGTTGACTTTGGTTCCAGCCAACCGGTAGTTTATCCAACCAACTACCAAC
>SESD01000958.1_pt1 | contig 16723 bp, 10 predicted proteins | sample 3171411 | NCBI WGS metagenome assembly SESD01 (sample SAMN06051880, study PRJNA518727) | freshwater metagenome | biome: subpolar coniferous forest; feature: holomictic lake; material: water; isolation source: holomictic Lake 442, 16.5 m depth | place: Canada: near Kenora, Ontario | collected...
GGCGCACGCGGCGTCTTTGGCCGTGACTTCCAAGCTTGGCCGCGCATACAACCCTTTCTTCATCCACGGTTCAGTTGGTTTAGGCAAAACACATTTGTTGCAAGCCATCTGTCAAGCAACATTGCGCAACCAACCTTCGGCGAGAATTTTGTATATCAGTTGCAACACATTTATGGATGCCTTTCATGAAAGCGTGAAGGCCGGGCGCATGAGCGAATTTCGCCTTCGCTTTAGAAATGTTGATCTATTGGTTATTGATGACATTCATTTCTTGTCCAAGCGCGAGCAAACTCAAGAGGAGTTTTTCCACACATTCAACATGCTGCATCAATCGGGTCGCCAAATCGTGTTAAGTTCCGACGCGGCACCTTGTGAAATTCCAGATCTTGAAGAGCGTTTGGTAAGTCGATTTAACAGCGGTCTTGTGGCTCGAATTGATCGACCTTGTTACGAAACGCGTGTGGCCATTCTAAAAGCAAAGGCCCGGTTGCACGATCTTCAACTTTCAGAAGATGTTGCGGCGTATGTCGCGGCAAGAATTGATTCCAATATCCGCGAACTCGAGGGCGCGCTTACAAAAATTCGTGGAGTTGCCTTGGCGCTTGGTCGAACGATTGATCTTGATCTTGCCAAAGAAGCTTTGGGCGTGAATATTCAGGTTGGTGGTTCTAAAAACAACCAGCCTTCCATGCAAAGCATTCTTGATTCAGTGGCCCGTTATTACGACGTGAAATTGACAGACCTGTTGGGAAAGCGCCGACACAAAAGCGTTGTCCTTCCAAGGCAGGTTTGTATGTGGCTTGCGCGTCGACATACCCGCTACAGCCTGGAAGAAATTGGTGGCTATCTTGGTGGGCGCGACCACACTACCGTGCTTCATGCTGTTCGAACAGTGACGGCTCGAAGTAACACGGATGAATGTTTGCGATCAGATGTGGAAAGAATTGAAGACGGACTGAAGCTGAACAATGTCTCTGTGACGCCTTCTCCACATTGAATCAACAACCATTTTGAGTTGTTTCAAACCTGTCGTTTGTGTTCGATGACGGACTAATAAAATTCGTTTTTAAAAAAACTGAAGTTCTTTTTTGTATTTAAGATTTAAACACCAACACTTCTTGAAGCCAACCGAACGCCCCCAGACAGCTTTTGCACTTGTTTATTTTCTCTCAAGTCTTTGTGTACGTATCTGTTGTGTCTTTCTATGGGTGCTTATACACATAAAGACAGGGCCTTTATCTATGACTATGAATATATCTATAGATTAATCAAATTGAGATCATTTCATGAACGATGTGTCTTTGAATTTCTGGGCTGACAAACGGAACAGTAAACCGTGGTCCTTTGCGCACACTGAGTTTGTTTCAAAAGTGCGCCACAAATCGTACAAGGCTCTTTGCCACGGCCATAGACCAAATGCGTGGCTTGATATGTTCCAGCGTTTCCTAGAGCATCAGCGTGGCTTTGAATGGTGGATCCACCACAACGAATGGCTTGCTTAAGTATTAATTTTAATTCAGCAATAAATTGATTGATTTCCGCACGAGTGAGAGAACTGCCTTTACGCAATGGATGAATTTTGGATTGAAACAAGGATTCGTCAGCATAAATATTTCCAACGCCGGCAATAATTGATTGATCAAGTAGTATGGTTTTTATACGGCGCTTAGAATTATTTAAAGATAAAAACATTTCATTTGCGGTAATAGAAAGGGCATCTGGCCCAAGCTTAAACCACGCAATTTCTCGAACAAATTGCATGTTCTCATAAGCGCGAACATACCCAAATCGCCTTGGGTCCTTGTGATGCATCTCAAATATCTTGCCGTTGTTTGAAAGTGTCCAGAGTACGTGCACGTGTGGTGCCGGCTTGGATTGAAATGGACGCAGAGTGACCGAACCGCTCATTCCCATATGAAACAACAATACTCTTCCACGCGTGGACTCCAAGCAAAACTGTTTTCCATGTCTATGAAAGCGCTCAATCGTAAGGCCTGAAAAAAGATCGGCAGGATTGATCGATCCTCGAATAAATTGAGGTCGCATAACGCGCACGGAAAGAACCTTGGCACCGACACAATGTTGGGCTAAACCTCGACAAATTGTTTCAACTTCAGGTAGTTCGGGCATGCTTGAACTCTATACTTAGTGCATGAATGAAACCGCATCAACCAGTATGTCAGAAGATGAAATTACCAAAGAAATTGCATGGGCCTTACAGGCGGTTGATCGGGTTCGTTGTGAGGTTCATAAAGTAATTGTTGGACAGGACCAAGTGCTTGAGGAAGTGCTGTTAACCATGGTGTGTGGCGGTCACGCTGTTGTGGAAGGAGTGCCAGGTCTTGCAAAAACTTTATTGATCTCCACTTTGGCCAAATGTCTTTCGTTGCAATTCAGCAGAATTCAATTCACACCAGACTTAATGCCATCAGATATCACTGGAACTGAAGTCATAGAAGAGGATCGTTCCACGGGAATGAGGGCTCTTCGATTTGTTCGGGGACCAATTTTTGCCAATATTGTGCTTGCGGACGAGATCAACAGAACGCCGCCCAAGACACAGGCTGCGCTTTTGGAATCCATGCAAGAGCGGCAAGTGACTGTTGGTGGAGTCACGCATCGGCTTGCAAATCCATTTTTTGTGCTGGCCACGCAAAACCCAATCGAGCAAGAAGGAACGTACTCATTACCGGAAGCGCAATTGGATCGATTTATGTTCAACATTCGAATTGGATATCCAAATGAGCAACAAGAATTGGAAATTGTTTCGCGCACAACGGGTGACGCAAAATATGAGGCCACTTCTGTTTTGGATGCCGCGGATTTAATGAGAATTCAAATGGCGATTCGCCGAATTCCCATTGCGGACCACGTGGCGCGTTACGCCCTTCGACTTGTTCGAGCGACGCGTTCAGATGAGCGTTATGGAGAAAAAAATGAATCAATACCAAAGATTGTCAGGGACTATGTCTCTTGGGGTGGCGGTCCGCGGGCCAGTCAATTTTTGGTTTTGGCGGCAAAAGCGAAAGCCTTATTTTCTGGTGAAACACACGTGCTTCCAAAGCACATACAACAAGTTGCACTGCCGGTTTTAAGGCATCGAATTGTGACCAACTTCAACGCCGAAGCGGACGGAGTGAATTCGGATGTGGTGATTCAAACATTATTGAACACTATTGCGCTTGATGCGGCAACAAATCAAAGTCCACTAGGCACGCTCATCAAGTGAGCGGAGCCCCACTGCGTGCCGAAGCATATCTTGCTCCAGAAACACTGGCGCAACTTTCATCATTTGAGTTGCGCGCGCGAATGGTGGTGGAAGGAATTTCAAGTGGAATGCACTCAAGTCCAAAACAAGGAATGGCGGTCGAGTTTGCCGAGCATCGGCCATATACACCCGGAGAATCGCTTCGACACCTTGATTGGAAAATGTTTGGACGCAGCGACAAGCTGTATATAAAAAGGTATCAACAAGAAACAAGCTTAGATGTTGTTCTTTTGGTTGATTCCTCCAACTCCATGAGATTTTCAACTCTTGAAACAAAATCCGGATGGGGCGGAACCGACGCCGGACGTCAAACAAATCAGTGGACCAAATTTGATTGCGCGGCGGCGATCACTGTTGCACTTGCGCACCTTTGTCTACAACAACGCGACCGTGTTGGATTGCAAATATTTTCAGACGACACCAAGGCGGTGGTTCGAAGATCTGGAAGTCGGGGCCAATGGAAGAGCATGGTGCAGGCGTTGGCCACCGTTCCAGTGAAAGGTGTGGCCAATCTATCTCGAGCCATGGATCAACTTATTGCCGGCCTTGGTCAACGATGTCTTATTTTTGTTTTGAGCGATTTTTTATATCCATTGAATACAATTTACGATTCAGTTGCAAAACTAAAATTCAAGGGACACGATCTCGTTTTTGCCAGAATCCTTGATCACGCAGAATTGCAATTTAAATTAGAAGGATTGCGCCGATTTGAAGACCTGGAGGGGGCAGAGGATATAGAAGTTGAGGCTGACAATATTAGAGAGACCTATTTGCAAGCCTTGAAACAACACGATAATGAATTAGAAAAATTAACCAGAAGTTTTGCGTTCGATATGTGTCGCATAGACAGCCATGATTCTGTCGGCCCACCAATTTCAACCCTGTTAAGTCGACGCGAAACATTGAATAAACACCGGAGATCACATTGATTTTTGCCAACCCATTGTTGGCCATGGCAACACTGCTGGCGGCGGCAATTCCTATTCTTTTGCATGTTTTTCTTCGTCGACCCAAATCAACACCTTGGGGTTCTAATTTTCTTCTTCAAATTGCGTTGCAGAAAATTCATCGTCGCAGAAAATTAGAGAAGTGGATTTTGCTCTTGCTTCGAGTTTTAGCCATAGCCCTTGTTGGGTTTGCAATGGCGGGCCCGTTTGCAAAAGCTTGGATGCGTGAAAAAATATTGAAGGAAAGGTGGATTGTTATTGATGATGGCGCCACAAGCGCCGAATTAAAATCAAATGGAAAAAGCGTGTTGGATGAATTGAAACAAGAAGTGATCCAATCCATACAAAAAGATGGAGCCAGCAATCGATACGCCGTGGTGTTGGCCTCTGTACCCGCGCGTGTTTTATTTGAACCAACCTCAAACAAAGAATTTGCCATTGAGTCGATACAAAAAGTTTTTTCTAGGGAAGTCCCCTGCGATATTTCAGACGCACTAGATAAGGCCCTTGAAAAACCAGAAACAAATACCGCACCAAGAGATGTCGAAATTTGGAGCGGGTTTCGCCAAGGCAGCATTCGTTTAGAAAACCCACTTTCCGCCGCACTTATTCAACGCGCTCAACAATCCACACTGACTATAAGCAAACCACAATCTGGATTGCCGCAAAATCAAACACTGTGGAAATGTTCAATGATTCGTTCTGCTGGTGAAACCGAAGAAGCAAATCAAAGCCTTGTCAAAATGGAGATTCGAAGAGAAGGAGCGCTTGAACAAGCAGCGAATCAGATTTTATTTCAGAACAACCAAAACGTCATGGTTGCAAAAAAAGATTTTTATTGGAACGAAATAGCAACCGAGACGGAGTTTGATGTTCGTCTGCAACTTGAGCGTGGCACACAGCAGGGAATTCAAGCCACCATACAAGAGGATGCGCAACCGTTTGATAATAAAATATTTTTATCTTGTGATTCAACAGAGAAAATAAACGTAACGGTTCTTGGAAGAAAGTCCACGGAACAGAACATTGAAAATCTTCCCGCCTCCAACTGGATTATTCGCGCAATCGAATCAACGGGAATGACGGCCCAAGAAATTGATGCGGAAACAATATCAATTCGACAACCAAGCGCATCAGACACCGTTATTTTAACAAGGCCCGATCTGGTTGACCAGGCTGGTTGGACGTGGCTGCTTACCTTTGCAAAAAATGGTGGCGTTTTAATTGTTACCCCAGCATCCGAAAGTGCCGAACAAAATTGGGCGGTGGATATTGAGCGACTTTTAGAAATTCCAATCCGCTCACAAAAAGAAATCAAGGTCGCAGACATACGTCTGGCAACAAAACAACCACGCATTGGTCCACTCTCAATTCTTGGCGCGGAATTAGATCTATTAAGTGAGCCAATTCATGTGGCAAAACGCATAGACCTTGCAACAACGGACGCCGCCGGTCAAGCATCTTTGTTGTTTGAAGATGGAAGTCCAATGATGTGTTGGGCAAAACCAAAGAATGGAAGCGGGCTTGTGGTCATTCTTGCGGTTTCACCTGAATTATCGTGGAGCGATTTACCCGTGAAACCACTCATGGTTCCTCTATTTCAAGAATTAGTTCGTGGTGGAAGAGCCATAGCGACGGAACAACAAGAAATACAAACTGGAAGCACCCTTTCACTTGGATCATCGGCCGCGGGAGGCATGTTTATACCCCCCGCACAAAGCGGCGCACCCACAATTGAAATTGATCAAAATGGTCAATCGCAAACTCGCGTGCTGACGCCAGGATTATGGACGCTTCAAAAAAGAAACGGGCAAACACAAACATACGCCGTCAACATATCGCCCGCCGCCGCATCCATACAACCACTCACAGAAAACGCCCTTCGCGCCTGGTTTGGTTCTATCAACACGCTTCAATTTCAAGACGAAAACAAGCCGATCAACTCATCTCAAAATCAGGGTCTGGAGGACCCAGCGGTTAGTGGAGCGCTATTTATATTCGCGCTTGTGTTTGCTCTTGTTGAGAGCGTGCTTTCTAGAAAAGGCTCCCCACAAGGAACACGTCCAGTTGTTGGAGTATCCACTTGAGTCAGTGGATTTTTAATTGGCTTGGTGTTCCGCCTGAACTATCTGGACAACCGTGGCACTTGGTGTTCGAAAGACCCGCACCGCCCTGGTTGTACCTAGTTGGATTCATGGTCATTTTTTCAACGGCAATTTTTTCCTACGTGAACATGAAAGGAAAGCTTGGTGCAAGAATATTTCTAGCAATTCTTCGCGTGGTCGCCCTATTCATGATCGCCACATTGTCGATGGAACCCACGCTTGAATGGCCACAAGAAAGAATAGAACCCGATTTTGTTGACGTATTGGTGGACCGTAGTTCAAGCCTGCAAGTACGCGATATGGTTGACATGGATGGAAAAATTGTTTCGCGTGCGGATGTTCAAACAAATGCACTTCAAAACAACGTGTGGAACTCCATTGCGAAAGATCACAAAGTTGAATGGGTTTCAGTCACTGGAAGCGCGAACGTTGTTTTGAAAAAAGAAGAACTTCCGCCAGCAACAGGCAATCGAACGCTTCTCGCATCGGCCATCAGCCAAACACTACAAAGAAATCTTGGACGCCCCCTTTCAGCGGTGGTGGTTATTTCCGATGGTCGAAGCCAAGATGCGGTGGGCGCCACAACACTAAGACAAATTCAAACGCTTGGAGTGCCTGTTTTTACAATTCCACTTGGTGACCCAAACGGAATTAACGATCAAGGAATTATTTCGGTTGAAGCGCCACAAATTGGATTTTTACAAGACCAAATTCCGGTTCAGGCTCAAATCAGCACGCGAAAGCCAAATGAAAAAATACGCGTTGTCTTAAGGGATAAAGTTTCTCAGCGAAAAATTGATGAGCAAGAAGCAGTGTCTGGTCCAGATGGCAAGGCAAATGTGACTCTGGTTGGACAAGGAAAAAATCCAGGAGAAACAATTTGGGAAGTCGCGATTGATGGGCCAAAGGACGCCGACGAATCCAACGATTTACGGCGCGTCGACATTAATTTTATTGATCGACCAATTCGTGTCTTATATCTTGATGGGTGGCCGCGTTGGGAATTTCGCTACATTAAAAATATTTTGCTTCGCGAAAAAAATATTGAAAGCTCAATCATGCTTTTGTCAGCGGACCGCGATTTCGCCCAAGAGGGAACCACACCAATTTCCCGACTTCCAAAAACAGAGAAAGAATTTGCGGCGTTTGACGTCATTATTTTGGGCGATGTTCCTTCTGGATTTCTAAATACAACACAACAAAAACACATTCAGGAATTGGTGGCCAAACGCGGTGTTGGATTGTTGTGGATTGCCGGAGACAGAAGTACTCCTTCAAGTTGGCGTGGCAACACGCTTGAAGACCTGCTTCCGTTTCATGGACCTCTGGAATTACCACGGGTGGATAGACCTGTTTACATGGAACCAACAGAGGCAGCCGGAAGAATAGGCCTTCTTCGTTTAGGAAACACAAAAGAAGAAGAGCAACCTTGGCCCAAAGAACTCTCGGTGGGTGGCGAATCTTGGGCCAAATTAGAATGGGCGCAACGTATTGAAAATAGAAACCTTAAACCAACCACGGAAGTTTTGGCGTACACCACCGGATCCAAACCAGACAACGCAGACAGCGCTAAAAAAGAAACACCTCTGGTTCTCACCATGCGCTATGGAGCGGGCCAGACAACATATGTGGCAACAGATGAAACATGGAGGTGGCGCTATGGAAGAGGAGAAACATTTCCCGAGAGATTTTGGATTCAGCTCATAAGACATCTTGCGCGATCAGCTCTTCGAAACAAGGAGGGCGTTTCACTACAGGTTGACCCGGTAAGAGCAACCAATCATCAGCCGGTTCGAATTATTGCTGATCTTGCAAACACTTCGACAGGTGAAACAGTGGTGGTTGAAGCTCGGCAAGAGCAAGGCGGAAACGTTGTTGATATTTCACTGAAACCAGACGGGGGAAACAGGTTTTCAAATGTGTGGATGACGCCAAGCCAAGGCGACGGTCTTTGGAAATTTAGAATTCGCCAGCCACAAATATCAGAATCACCCGAGGCAAGCCTAACAATCACCCAAGAGGATATGGAACGAATCGATGCAACACCCGACCACGACCTATTACAAAAATTAAGCGCCGCAACCAAAGGACAAGTGATCAATGTTTCCGAGATAGAGAAACTTGAAAAACTGATACCAAGACGTTCTTTCACAATTCGGCAACCAATACAAATACCGCTTTGGAACCAGTGGATTTTTTATGCAATCTTTGTTTTTGTCATAACCCTAGAGTGGGTTGGCAGAAGAATTTTAAAAATGATGTGATCAATCATTACACAAAGAAGAAACCAAAAAGCGAATTTAAAAATTGTATGTCATACATTAACCAACACATCACCATTCTCAGAAGAAGAATCATCACTCTCAACCGCATTCAAGGTGCGGCGTGGGGTGTTGTGGTTGTTGGAATATCTTTGGCCGCACTCGGGCTGATCGACTACATGGTTCATTGGCCAATGGTTGCGCGCGGCGTGATTTTTTTAGCTGGACTTGTTGTTGCGTGGAAATCATTTACGCGTTGGTTCAAACCAATATGGAACAACAATCCAACAAAGACCAGCATCGCTATTCGTCTTGAAGAGGTTGAACCAACCCTTCAGGGAACGCTGGCCAGTGCCGTTGATTTTGAAAGCGTGGGCTTAGATAAAACGGACAGACTTGCCGCGGGCATTGTCGAAAAAGCATCGCAGCTTTGGAAATCAACCCGACCCAACAAACACATTCGTCGATTACCGATTGTGCGAGCCACGTTAGCAGCATGGATAATTGTGGGACTTTGGTTGTTCTGCTATTTCATGGAAAAACAAATTACAACCATAGCGCTTGTCCGTACGTTGGCGCCATGGAGTCAAACGGAATGGCCACCACGTATTTTAATTCATTCTGAAATCTCGTTGACGCATATAGCCAAGGGCGAAACATTTCTTCTGCGCGCGCGCGCCGACGATGATCAAGACGCTCTTAAAATAATTGGCGTGCGAGTGGACGCGGTTTGTGAAATCAAGGATAAAAATGGCGTTCGCACAATTAAAAAACTGGAAATGGTTCCACAAAGCGACGGTTCATGGGAAAGACCCATTGTGGCCGAGGGCGAAACAATGTCCCTGACATTTCACACCGACGATACAACGACAACTCCAACACAAATTACGGTGGTTGAACCACCCACCATAGTTGGGGCGCGATTGAGTATTTACCCACCCAAATATGCTGAAAAATATCGTGAAAGCATAAACCTACAGTGGGGTGGCGGGGTTATGCCAACACTTCCAGCCGTTCTTGCTGGTGGAACAGCAACGCTTGAAATTAAACTTTCTGCCCCGGTTGTTCCAACACTTCATGAGGCGGGACATATTGATCCGGCGTGGCTTGCGCGAACCATTACAGCAATTGACACAGAAAATAACGCGCCAATCAACAACTATGAGTTTAAGTTTGAAAACTCAAATCTGTGGAAAATTTCATGGTCAGTCAATAGCGGTATAGATATTGTTGTTGATCCAAGCGATGAAAACGGAATTAAAGGGCAGCAACCACTTCGCGCGCGAATTCAAGTCGTTGTCGATCAAACACCAACAGTGGTTGTGAGTGATCCAGAACAGGACGAGGTTGTGACCAACAAAGCAACCGTTTCAGCGGTTATTGAAGCCAGGGATGATCTAGAACTTGTGTCAGTAGGTATAAGGCTTGATCGCCAGCAAAGATCTGGAGAACCAACACCAACAACAATTCAGAAAATAGAAAAAAAGGCGAATTCAAACGAATTTCAATACAAACAAAATTTGGAATTAGCCGGCATGGATATCCAAAACGGCGACACGCTTCTTCTGCGCGGAATAGCCAGCGATCAATATGAGAAAGACGGTGAGAAACGCCAAGCCACACTTAGCGAACCACGCCGAATTCGAATTGTGGACCAAGAAACATTTGAACAAAATATTCGTCAACAAACCAACATTCTTCGGCAAAACATTACTCGTTTAGAAATGGGACAAAAAGAAAATATTAATGAGCAAAAAACAGAAAATACAATCCAGACACAAAAGAGCCTAAGCGACCGAATTGAACAGGCGCAAAAAACAACACAACGTTTGACAAAGCGCCTTTCTAAAAATGGAATGAAGGATTCCAACATTGCCGAAGCGCTGAATGAAGTTGATCAACAAGCCACTAGGGCATCTTCACATAGTCAAAACGCATCTCAACAGCTTCAAAAAACAACCACGGGTGATTCGGGGGCTTTACAAAAAGCGCGCAAAGAGCAAAGCGAAACACTACAAGCAATTCAAGCCATGCTTGACATTCTTGATCGAGACGATGACGCCGCCGGTGCGCAACGGCGCACCGAAAAACTTGGTGAAACAATTTCAAAGTTGCGCAAAGATCTACAACAAGTCGCCCCCACAACCGCCGGCCGAACAGTTGATGAGATGTCACCAACAGAAAAATCTAAACTTCGCGACCAGGCGCAGAAACAAAGAGAGGCGGCGCAAGAGGCTCGCGCACTTATTAAGGATCTTCACGAACGTGCGAAGAGAAACAAGGAGAAAGATCCTGCGCAATCACAATCCCTGCGTGCGGCGGCACAAGAGGGTGATAAAGCTGATGTGGAGAAGCAAATGGAGGAGGCCGCTGATCGCAGTGAGATGAATCAGACAGGCGCGGCCGACGACTCCATGCAGGCCGCCGCGGAGGCGGTTGAAAAAATTCAGAAAATATTGAAAGCCGATCGAAAGGCGAAAAATGAGGAGTTTAAAAGGCGTTTATCAAGCCTTATAGAAACTATAAAGGGGCTTATTGTTCTTGCAGAGTCAGGACGAAACGAAATTGACACACTGGAGAACGCTGAAATTGAAATAAAAAACAAAATTGAAAAAAACATTGAGAGGTTGGCTCAGAATATAGCCGCCACAATTGATGAATCAAAAGGAGCTGGAAAAACAACCCAAGAGATCACAACACTATTGGAAAGAGCCGGTGAATTTGAAAACCAAGTGGTTGTAGCGCTTCGAGCCACACCGTATCAAATTGATGTTGCCAAAGACGCATCTTCAAGAGGACTTGAATTGCTGAAAGAGGCTCTTGCGAAGGCGCAGGATGCGAAACAAAAGCAACAAGAGGAAGAATCAGAAAAAGAGCGGGAAGATTTAGCGAAGAAGTATCAGGAATTTTCACGAATTCAAAAGACATTGCGACAAGACGTTGCGTTGATAATTCCACCCGATACTAAAGAACTGAATAGAAGATCTGCTGCGGCCTCGAGAGAGATTTCAGAGCGTCAAAAAACATTGAGAGGACAAGTTGGAGATATTCCAAAACAGTCCGACATTGTAAAAGAAGCAAGCGTCTTTGTTCGAACACATCAACTGATAGATGAATGGATGGGGTTGGCTCAAGACCAACTTTCACAATCCAATCCCACGGCCGAAACGGTGGGCGAGCTTGATTTTGTAGTGGACGCATTAGACGCCTTGGCAACAGCCCTAACAGACCCAGAGCAAAAAGAAGATCCATTTTCTCAAAATAATTCTGGTGGAGGAGAAGGTGGCGGCGCAGCAGAGCAAAAGAAAAAAATTCCACCACTCGCAGAGTTGCGCCTTGTTCGGGAATTACAGGCCCAAATTAATCGAAGAACGAAAGTGATCGAAGAAGTGGGCGCGAATGCCCCGGGCGCACAGAAGTCTATCAACGATATCTCAAAATTACAGAACGACGTTCGGGTGCTTGGAGAGGAGTGGGTTGAAAAAATGAAAAAGGCCTCACAAAATAAAGATGGGCCACAAATTGAAAAACAAGATAAAAAAACAAATAAACAAACACTGGATTCAGGCAATACATTGATTTACGGAATTTTTTATAACAAATCAAGCAACACAAATTCAAGACAACAAACACCTCCTCCACCTAATACGGAGCCCTCAACACCAAACACGCCAATCAATACTCGCGAACCGAACTCTGACACATCATTAGAAAAAAAACCTAAAACACTTGATGAACTATTGGGGGTGGGTGGATTTTCTGCTGGAGAAAATGCCGCACAAGCGCAACGAAAAGAAAAACTTGAGAGTGGTTTAGATGAAAAAACTCTGAATGATCTTGCCGAAGCTGCCATAAAAGATATTCAGTTGGCGCAGCGACTTGTTTCACAAGACCGAGATATTGGAATTGGCACACAACGCGTTCAGGCCCAAGCCCTTTCGCGTCTTGACGCCCTGATTGACGCCGCCGTTCAGTTTGAAAAGTCAGCATCTCAGAAACCATCTAAAAAGAAATCAAAAAAAGATAAATCAGAATCCAAGCCGGGCGACGAAAAAAAACCAGGCGGTTCTGAACAACAAGAAAACGGCCAACCCAAACTAAGTCCATCAAACCAGTCCAAATCTGTGGGTAGCGAAACAAATAAAGGTGATGACAGAAATAAAAATGATCAGTCTGGTGACAAGATAAATCCACCAGAATTTGAGGATGCCCAACTTGAGTCGGATTCCAATTTGGAGGAGGGCCGATCTGAATGGGGCCACCTTCCTCAAAGAATTCGCGAAATAATGTCCCAGAGTCGACGAGACCGAATTAGCGCCCTCTATCAAAAGGCGACAGAAGCCTACTATCGAAGAATGGCAGAGGAACGTGGACCATGATGTGCAATAAAAACAAAATTCAATCAATAGTGTTTGTGTTTGCGGCAACAATACTGCTTCAAAACGAAGTCTTTTCAAACCAAACAACGCAACCCAGCGCGCAACCAGTTGCTCAAAACGAAGTACAGAAAGAATTACAAAATAATCCGTCATCAACAGCTCCCCCAAATAAAAATTCAACTGATGACACAAATATAATTCTTGAACAAAAAAAAGAATTACAAAACACAAGCACGGTTGAACCCATCGATCTTGATAAAGAGCGGCCACTTCAGGCTGGGTCCAGCGCGCAAAATGCCCCAATGGAAATGGAGTACACCCCAGCAACGGAGGAGGCCGTGCAACGCGGCTTGCGCTATTTGGCTGGCACACAAAACGATGACGGGTCGTTCGGCAAGGGCCAATATGAACGCCACGCGGGAATCACTTCTCTTTGCGCCCTAGCGTTCATGGCGGACGGACACGTTCCAGGGCGCGGTGTGTATGGCGACAATGTCCGCAGAGCGCTTGAATTTGTTTTAAACAGCGCCACCGAAACCGGATTGCTTGCAAGGGATAAAGATCACGGTCCAATGTATGGACACGGATTCTCCACACTGTTTCTTGGTGAAATTTATGGAATGAATAACGAAGACTCGCGTGTTCGCGACGCATTAACAAGAGCGGTCGATTTAATTATTCATAGCCAAAACAACGAAGGTGGATGGCGCTACAACCCAGTTCCATATGACGCAGATATTAGTGTGACAATTTGTGAAGTCATGGCTCTTCGTAGCGCGCGAAATGCCGGAGTAAAAGTTCCCAAAGAAACAATTGATCAAGCTATTGCCTATGTTCGTTCGTGCCAAAACAGCGACGGTGGATTTAGATATATGGCCACGGCTGGAACAAGTGCTTGGCCTCGAACAGCGGCTGGTGTGGCAAGTTTGTATTACGCAGGTATTTATTCTGATAATTCAATTGAGCGAGGTTTAAATTATCTACAAGACGTGGTGGGTTCAAATAAAAATGGTCCCGCCGACGTAGCGCATTATTTTTATGGACACTATTACGCGGTGCAAGCCATGTATTTAGCCGGCGGAAAGCGTTGGACGGATTGGTGGCCACACATTCGTAATGAGATGATTTCGAAACAGACCGAAACAGGAAGCTGGATGGATTACCAAGCGGGACAGGCGTATAGCACATCCATGGCTTTAATTGTCCTGCAAATGCCAAAAAGATATTTACCAATATTTCAAAAGTGAACAAAAAATTTTTTCAAAAACTATTGATATGTTTTTCTATCGCTGCCCCAGGATGGGTATTGGCGGATGACGTTGTTTTATTTCAACCAATACAAGGTGGGGAAAAATCCAACGACACACTAAAATCAATTCCCCCAATCGCGCAGTGGCCAGAATGGTGTGGTGTAAAAATCATCATAGAAAAACCATCGGATGCAATTCGAAAAACAAGTGTTCCGGGGTATTACACGCTGATAGATGGACAAAGACTGGCGGGAGCCTATGAACTGAACGGCACAAAACTGATGTGGAGAAACATCATTTTACAGTCCGTTCCCATTGATCTTGAAAACTCGAAATCAATCGGCGCGTTGAACGCCGGTAAAGAAAATATAGAAAAAAAAGATAGTGTTGTTTTAATCAATAACGATCGACTTGATGGATTTATAGAATCAATAGATATTGATCGCGGGGTTGGAATTGAAACCACAACATCAAACCAAACGCCCCAAAAACAAATGATTTATATTCCAATAGATCGAATTGTGGATATAAGCCTGGTTGCGAAATTAAAAAAACCAAGTGGGTGGAGAATCTGGACCAATGATGGAAGCGTCATAGACGCCGATTCTTGGATCGATGATCAAAATCAATGTCGTCTTGTAAAACCACACGCAGCAATTGAAAGAGACAGTGTTTTAATTCCGTGGAAAAACATTTTGGCAATTGCACCAAACACAAACGGGCTTGAAGCCTTGTCTAAATGTTTTGTAAAAGCCGAGGCTGACACGCAGATTCAGGAACAAAGGCTTTCACAACCAGTGGTCATTTTGCACACCGTGCCCGAAGCCTTTGATGCCATTCGCATGGATTTGCATGGACCAGGCTTATTTCTATTTCAGACAAACAGAAGCGCTGGCACACTCTTGGCAACCATAAGTGTTCCACCACAAATTCAAAAAAACATTGGTTGCAGGGCGACTATTTTAAGCGATGAAAAAGTTGTATGGCAATCATTCATCACACCAGAATTTAAAAGCACCAGTGTTCGGCTACAACTGAATGGAGGTCAAATTCTTTTTAGACTTGATCAATCCATTCACGGCGCGTTTGGGTGCGCGGTTCGATTGGATGACGCAATTATTATTTCTGACACTCATGAGATGTCACAACCACCCAACCGTCTCCAACCCAACGCTCCAACAAAATCTGATTTATGATTTTATTCTGATCTTGTTTCTCAAACCAAGTGACTCGTAACGCACCATCGCGACAAGTTACACCTCGAATTTTATTTTCAACGACGCTTCTAATTCGATCAAATCGAAACCGTTGAAATCCAGTGCTTTGAATTAAAATATCTGAATTTATTTTCAGAACCAAGTCGCCAACTCCATCAGACCAAGCTCCATGATGAGGCAATTCCATAACAAGCGACGGCCCAAAACTTGGTGAAGCTAGAACGTTGGCAATAGCTTCTGTTTGTGCATCGCCACAAAGAGTCAGCCACGCATTGACACATGGCGTATTTCCAGGGATGTCTAGCGATTTTTTCTCTGGCTCAATCCGCAAGACCAAACTTCCATCATTCACTATTCGACTTTGATATCCAAGCTTTGGGTGCAACGCCGTCCACATAAATCCATCAAAGACAAACGTTTTTCCTGCTGTACAAGGCGTTATTTGAATACCACGTTTTTCAAGATCATCAATTAAAACACCAGGCGCGTATTGTGTTGATTTATATTTTAAGAAAGCCTCGGTCGCAAACACCTCATCAATTTCAAATTCTGCGGCAATTTCTGGAAGCGCTGAAAAGTGATCAAGGTGTGGATGCGAGATAAATACAGCGTTGAATTTTGCACACCCAATAGCTTTTAAGGCGGGCACAATAAGCTTGGATCCACCAGCACGCCTGGAAATAGTGCCAGCATCGAACAACACACATGAATGCGGGGTTTCAATCACATGAGCGCTTCCATCACCAACCGAAATACTTGTCATACGCAACCTCCAATCGGTTGGCGACACCTTGTCCACAAGACCCGAAATAAAGAAGCCTGAAAAAAATAAGATTGCAAAAAGTACAAATAAATAATGCCGTAATTGCGCCCGTGGCGCTATCCAGCACCCAAACAAAGCAAGAAGTTGCGCAACAGCCATCCACCAAGGAACCGCATGCCCACGGATATTTGCCGCGGGAAGTTGTCCAACAGATTCAGCAATCCACAAAAAAAGCGTGGATGAAATTGTGAGTGGATATCCCAGAACTATGCCAACAACCGGGACTGACCCAACAAGACAGGCCAGTGATGCCAACACCGTTATCAAGGCAGCCAATGGAGCAAGAATTGTGCTGGCAATGGCGGCCCAAATTGAAAGGCTTCCAAAGTGTGATTCCGTAATCGGTGTCGACATAAGCCATGCCGCGATACTTGCGGAAAATGCCGTGACACATTGTTTGACATGGGCGGTTTGCATACACGCCGCAAGCCGTGGAAAAAATGCACATGGTGACATGCATATTTTTAATATCG
>SESD01000959.1_pt1 | contig 16722 bp, 17 predicted proteins | sample 3171411 | NCBI WGS metagenome assembly SESD01 (sample SAMN06051880, study PRJNA518727) | freshwater metagenome | biome: subpolar coniferous forest; feature: holomictic lake; material: water; isolation source: holomictic Lake 442, 16.5 m depth | place: Canada: near Kenora, Ontario | collected...
ATTGAATCATTTTCGTCTGATGACGGCGGCAATCTCACGCTAATCGCCCAAAAAACTGAAGCGGTGAAACCGTCGCTGGCAATCACGGGCAATTATGAAAAAGTGTTTTCGACCGTGAAAAATCACACCGTTTTGAATCATTATTTATCGCCGTTTCCGTATTTACGTTTGATTGGCAAAGTTCGAAAAATTTTTGATGAACGCCAAGCGGTTGCAAAATTTACCGATGCCAAAGACGTTTTAGATTCCTGTTTTAAATAAAATACAAGGCAAACCAAGGTTTGCACTCCAGCGATTATTTCGGAGTACAAACCTTGGCTTGTACATTTCTAAGTGCCTGAATAAGGCACTTTTTGTTTCTCACATTTACACCTCAAAAATATGTCCGAAGTTTCCGATTTAACTCAAAAAGAACGTTACGAATTTAACAAAGTTCAAAAGCGTTTACGCCATACGGTGGGCGACGCGATTGCTGATTTCAACATGATTGAAAACGGCGACAAAATCATGGTGTGTTTGTCGGGCGGCAAAGATTCGTACACGCTGCTCGATGTGTTGCTGAATTTGCAAAAAACCGCGCCCGTTGATTTTGAATTATTGGCGGTGAATTTAGACCAAAAACAACCTGGTTTTCCCGAACACGTTTTGCCCGAATACCTTGAAATGATTGGCGTGCCGTATCACGTTATTGAAAAAGACACTTACAGCGTCGTGAAACGAGTGATTCCCGAAGGGCAAACGACGTGCAGTTTGTGTTCACGCTTACGGCGCGGCACATTGTACGGTTACGCCGAAGCGAATAACGTCACCAAAATTGCGCTCGGTCATCATCGTGACGATATTTTAGAAACGTTCTTTTTGAACATTTTTTACGGTGGTAAACTCAAAGCGATGCCTCCGAAATTACTCAGTGACGATAAGAAAAATATCATCATTCGTCCGCTGGCTTACACCCGCGAAAAAGATATTGAACGTTTTGCCGCGTTTAAAAACTTCCCGATTATTCCGTGTAATTTGTGCGGATCGCAAGAAAATTTGCAGCGCAAAGCCATGAAAGAAATGATGAAAACGTGGGACAAACAATTTCCTGGACGCTTAGAAACGATTTTTACCAGCTTGCAAAACGTCGCACCGTCGCAACTCGCTGACCGAAATTTGTTTGATTTCGTCAATTTATTGCGTGGACCGACGGCAGTTGCCGATAAAGATTTAGATTTGTTAGCGTTGTAAAAACAGCCATTTCGGCGCATTGTGACTGCAAAAACAGTCGGATTCTGCGATAATGCGCCACTAAATCGCGGTAATTTCTCTTTTATCATTCACATTCGAGTTAAAAATGAATAACAATCAGTGGAAAATTCAACCATCAATCGTTTTAAACGCCAGTCCAGTTATGCCAGTCATGGTCATTCAAGATTTGGAAAACGCCGTACCGTTAGCGAAAGCCTTGGTAGCGGGTGGAATTCGAGTTTTAGAAATTACATTGCGAACATCGGTTGCATTAGAAGCAATTCGTCTAATTAGCCAAGAAGTTCCTGATGCAATTGTAGGCGCAGGAACGATTTTAACGCCTGAACAACTTAAAGCTGCTGAAGAAGCGGGTGCAGTATTCGCAATCAGCCCAGGTTTAACGCCGCTTTTATTAGCCGCTGCACAAAAAAGTTCGATTGCGTTAATTCCAGGCATTTCGAGTTTGTCAGAATTGATGCTTGGCATGGAATACGGATTGGATCATTTCAAATTTTTCCCTGCTGAAAATGCGGGCGGAATTCCAATGTTAAAAGCCATTGCTGGCCCAATTCCACAAGTCACTTTTTGTCCAACGGGCGGCATTTCATTAGCCAATTACAACGATTATTTGAAACTCAGCAACGTCGCTTGCGTCGGTGGTTCATGGCTTGCGCCCGCTGACGTAGTGAAAAATAAAGATTGGGCGAAAGTCACCGAATTAGCGCAACAAGCGATTGCTGGTGTGAATCGCTCATCAACATAGAGGTGGGCGCGAATTCATTCGCGCTTTTCGAGTATCTGCGCGAATGAATTCGCGCCCACATTTGAAAATATAATCGAGAAAAATCATGACTCAAACCCGCACATTTACGTTATTAGACGAGAATTCACAGTTGGTGTGTGATTTACCAGTTTTAAATGGAACAATCGGGCCAGACGTTATCGATGTTCAAGCTCTATACAAAAAAACTGGCATGTTCACTTACGACCCTGGTTTTAATTCGACGGCAAGCTGTACGTCAACAATTACTTACATTGACGGCGAAGAAGGCGTTTTATTATATCGGGGTTTTCCGATTGAGCAGCTTGCGGAACGCTGCTCATTTTTAGAAGTCTGCCATTTATTGCTGCACAGCGAACTGCCAACGGCGGAAGAATTAACCGCATTTGAACAAAATATCACCATGCACACGATGGTGCATGATCAGTTAACCAATTTTTTCAAAGGGTTTCGTCGCGACGCGCACCCAATGGCGATTATGGTTGGCGTGGTAGGTGCATTGTCCGCGTTTTATCACGACGCGCTGGATATTAAATCTAAAAAAGATAGAGATTTAAGCGCGATTCGGTTAATTGCCAAAGTACCGACGATTGTGGCGATGTGTTACAAATACAGCATCGGTTTGCCATTCATGTATCCGAATAATAAACTGAGCTATGTCGCTAATTTCATGCGAATGATGTTTGCTACGCCTTGCGAAGATTATATTCCGAATCCTGTTTTAGTTCAGGCATTGGAACGTATTCTAATTTTACATGCCGATCATGAACAAAATGCCTCGACTTCAACCGTGCGGTTAGCCGGTTCAAGTGGCGCGAATCCGTATGCATGTATTACGGCAGGCATTGCGTGTTTATGGGGCGCGGCGCACGGTGGCGCGAACGAAGCCGTTTTGAATATGCTAAAACAAATCGGCGACGTGTCCGAAATTCCAAAATTTATCGCGCGTGCAAAAGATAAAAATGATGCGTTTCGCTTAATGGGTTTTGGGCATCGCGTTTATAAAAATTACGATCCACGCGCCAAACTCATGCGGGCGACTTGTTATGAAGTGTTGGAAGAACTGGGTTTACATGACGATAAATTGTTTAAATTAGCGTTAGAACTCGAACGGCATGCGTTGGAAGATTCCTATTTTATTGAGAAAAAACTTTATCCGAATGTCGATTTTTATTCGGGTATTGTGTTGCACGCTTTGGGAATTCCGACCAATATGTTTACCGCGATTTTTGCAATGGGACGCACGATTGGCTGGATTGCTCATTGGGATGAAATGATTGCTGATCCTGAACAACGCATTGGTCGCCCACGTCAATTGTACCGTGGTTCAGAGCAACGTAATTTACCGCCTCAACATCGTTAATTTTTATGACCATGAAAAATAAAACAGCGCATCAAATCGCTAACGTTTTAACGGAAGCGTTGCCGTATATTCAACGTTTTAAAAACAAAGTTATCGTGGTGAAATTCGGCGGTAACGCAATGATTGATGAAGCGTTGAAACACAGTTTTGCACGCGATATTGTGTTGATGAAATCAGTTGGTTTAACGCCGATTGTGGTTCACGGTGGCGGCCCTCAAATCGGCAATATGTTGAAAAAATTGGGCAAAACGTCTGATTTTGTCGATGGTATGCGCGTCACCGATAGCGAAACGATGGATGTAGTCGAAATGGTTTTAGGCGGTTTGGTGAATAAAGAAATCGTCAATCTCATCAATCAGAACGGCGGAAAAGCGGTCGGATTGACGGGCAAAGACGGCAATTTTATTCGCGCGAAGAAAATTCAATTTAAAAAAACGGCGGCAGATAGCGAGGCTTACGAATTGATTGATTTAGGTCACGTTGGAGAAGTTACGGAAATCGATACAGCGGTTTTGGATATGTTGAGCCAAAGCGATTTTATTCCCGTGATTGCGCCGATTGGTGTAGGTGATGATGGACAATCTTACAACATCAACGCCGATTTGGTCGCGGGGAGAATTGCTGAAGAACTGAATGCTGAAAAACTCATTTTACTCACCAATACAGCGGGCATCTTAGATAAACAAGGCGAATTATTAACGGGTTTATCATTATCTGATATTGACGCGCTGATTGCAGACGGCACCATTTCTCAAGGCATGATTCCCAAAACTCGTTGCGCCACCGATGCGTTAAAAGGCGGCGTAACCAGCGTTCACATTATCGATGGACGGGTCGAACACGCCGTTTTATTAGAATTATTTACCGATCAAGGTGTGGGAACATTGCTATTGAATTGCTAAACTTCAACATAGCCAACAGCTGTACTGAGCCAGCGTTCAATTAACAATGGTACATTTTCAGGGGTGGCGGTCAGCAATGCGTCCCCCCATTTTGGTACGGTATCAAACAACGCGCCATCTCGTTCTGGATTAACCGTTTTAAAACGCATCTGTCCTTTTTGCCGTGTTCCCAACACTTCCCCCGCACCACGCAATTCTAAATCCATCTCTGCAATCACAAAACCATCCGTATTTTCACGCATAATTTTCAAGCGTTCTCGCGCCATTTCAGGCAACGACGAATACAACAACAAACAATAACTTTCGCCTTCGCCGCGTCCGACTCGACCGCGTAATTGATGCAATTGCGATAAACCCAACCGTTCTGGATTTTCAATAATCATCAAACCCGAATTTGGCACATCGACACCGACTTCAATCACCGTCGTGGCGACCAATAAATCAATTTCGTGCAATTTAAACGCTTGCATCACAGCCGCTTTTTCGGCGGCTTTCATTCGCCCATGAACCAATCCAATTCGTATATTCGGCAAGGCTTCCGCCAACATTTGCGCCGTCGTTTCCGCAGCTTCGCCTTGCAACACGTCGGATTCTTCAATTAGCGTACAAACCCAATACGCTTGGCGTTTTGTCGCCACCCAATTGTGAATGCGAGCAATAATTTCCTCACGCCGTTCAGCCGATAACACGCGCGTCACCACCGGTTGGCGATTCGGCGGCAATTCGTCAATAATCGACACGTCTAAATCCGCATATTGCATCATCGCCAAGGTGCGCGGAATCGGCGTGGCAGTCATCACTAATTGGTGCGGATGACTGTCGCCGTGTTCACCTTTGTCGCGCAACGCCAATCGTTGATCCACACCAAACCGATGCTGTTCATCGATGATAATTAAGCCTAATTTTTTAAACTGCACTTGCTCTTGAAATAGCGCGTGCGTGCCGATAGCGAGCTGAATTTTCCCTTCCGCTAAATCCGCTAAACCTTGGTCGCGTGCTTTGCCTTTTAATTGACTGGTTAAATACAAAATTTGATGCGCGAAAGGTTCCAGCCAACCGCCAAAATTTCGATAATGTTGTTCGGCGAGCAATTCCGTAGGAGCCATCAGCGCGACTTGATAACCGTTGCTGATTGCCAATAACGCAGTCATCGCTGCCACCAATGTTTTTCCCGAACCCACATCGCCTTGCACCAATCGCAACATCGGTTGAGCATGAGCGCAATCCTTGGCAATTTCAGCAATCACACGCTCTTGTGCGCCAGTCAGTTTAAACGGTAACGAATCTAAAAATTCTTTCGCCACCTTTTTATTCGGCAAAAAAACCGGTGCTTTCCACTGTTTCGCATATTGTCGCGCGTGGCGCAGCGATAAATAATGCACAATCAATTCTTCGTGCGATAACCGCTGCAACGCCAACAACGGATTGATACCAGGCGTAGGCGTGTGAACTTGTTGTAATGCCGTCAGCAAATCGGGATAACCAAAATGCTTCAATAATTCTTCTGGCAAATAATCAACCAAATCTGGCGCACAAATTCTCAACGCTTGTAAAATCGCTTTTCGCAAAACCTCTTGCTTCAACCCTTTGGTGCTGCGATAAATTGGTGTGAGCGTTTTGTCTGTGATAACGCTGTCGTTTTTACCGCGAATTTTATATTTAGGACGCACCATTTCAAGATAAAAACCAATCCTACCCTCACATTGAATGTTGGTGGCTTTTTTTAATGCGGCGGCTTCTCCAGGCTTGAAGTTAAGCAAGCGAACCCCTAAAACCCCCGTACCATCATTCACGGAAAAAGATAACGTTTTGCCGTCTTTCAATATAAGAATATTTTCAATTTTCCCAAAAATCAGAGCCGTCTGTTCAGTCTCCAACAAATTTATCGGTGTTAACTGCGTACTTTGGGCGTAGCGCGTCGGTAAATATAGCAGCAAATCGCCCAACGTCATCAGTCGTAAATTCTTTAATTGCTGAGTACGTTCTTCGTTATATCCTAAACAACTGACCGGCAGCGCAAGCGCGTTGATCGTAATTTCAGTCACTTTTTATGCGTATTCTTGCAACGGTAATTCCATAATACCATCCATTTCAACAGCAACTTCTTTGGGCAAAGCCGCTACACCAATAGCCGCGCGTGCGGGATACGGTTCATCAAAATAATTTCCCATAATTTCATTCACAATCGGAAAATGCGCCAAATCGGTTAAAAATACGTTTAATTTTACAATGTCATTCAAATCGCCACCGGCAGCGTGCGCCACGGCTTGTAAATTTTCAAAAACTTGCGTGATTTGCGCGTTAATATCGCCCTTAACCAACGTCATTGTTTCAGGCACGAGTGGAATTTGACCCGATAAATAAACCGTGTGACCGACTTTCACAGCTTGTGAATAAGTGCCAATCGCTTGAGGCGCAAGGTGTGTGTGAATAATGTGCTTTGTCATAATCAATTTCCCTAAAAGTAATAAAAAAATTTACTGCGCTGTTTTTAATAATTGCTGAAATGCCGCGAATAATTTTGCCATGTACGCGGGCTTGTAGGGAAATAAATCCACGCAATCAATCGCATGAACAATCATACAACTATCAATTTCAAAAATCAGTAATTTGCCGTCGGGCGTTTCGCTGCAATCAATTCCGACATAATCCAAACCGGTGCGCTCATAAATAGTTTTGAACGCGGTGGCGTGTTTTTTGGCAAATGTGTCGGCGAAATCGTGCATCGCTTGCGCTTCTTCGGCACGTTTTGCCGCGTCTTCCGCCATGCCTGCATTTAAATAATGAATCATCCAATGGTCAGAAATCGCCAAATGCGCTAAAAACGGTTGTCCCGAAATGAGCATCACGCGATATTTACGAAATAAGCCGTCCGCATTACGATAATCGACAAATTGCGCCACGAAAAACTCGTTGAAATGTTGCCGTGCGACGTAATCATTCAACGCCGTTTGCGATTCGATTTTTTCTAAATCATGACCCGCGTGCGAATCAATCGGACGAATAATTAACGGATAATCAAAAACACATCCCCCCTGCCCCCCTTCAAAGTGGGGAGAAGCCAAGCGAGTCGTTTCTGGCATGACAATTCCTGCCGCATTCGCCAACAATTGACACGCCGCATCACGCGACATATTGGCAATGTGTTCGGGTTTGTTGAAAACAGGTTTCGCCCACAATTTTAAAATCGGCTCGAGCTGTTTTAATAACGGCAAATTTTCTTCCGATTCTGCAATTGCTACGAATAATACGTCGTGTTCGGGCAAATCAAATTCCCCCGATTCTAGCGAAACATAAAATTGCGTGAGCGTAATATCCGAATTTTCGAGTAAAAATTCAATCGGCGTATTTGCCATCAAATCGCCAGCACTCATTAACGCCAACACGCGCAACGTCGTTTGTGAATGGTTTGGCGAAACATAAGCGCGTTGTAATTCAATCGCTTCAGCCTGAAATTGTAACGCCAAATCAGGATTACCACGCAATTGTAAAACCGTCGCCAAATCCATTAACGCATTCGCATCGTGTGGATTTTCAACCGTTTTGTCGATTAACATTTGCCCTAACGCTGCCAAATCAACGTTTGCGTGCGCCAGACGCATCAATTCAACCAAGCCGATAAACGGTTTCGTCGTCAGTGCGTTTAAATCTAAAGTGAATTTCATAAATTATTGTTCAAAGTTAAGGCGTTACCGAATTTCAAAACGGCAGCCAGCAAAATATCAATGTCGTTTTCCGTCGTGCGGTGATTCACAATTGCGGCACGAATCGCCACATTTCCATTCAATGTTGTCGAAGAAGGTGCGGCAATTCCTGATTCTTGTAATACAATCACCAATTCAGTATTGACGAGGTTTGCGTCGTCACAACGATACCGAAAACACACGATATTTAACGCGACCGGCGCGAGCAATTCTAATTCTGCCGAGGCTTCAATTTCACGTTTTAAATACTGCGCCAATTCACAAGTATGCGCGACGACTTGCCCGAGTTTTTCGTTTCCGTAAACGCTCAACGTAAACCACGTTTTCAACGCTCGAAAACCCCGCGATAAATCTAAACCAAAATCACACGCCCACGGCGAATTTGCCGACAAACCACGTTCGTGACGTTGCAAATACGCGGCGGGTGACGCGAACGTTTTTTGATGAATGTCGCCATCTCGAACCAACACAAACCCTGCATCGTAAGGCACTTGTCCCCATTTGTGAAAATCAAACGCAATCGAATCGGCTAATTCAATTCCCGCTAAACGTGGCGCGAGTTCTGGCGCAAGCATTGCCAACGCACCGAATGCGCCGTCAATATGAAACCAAGCGTTTTCACGCTGACACAACGCCGCGATTTTTTGTAAATCATCAATCGCGCCAACGTCCACCGTTCCAACCGTTGCGACCACTAAAAATGGCGTTTTGCCCGCTTTTTTATCGGCAATAATCGCTTGTTCTAACGCGGAAACTTCCATTTCATCATTCGCATTGACTGGGATTTTTCGCAAAGCATTTGTGCCAATGCCAGAAATATCCAAAGATTGCGCGACACTGATGTGAGCGGCAGTTGAGGTATAAGCTGTCAGTAAAGTAGGTGCGGCTTTAGCCGCATTATTCGCATGATTGCGGCTAAAGCCGCACCTACAATTTACGTTTGTTTTTGCACATAAACACCCAATCAAATTCGCCATCGAGGTTCCAGTGACAAATACGCCGCTTGCCGTTTCGGGAAAACCAAATAAATCGCGTACCCAACGCATGACTTGGCGTTCAATTTCAATCGGAGCTTGATTGCGTCCGCCTAAATTCGCATTCAAACCCGCTGCCAACATTTCGGCAATCATTCCAACAGGCGTACCGCCGCCATGAACCCAACCCATAAAACGCGGATGCACGTTCCCGACGGCGTACGGCAACACGTCGCGCATAAATTCGGCGTGTGCTTCGGCTAACGTTTTTTCTGTCAATGGCGAACGCAAACGAGTTTGAAGTTCAATCGGCATCGGTTGCCAAACGTCACGCGAACTCAAATTCTCCGTGTAATCCAACATATCATCGAGCATTTTATGCGCTTGTTGACGAAACGCCGTCCAATCCGCTGGATCCAACGATTTCCCAACCGTTTCAAACATCGTCGCGCCATTGGCAATAAGGTTCACGCGCCAAATTATTATTATAATAACGCACATCTTGCGTGACTTCTGCGCCAATCCAATCGGGTTTTGAAAACGATTCACCCACTGCGTCTAATTCGATTTCAGCAACTATCAAACCTTCATTTTCACCGTCAAATTCGTCAATTTCCCACACATGATTTTCGTGCGTGACGAAGTGGCGCGTTTTTTCAATCACGGGTTTTAAGCACAAATTATTCAAAATTTCATGCGCGTCGGCTAACGGAATTTCGTATTCATATTCGCTGCGTTGCGTGCCAATCGTCGCGCTTTTGATATTGAGCCACGCTTCGCTGTCGCTGATTCGCACACGAATAGAGCTGGTCGGTTGCGAACTCAAATAACCTTGTTTATAGATGACCGAATGGCTGACGTGTTCGCGCCAATCGTCGTTAGCGAGCAAAAATTTGTGTTCGATTTCTTGTGCCATTTTGCAACCTTAACCAGAATGGCTGCCATCGCAATATGGCGCGTCGCCCGTTTTGCCACACGCGCATAAATAAACAGTTTTCGTTTCTTCAGGGACAAATTTCAATGAACGTTTTTCGGTATCGGCGGTTTTATGCGTGCCGTCACAAATGGGCATCGTGCCACTCAAGCCACAACTGCACCAGCTGTAAGTTTCGCCAGCTTGAACATCGATGGGCATTGGCGCGTTATATTTTTCGGTCATTTCGATTTTTCCAGTGTTTCATAAAGTGAGCGTGAATTATAAGTCAATTCTTTATTTAATTGGCTGTCGATGTTAAAGTTATTCCGTAGTTAATCACTTGGTATTTATTTTTTTAGGAGATTTTTATGGCTTTTGAACTTCCCGCTTTACCGTACGCAAAAGATGCACTCGCGCCACACATTTCAGCTGAAACGTTAGAATTTCATCACGGCAAACATCATCAAACTTACGTTACAAATTTAAATAATTTAGTACCTAACACTGAATTTGCGGATTTGTCGCTTGAAGAAATCGTCATGAAATCAACGGGTGGAATTTTTAACAATGCCGCGCAAGTTTGGAATCACACATTTTATTGGAACAGTTTGGCTCCGAATGCAGGTGGCGAACCGACTGGCGAATTAGCGGCTGCAATTAACGCTACATTTGGCTCTTTTGCGACATTCAAAGAAGAATTCACCAAAACCGCTATCACTACTTTTGGTTCTGGTTGGGCGTGGTTGGTAAAAAATGCAGACGGTAGTTTGGCGTTAGTTAGCACCAGCAACGCGGGATGCCCGTTGACGGCTGGACAAACACCGTTGTTGACGTGTGACGTTTGGGAACACGCTTATTATGTGGATTACCGCAATGCGCGTCCTGCGTATTTGGAAGCATTTTGGGCATTAGTGAACTGGGACTTTGCTGCGAAAAATTTTGCTGCGTAATTTTTAAGTTCATTTTCGACCCCATAAAAACGCCCGACTTTTGAAAGAAAGTCGGGCGTTTTTTGTACGTTCAAACTTTTAAATTTCGTCGCACTGAATATCTTTGAGTAAACCTAAATGTTTTACGTCGATTTCGATAAGCAACTCGGTATCACCAAATTCATCGAGACTTTCTTCTAAAATGTTGGCACACGCAAATAATTTCGCCCGAATTCCGCCTTCTTTGGGTGATAAATAACAGCGGCGACGCACTTTTGTATTCGCGAATTTTTCGACTAAAACCTCAAGTAACAATTCAATTCCCGCACCCGTCACGGCGGATAACCACACGCGAATCGCATTGCCTTCTTCGTCTCGATCAATATGTGGCGCGACGTTTTCCAGCAAATCAATTTTGTTAAAAATTTCCAAACGTGGAATGTCTGCCGCGCCAATTTCTTTCAATACCAAATCGACTTGGTGCATCAAATCTGCACGGTCTTCGGCGTGAGCGTCAACAATGTGTAACAATAATTCTGCTTCGCAGGCTTCTTGCAACGTCGATTTAAAAGCCGCCACTAATTCATGCGGTAATTGCCGAATAAAACCAACCGTATCTGCAAAAACCACTTCGTTATTATTCGGCAACGGACAACGACGCAGCGTCGGGTCGAGCGTGGCAAACAATTGATCCGCCGCGTAAATATCCGAACCCGTCAGCGTGTTGAACAGCGTCGATTTTCCCGCGTTGGTATAACCGACCAGCGAAATTGTTGGCGTTTCACTTTTTTTACGCTGACTACGACCTTGATGACGTTGTTTATCAACTTTATCCAGTCGCTGCTGAATTTGTTTCAAACGCACGGCAAGCAATCGGCGGTCGGTTTCTAACTGCGTTTCACCCGGCCCACGCATGCCGATTCCGCCTTTTTGACGTTCCAAATGCGTCCAACCACGCACCAATCGCGTCGATAAATGTTTCAATTGCGCCAATTCAACCTGCAATTTCCCTTCAAACGATTGCGCTCGTTGCGCGAAAATATCCAGAATCAAACCATTTCTATCGACGACGCGAACGCCCAAAAAACCTTCCAAATTGCGTTCCTGACTCGGCGAAAGCGCGTGATTAAACAACACCACATCCGCCTCGAACATTTGGATAGCAATTTTTAATTCGTCGAGTTTCCCCTTGCCAATAAAGTATTTGGAATCGGGACGTTGCCGCCCGCCCGTCAGCACATGAACAGGTTCTGTGCCGGCAGATTTCGCTAACTCTTTGAGTTCTGGCAAATTTTCTTGCCCACGATGAAACGTAATGTGAACCAAAACCGCGCGTTCACCCGCATCAGGACGTTCTGAAACTAAATCTTGCATCATAATTTAATCGTCGCTGTCATCAACGTCGCCTCCTAAACGCACCATTTTACTCGGCACAATGGTCGAAATCGCGTGTTTATAAACCATTTGGCTAACCGTGTTTTTCAGCATGATGACGTATTGATCGAACGAATCGATTTTGCCTTGCAATTTAATCCCGTTCACTAAAAAAATGGACACGGGCGTATGCTCTTTTCTAAGAATATTTAGAAAGTTATCTTGTAAATTTTGACTTTTGGACATCCGTTTTCTCCTGATTATTGGATTGGTTTTTCTTATTTTTATTGCGCCAAAATCGGCGTGAAATAGCGTTTTTCAACGACTCACGCAATTATACGACATTTAATTTTGTATCGTGCGAGCTTGCGAATAAAGTGTTGCTGCAATGACCGCAACGGGTGCCATGACAATGTTAATTAGCGGAATGGATAAGCCCAACGTCACCAAACCGCCGAAACTCAATGCACTGAAGCGCATTTTTTTTAATTGTTCTTTTTGCTGTGTAAATAACACGCCGCGATTTTCTTGTGGAAAGGCGAAATACTCCAACGCCACGCACCACGCGCTAAATAATAACCATAAAATCGGCGCAATTAAATTCACGACGGGAATTAAAAATAACAGCAGCAACGGCAACGTGCGCGTCAACGAATAACTCAAACGTTTTAATTCGGCTTGCCAAACCTGTAACGCGCTAGGTTCATACGTTGTTGCTAAAGTCGGCGCGTTAATCACCACCAATGTTTTTGCGGCTAATTTCGCGTAAAACGGCGCGGCAATCAGATTCGCCAACAACGAAAAAGTGAAAAAACCAATCACGCAAAAACTGGTAAAAAATAATGGATAAATTAGCCATTTTAACCAAAACAACCACAGCGGAATCATTTGCTCCACCAAATTATCCAAATACAAAAAGCCCAACACGAACGCCACGCCGTACAAAATGAGATTGATGGCGAGCGGCATTAAAATAAACGGACGCAACGCAGGTGTCGTCAATAATTTCAGTCCTTGCCACAAATACGAAACCGCGTTAATCATAATTGTAAACTCCGAATGCCTTGCGCGTGTTCGGCTGGATTTAAAACCACGCCCGCTTCGGTGACAATTGCGCTAATTAACGCGGCAGGCGTTACGTCAAAAACGGGATTCCACGCGCTGACTAATGAATTCGGCGTGTCGTAACAAGCGGGCAATAATTCGCGCGGACTACGGCATTCAATTTCGATGTTATCGCCATTTTCCAATGACCAATCAATCGTCGAAATAGGCGCAACCACCATAAATTTTACGCCGTGTTGTTTCGCCAATGTTGCCAGCGAATAAGTGCCAATTTTATTCGCCGTGTCGCCATTTGCCGCAATTCTATCTGCGCCCACAATAATCCAATCGATTGCGCCAGATTTCATCAGCCACGCCGCCGCAGAATCCGCAATCAGCGTTGAGGGAATGCCATCTTGTGCCAATTCCCAAACGGTTAACCGTGCGCCTTGCAACCACGGACGAGTTTCATCGGCGTACACGTTTAAATGTTGATTTTGCGCCACGGCACTACGAATCACGCCCAATGCGGTGCCATAACCGCCCGTTGCTAAACTGCCGGTATTGCAATGCGTCAACACGCCTTTTGCACCGACTAATAACGCCGCACCGAAATCGCCCATCGTGTGATTGGCGGCTAAATCGTCTGCATGAATTTTTATCGCACACGCCGTAACGGCGGTTAAAACATCGTCGTGCGTGGTGGCGAGAACAGCTTTCATTTTGTCCAATGCCCAAAATAAATTCACGGCGGTCGGACGAGATTGCGCGAGTATTTCAATATCCGTCGCCACGGCATTTCGCCAATTTTCAGACGGAGAATAATGCTGCTGCACTGATAAAACCACGCCGTACGCTGCCGCAATACCAATCGCTGGCGCACCACGCACTCGCATCGAAATAATGGCTTCTGCTACGCCTGCGGCATCGTTGTAACTATCGTAATGCGTTTGTTCGGGCAGTTTTCGTTGATCCAAAACATCGATACTGTTGCCTGTCCAAATAAGAGCTTGCGCGATTGAAAGTGTCATAATTTAAAGATTCATAAAGTTTTGGTTGAAGTGACGCTTAGTTTAATCGAAAGTTATTACGAGTAAGCGGATTTTTGTTTTGAAATGATGACGTGCTATGTTTACAGATTACATCGAATTATGCTTTTATTCGCGCGTTAGCTTGTATAATTCGCGGCTTAATTATTTCAAATCTTATTTCAAAAAGAGTAATCAGAGACTGATATGGCATTATATTGTGGAATTGTAGGCTTACCGAACGTTGGAAAATCGACGTTATTTAACGCATTGACCAAAGCGAAAATTGCGGCAGAAAATTATCCATTTTGCACGATTGATCCGAATGTTGGCGTGGTGCCTGTACCTGACAAACGGCTCGATGCGTTGTCGGTGATTGTCAATCCTGAACGGGTTTTACCGACGACGATTGAATTCGTGGATATTGCAGGTTTGGTTGCAGGCGCGTCAAAAGGTGAAGGCTTGGGCAATAAATTTCTAGCGAATATCCGTGAAAATGACGCAATTGCTCACGTCGTACGCTGTTTTGAAGACGATAACGTAGTTCATGTTGCGGGAAAAATCGATCCATTATCAGACATTGAAGTGATTAACACCGAATTGGCGTTGGCGGATATGGCTTCGGTTGAAAAAGCGTTGCTCAAATCGTCTAAAATCGCGCGAACCGGCAATAAAGAAGAGCAAATTAAAAAAAGCGTTTTGGAACGTATTTTTGCTCAATTAGACGCAGGCGAACCAGCGCGAACATTGAATTTAGACGACGACGAAAAAGCGATGATTAAAGATTTGTGCTTGATTACGCTAAAACCAACAATGTATATTGCGAACGTTCAAGACGATGGATTTGAAAATAATCCGTTGCTGGATAAAGTTCGGGCATTTGCGGCAAAAGAAGGCGCACAAGTAGTGCCAATTTGCGCGGCAATTGAAGCTGAAATTTCGCAATTAGACGACGACGAAAAGAAAGAGTTTTTAGATGATTTAGGCTTGGAAGAAGCCGGTTTGGATCGTGTCGTTCGCGCGGGATATGAATTACTTCAATTGGCGACGTATTTTACAGCGGGTGTGAAAGAAGTTCGCGCGTGGACAATTCCCGTTGGCGCAACCGCGCCACAAGCGGCTGGCGTTATTCACAGTGATTTTGAACGGGGATTTATTCGAGCGGAAGTGATTTCATACAATGATTTTATTACTTACAAGGGCGAACAAGGCGCAAAAGATGCGGGAAAATGGCGATTGGAAGGTAAAGATTACATTGTAAAAGATGGTGATGTGGTGCATTTTAGGTTCAATGTTTGACAATATCGACGCGAATCCCTATAATTTGCGGACTTTAAGGCGATGTAGCTCAGTTGGTTAGAGCGTGGGATTCATAACCCCAAGGTCGGTGGTTCGACCCCACCCATCGCCACCAGATACTTTAAGCCCTGCGGCGTTTTTCGTTAGCAGGGCTTTTTTGTGCGTGTAGCTGATTTGTACCCACTTTTGCATTTTCTGCAAATTCCGAAAGATGTTCACTCGACAAATGGGCGTAACGTAAAACCATCGTCAAATCTGCCCAACCGCCCAGTTCTTTCAAAACATGAATTGGTGTTCCGTTCTGAACGTGCCAACTCGCCCAAGTGTGTCGTAAATCATGCCAACGAAAATCAGAAATTCCCGCGCGAACTAATGCCGCTCGCCACGCTTTTGTATTCGCAATGCCAACCGATTTGCCTTTGTAAGTGAAAACATTGGTTTCATGTTTGCCAACTTGTGAACGTAAAACCACCATTGCATCATCGTTTAATGGTACTGCGATTGACTTATTGCCTTTCGCTTGGTCGGCATGAATCCACGCACAACGGCGTGGCAAATCGACTTCTGACCAGTTCAAACCCGTCACGTTACTTTCACGCAATCCTGTTGCTAATGAAAACCGCGTCATCGCCACCGTTTAACGTGTCCGCACCCGCACCACCTGATAACGAATCTAAACCAATTCCGCCGTTTAATACGTCATCACCAGCACCGCCATTCAACGTATCAGCACCGGCGTTGCCGTTCAGTTGGTCGTTTCCTACGTCACCATTTAGCGTGTGTCGCCTAATGTTCCACCGTTCAAAGTATCGTCACCCGCTCCACCATAAATCACGTTGCCGTTATCGTTTGCCGTGATGGTGTTCGGCAATGCGTTGCCGTTCACTTGGGTATTGGTTGAAATAGCATCGTAACTATTGCTGGCTGAATACATCGTGACAACGCCCGTTGCTGTAACGGTTTTATCCAATGTAATCGGGTCTGTGGTGATACCTGATGAAACAATAACAGGTGGTGGTGTTACGCATTTTGCTGCTGCAACGGCAGCTACTTCGTGTGCTAAATCAACCGCGTGTTGTGCTGCTAATGCGGATGTTTCGTGTGCTTGTGATACTGAACCAGCTAATGCCGTTGCAACCGCTGAATCAACTTGTGTTTGTGTTAACAAGCCAACCTTT
>SESD01000960.1_pt1 | contig 16707 bp, 18 predicted proteins | sample 3171411 | NCBI WGS metagenome assembly SESD01 (sample SAMN06051880, study PRJNA518727) | freshwater metagenome | biome: subpolar coniferous forest; feature: holomictic lake; material: water; isolation source: holomictic Lake 442, 16.5 m depth | place: Canada: near Kenora, Ontario | collected...
ATCTTTGCGATGACCACTCAGGAGAGGATTATTTCCAAATTGCTGAGTCAGTATTTATCTCTTACGGGACTAAGCCAGTCTTTTCCGGCCAAATCACCACACTGAAAACGTTTGAGGATAACGCTTTAGTCAGAAGCGTTCTGGAAGAAAAAGTAGAAAACAGGGTGTTGGTCATTGATAGCGGCGGCTCTCATCGCTGTGCTTTGGTAGACAATAATCTGGCAATGCTTGCCATTAATAATGGCTGGCAAGGTATTATTATTTATGGTTGCCTTCGGGATTCTGCGCTGATCAATAAACTCCCGATTGGCATCCGTGCCCTACATACACATCCCTTACAAAGCCATAAAAAAGGCAATGGCGACCGCGACTTATTAGTCTCTTTCGCCGGTGTTAATTTTAAAAAAGATCATTTTTTATATGCTGATATGGATGGAATTATCGTATCCGCAAGCATGTTGAGTTAAAATAATCTCAACTTAACCTAGTAAAGAAGTCAAGATATGCAAATTGTACTCGCTAACCCCCGTGGATTCTGTGCCGGCGTAGACCGCGCCATCGAAATTGTTGACCAAGCCATCGAAACGTTTGGTGCGCCCATTTATGTCCGGCATGAAGTGGTTCATAACCGCACCGTTGTTGATGGACTTAAAGAAAAAGGTGCTATTTTCATAGAAGAATTAACTGACGTGCCCGTTGGTTCTTACCTTATTTTTAGTGCCCACGGCGTTTCCAAACAAGTCCAGCAAGAAGCTAAAGATCGCAACCTAACCGTCTTTGATGCCACCTGCCCACTTGTGACCAAAGTTCACATTCAGGTTGCCAAGCATGCAAAATCAGACCGGGAAGTTATTCTCATCGGTCATGCCGGGCACCCTGAAGTTGAAGGCACTATGGGGCAATATGAAAAATGCACTGACAATGGTGGCATCTATTTAGTAGAAACACCGGATGACGTTAACAAATTAGTTGTCAATAATCCAGACAACTTGGCCTATGTAACGCAAACAACGCTATCAATGACTGATACCAAAATTATGGTTGATGCCTTGAGAGCACGATTTACCTCTATTCAAGAACAGAAAAAAGACGATATCTGTTACGCCACCCAAAACCGCCAGGATGCGGTCTATGAACTGGCAAAAACAGCGGATACCATTTTGGTTGTAGGCTCTACCAACAGCTCTAATTCCAACCGTTTACGAGAGATTGCCGAGCAATTGGGTAAAAAAGCCTATTTGATTGACACGGCAAAGGATATGCAACAAAGCTGGTTTGATGGTGTCAGTGTTGTCGGCGTTACTGCCGGCGCTTCTGCACCGGAAGTATTGGTGCAGGAAGTTATTAATCAGTTAAAACAATGGGGCGGTAAATCGGCCATTGAAATTCAGGGCATAGAAGAAAAAGTCGTGTTTTCTTTGCCTAAAGGCTTAAAAAAGGAAAAAGAGTTGAGTGCAGACTGAACTCGAAACCATCCGTTTGGATAAATGGTTATGGACTGCGCGTTTTTTTAAAACGCGCAAACTGGCAGCGGATGCTATTTCCGGTGGAAAAATTCATGTCAACAAGCAACGCACAAAGCCGGGAAAAGAAATAAAACCGGGCGCGTTACTCTCCATAAGCAAAGACGGACTGAACTGGGAAGTCACAATAATCGGACTTTCCAAGCAAAGACGACCGGCTAAAGAGGCCATTCTACTCTATGAAGAAACGACTGAAAGTTTTACAAAACGTCAGCAACAAATGCTTCTACAACGAGAACAACGTGAACTATTTGATTTCAGTGGCCAGGATCATAAACCCAACAAAAAAGAAAGACGCTTGATACATCGCTTTAAGCAAGTGTAATTTTTTATTTATTTTCTTATTCACCACGAAAATAACAGCGTAATTTAATTCAATATTCACCACGAAAACACGAAAAACACGAAAATTTTCTTTGGTTTTTCTTCGTGCTCTTCGTGTCTTTGTGGTGAATATATTTTTACAAGCAAGTCGGTGGTTTAGGGAGTCCTGCCAACTTGCAGGCATACTTCAACGGGCCGTCCGGAAACAATTTATGTAAATACCGGCTATTGCCTTTGTCCTCGCCTAATGTTTTGGCAATGGCTTTCGTAAATACGCGGGCATTCGGCAAGTGCTTAAATTGCTGATAATAATGCCGAATAAACAGCATAATTTCCCAGTGTGCCTCGGTCAACGTAATATGATTAAGTTCCGCTAATTGCTGTGCAACGTCTTCATTCCAGTCCGCTGATTTAACTAAAAAACCCTGATCGGTCGTCTCCAAGCCGACTTTTTCAACCATCAAGACCATGATTGAATCACCGGATTTTTAACCGTCAAATTAACCAATTCCGCATAGTCAATGACCTCAATACCGCTAACTAATTCAGCAGTACCGATGCCTCTCGCTTCAATATCATCACCCAAAACATAAAGACGATTAACGGTAAGCAACTGCATTAAAACGCCACATAAACTGCCTTTTTTCAGGATGCGCAACACTGCATTTTCAAGAAAAACCACATCATCGCCTGAATCAATCCGCTCCAGAATTGCATTATCAATGGGCGACTGAAAAATAAGGTGTAGCATGTCACTGACTGTCCGTTAATTTAAGCCCAATGATTCCGGCAATCACCAAAGCAATGGACACCAAGCGATACCAATCGACTGACTCTTTAAATAAAATGATGCCCAATATAGCCACGCCTACCGCTCCCATGCCCGTCCAAACCGCATACGCCGTTCCTAGTGGTAGTGTTTTGAGCGCCAACATTAACAAACCAAAGCTGCCAACTGCTGATATCGCAGTGACTATGCTGGGCAAAAGCTTGGTAAAGCCTTCGTTATATTTAAGACTTAAAGCAAAGATTATTTCTATAAACCCCGCAGAAAACAAAAGCAACCACGCCATTAACACTCCCCTTTCTTTGTACAAAAAATTTTGTTATTTTACAATAGTCCATCCAATAACCCAGCACTCAATCTTTAATAACCTGCAATGAATAGCACATCAATGCCTGCACAGCGCACTATACTGACCGTTTCACAGCTTAACCGGGCAACCAGTCGATTACTCGACGAGCATTTTCTGAGTGTGTTGGTTGAAGGTGAAATTTCCAACTTAAGTGCCCCCTCTTCCGGACATCTCTATTTTTCTCTGAAAGATACCAATGCCCAGGTACGATGCGCGATGTTTAAAACCCAACAACGCAGACTGGGATTTAAACCGGAAAACGGTAAACACGTCATCGTTAAAGCACAAGTTAGCTTGTACGAGCCCAGAGGTGATTTCCAGCTCATTGTCGAACACCTTGAAGAAGCCGGTGACGGTGTTTTACGAAGAGCCTTTGACGCCTTAAAATTAAAACTATCAGAAGAAGGTTTATTTGATGCCGTCAACAAACAAAACCTCCCTGCCCTGCCCCACACCATCGGCGTCATCACTTCGCCTTCTGGCGCTGCTATCAGGGATATTCTGACCGTATTAAGACGACGTTTTTCAGCAGTGTCGGTTATTATTTATCCCGTTGCCGTGCAGGGCGATAAAGCTAAATATGAAATTACCAAGGCCATCGCCTTGGCTAACGAACAACAACAATGCGATGTACTTATTTTAGGACGGGGCGGCGGGTCGCTGGAAGATCTTTGGGCCTTTAATGAAGAAATGGTGGCTCGTGCCATCTTCGCCAGTACAATTCCCGTCATCTCAGCTGTAGGGCACGAAACCGACGTCACTATTGCCGATTTTGTCGCCGATTTACGCGCCGCAACCCCTTCAGCCGCCGCTGAACATGCCGTCCCGGATCAACAGGCGTGGCTGTCCCGGTTTGTACAATTGGAAGCACGATTTCATCAACTGCTACAGCGCAAGTTAAGCCAAAAACAACAAGCCTTTGCCTGGTTAAGCAAGCGTTTGCAACAGCAACATCCCGGCCAGAAACTGGCAAGAAATGCGCAACGCTTGGATGAACTTGAATTAAGACTGACTCAGGCTATGCACACCAAAATCCACCGCAACCAAAGTCGTGTTGAGGCCAAAACAGCCCAATTATGGCAACACAGTCCAGCCGTAACCATTAACAACTATCAACAAAAACAAGACTATTTAAGTAAACGTCTGATGACCGTCATCTGCCACAAACTGGAAAACCTTAATCAACGCTTATTAAATGTCAGCCAGACTTTGCATGCAGTTAGTCCATTGGCAACCCTAAACCGTGGCTATGCGCTGGTTATTAAACAACCATCAGGGCAACTCATCCGTTCCACAGAACAGCTAAAGCCAGGCGATATAGTAGAAACACGTCTCGCCGAAGGACGCTTTACCAGTGAAATTAAAAAATTGGTGTTGAATTAAAATGGCCCAAAAATATTCACCACGAAGACACAAAGAACACGAAGAAAGAATAAATCCTTGATTCGATAATTACTCAGAAGATGCGGAGTAGTAGTAGGGTGCGCATCGCGCACCTAAAACCGCATCTACTATACGGTTTTTTTTACACCACAATCTATTATTAATTTCTATCGGGTGCCTATTGGGTTTCTACTCTGGCATAGTTGTGGTGCGCGATGCGCACCCTCCTACTCAGGTAAACAGTAGTATTGCGAAACTTGGAGGGTGTTATTTATTACGAGTTGCATTAATAAAAGGCCATTGCTGTTTCACTTTATAATTAACACCGCTTGGCTCACTGCACGATTCAGCCAAAACAAAGGCTTCAGCACGCCAAACAATCGGCTCAATAGGTATGTCCGGTAAATATTGGGCATGTCTGGCAAGGGTAATATGGGGCAAATAAGGTCGGGTATCAGTTTGTAAACCGCAACTTGCAATCTCCCTGTTCAACGCAGTGACCAACAACTCCGCCTCATCAGACGCCTGGGAACAGGTAAGACATAAAATATTGGGTTTACTCCAATAACTGAGTTGATCAAACTTCAATGAAAAAGATTTGGCAGAAATCTCCCTGACACTGTATTTAAGCAATAACTCAGAGGCACTATCAACAGACCCTAAAAAAAACAGCGTTGCATGAAGATTATGCGGCTGTACCGGCTTAAATCCTTTAGCCTCTATAGATTGATTTAAGCGCACCAGCTTCAGTCTGGTTTGTTCATCAGGCCAAAGGGCAAAAAATAACCGTGATGATTCAGGATGATTTGTCATTATTACTGCTCACACCCAGCATTTAAAATTAATCGGCTCATCGCGAAACCTCTTTAGCTGTTGCCTGTAAAAACAGCTAAAACGGGTTTACTCCAGCAGCAGTTTTATATTATTACGATGCTTAACTGTGGGCAGTGGAGCGTAGCCGAAAAACACACAGCTCTCTTTCTTCGTTTCTCGGCAACTGCTCCCTGCGTTGCACTCGATTGCTTGCTCCCTGCGCAATCTAACTTAACCATCCATGGCTTACTACCTCCTGCATCCATGCAGTCATTCGTGGTGAAAATCTTTTAACCTTACCCGGCAACCCCGTTATTTTCTCCAAAATTCCGGCACAAATAAAATAACAATGGAGAATATTTGCACGCGACCCAGCAGCATGGCAAAGGTGCATACCGCTTTTTGATAATCACTTAGACTGGCATAACTACCCGCAGGTCCAACTTCATTTAATCCGGGCCCTGCGTTATTAAAGCAAGCAATAATGGCGGAAAAAGAGGTCATAAAGTCCAGTCCGCTCAATAGCAACGCGAATATCAGAATAACAATGCTCATAAAATACAGAAAAATAAACCCGGTCACTGAATTTACAATTTCATTTTTAACGATCATGTCTCCAATTTTTAACGGCCGGACCGCAAAAGGATGAATAAATTTAAACATCTCCAAGCGTGCCTGTTTCATTAAAATAATGGTTCTAATCATACGAACACCGCCGCCCGTAGAGCCGGAAGAGGCAGACAGACAACTCAGAAACAACATCCACATGGGCACAAAAACAGGCCACTTATTAAAATCCTGGTTATCAAAACCGCAGTCAGTGGCGATAGTAACTAAATTAAAGGTTGCATAACGCAATGCGGTAAAAAAATCTGGATACGTACCAGCATGCCACAGCACCCATGCTGCTAGAATACAACTACCCAAAACCAGTATAAGAAAAGCCCTGGCTTCACGGTCGTCTATATAGGGAATGAATGATTTTTTTCGTAGCGCTACGAAATGAGTGGCAAAATTAATAGCCGCCAACAACTGGAAGAGGGTGAGTACGACCTCAATAGATAGCGAATTAAAAAATCCGACACTGGCATCGTGCGTAGAAAATCCGCCCAGACTCATCGCAGAAAACGCATGACAAATGGCATCAAACCAAGTCATCCCCGCCAAGCGTAAAGCAATAATACAGGCCACTGTAATACCCGCATAAACCATCCACAGGGCTTTTGCGGTTTGCGCTACACGTGGTGGCAAATCTGATTCTTTAACAGTTCCCGGTGACTCCGCTTTATACAACTGCATACCACCGATACCCAAGATTGGCAAAATGGCGACGGCAAAAATAATGATGCCCATTCCCGCAATCCAACACAACTCATGACGCCATAGATTAATCGACATCGGCAAGTAATCAAGACCCGTAAAAATAGTTGCACCGGTTGTCGTAAGCCCCGAAACCGTCTCAAAATAAGCATCATTAAAGCTAAGTGCCGGCATATAAATCAGCAACGGGATGGTACAAAACACCGGTATTATTGACCAAGTGAGCGCCACCAATAAAAAACCGGCTTGTCGCGATACCTTTTTAGGCGTGCGCAACGTCGGAAAAAACATTAATGCACCCAGCAACAAGGTAAAAAAAGTGCCATCGAAAAAAGCATCAGTGGCGCCGTCATTGGCTATTTTTGAGGTTATCAGGCAAGTGCTCATCAGGCCACTAAAACCCATGGTAACCAGTCCCAAAATATGAACTATAGTAAGAATGACATTCATGAAGGCATTTAAATTTTATGCAGTATCAAAAAAACGAAGGGCTTAATATGAAACACAAGGACTGTGCTTGTCCATCTTGCATTTTTAAGGTATCAAGGCAATCGGTTGAAAGATTTTCTCAATATTGCTGACCAGCTTTTTTTCCATCGCAAACATGACTACATGATCGTCTTCAGCAAATATAGTGTCATGATGTATCGGAATAACCTGGCCATTGCGAATCAAAGCGCCCATCACAATACCTGCAGGAAAATTGATTGAATCAACACGGCGACCGACGACCGACTCGCCATTGTTATTATCATGTGCAATCGCCTCAATAGCTTCGGCGGTACCCCCGCACAATGAAGTCACTTGAGCCACATCACCTCGCCGCACATGCTTTAAAATACTGCCCAACGTTTCCTGATTAGGTAACACCGTGACATCAATACCTGTGCCAGGTAATAACTTAGTGTAGGAGTTATGATTAAGCAGACAAATTGTTTTTCGGGCCCCCAAGCTCTTTGCCAGAGACGCGGAGATAATATTGACGCCGTCATTATCGGTAATCGCACAAAACAAATCTGCGCTTTCAATGGATTCATCCAATAACAGCGCTTCGTCAGCACAATCACCTAAAAGAACCACAGTATGTTGAAGATCGTTAGCAATTTTGTTGGCTCGTATTGGATCTTTTTCAATAATTTTTACCTGATGCTTCTTTTCCAAAGCCAGCGCCAAACGTTTACCAACATGCCCACCGCCCGCAATAATAATGCGTTTTAAGGGCGCCTCTAATTTATCTAATTCTTTTAATACCCGCCATACCTCATCACGGGGCGCCACAAAAAATACTTCATCACCCGTTTCAATGCTGACGTCTCCCGTCACGCAAGTTGGCTCACCCTGTCTAAAAATTGCCACGACACGGGTCTTTCCATCAGACAAACGCTCTTTTAGCGTTTTAATTTTTTTACCCGTTAAAAAACCATTCGCCACAACTTTAACTGAAAATAACCGAACCAGGCCACCGGCAAAATCGGAAATATGTAACACCCCGGGGAATTCAATTAAATTACGAATCGACTCCATAACAATCTGTTCAGGACTGATAACAATATCAACCGGAATACCGCTCGGGCCAAATAATTTCGGATTATTCAGATAATCAATAGCACGTACCCGTGCAATTGTTTTTGGACGCTTATGTAAGGCATTAATAATAAGACAGGCTAACATGTTGGTCTCATCACTATCAGTTACTGCGATGACGATGTCAGTGGAGTCAATTCCAGCCTGCTCCAATACACTCGGATGCGCTGCATTACCAACCACCGTAGCAATATCGAAACGGTCTTTTAAAGCATCCAGAAGCTCTTGTCTGAAATCAATAACAACAATGTCGTTTTCTTCGCTCGCAAAAGCTTCAGCAACAGACGATCCGGTAACACCGGCTCCAAGAATAAGTATTTTCATTAACAATATACCGAATTAAACAACAATCACATTAGCCACAATGCTGATACCAAACGGCTCATAATACCTGAATAACTGTTTATTCACACTTATCAGTTATTAAATCAGAAAAATAGCCTGAATAATCTCTTAACAACGACTATTTACTCAAAAAACACCCAGAAATATTGTAAATATTCAGCCCCCCATTTTCCAACGAGGGAGAGCAAAGCAAGGCTTGTATAATTACTGGATAATCAAACCGTTAAATAGCTTAAAAAGAGCACACTCAATTTTGTTATTTTTTAAAAAAATAACTCGATAGCTATTCGGTAATTGAACAACAAAAACCTAAACGCTTAAATCAGACATTGAAGAATAAAACTAAATGCCCCTTAAAAACAACTTCCATAATCCAGTAACAACTCCTCACATCCAAAAAAAATGCGTGGATAGTCTATCCGTATCAATAGCTTCAAGCCGTATTCAAAAATCACAGCTAACGTTAACAACCGGGCACACGCCATCCAGACTCGTAACGACGTGTTGACTGAACAGCGCCAAATAGATATTGCCCACCAAGCAATCGGCAGCAACAACATCAAATGCACGTCATCCCAACTGGATACCGTCAACATACCAATTTTTGCGAGCGTATCCGCACCGTATAGACAGACATTTAAAATAAGAAAAAAAGGCCAGAATACCCACTTAAGCGACACACGACCACTCCATGCCGCAAACAAATAGTTATCAAGTGTCAGCAGGTGTAAATTTTCATCACTCGTCGGCGAGCTTATAAACAAAACACCCCCTAACGCCATAAAAATAATCAATAACTCCAGTGGGCTTGCCAAACCAATCTGGGAAAAAAATAAGGGCAACGAATAAATAAACATGACATATCAGCGATTGTTAAAAAAACAGCCCTTTAGGCTACCTGTTTTATTGGCATAAAGATAATAATAGTTATTCGAAAGCTTAAAACTAAAAAGGTCCTGTAAAGCAATCAATGACCCAATCCAATAAATAATATATCATCGTGTCGGCATAAATATAAGCGGCTTGCAGGCTAAACACTTAAGCTGACCGCCCTATTGTGTAAGCAACGCAGGCGTCGCTTACACAAAGTCTAAACAAACTAACAACGTGTTATGTGAGGAAACATGCCAAAACTCAGTAATTTTGAATGCCTAAAGAAACACGATCCGGTATTTTTTCAGTTAGCCTTTGCGGCTGAACAATCCTTTTCTGCTGATCCCAATACCACATTGATTAAATTGCGCCAATTAGGTGAGGCTTTAGCACAAGACAAGACATGGCTGCCCGTTGCAACGTAGACTCTGATGAAAAAACCTCATAGGCTGACTTACTGTTTAAGTCAATAACCTCCGGCAAAGCCGGAGGCTTGAAAATGTTAACCGCTCAAAGCGGTTAAATCATGTACCACCTAAAGGTGGCGGTGCCTTAAAATAAATCGAGCCACTCTATTCGGTTATCCTCTTCTTCTTGATGTTTGATATAATTACGCACAGTTTCCTCATCCCTGCCCACGGTTGAAGCCCTAATATCCTCTTGCCCAGAAACTCTGACCCGTGAAGTTCTTTCTTCGTCCCATATAGGTTAGCGCTATGGATCCCAAATTTTACCGCAATTAATAAAGGCTTTTCTTCCTATATTTTGGAATCCAGATTGTGTCGCACTTACCTTCCCATTTCGTATATATTAAATTCTCTGGCGAATTCATCGTTTTTTCCTTATCTTTTGAACTTTAGGCGGTTTACAGATAAGGAGACTCTCGAAGATTCCCGTAATTGTCAAACTTTGTTAGTTCCCCCAGCAGAGCTCTCATCATTATACCCAAGTGCCTGTCGGAGTCTGGGAGCTTATGTAACTCGTGGAGGTCAGATTCTGCTTGGCTGCCAGGCAAAACCTGACCTCCATTGTAGGCGCATTCCCAAACCCGGCAGGAACAACGAACTTTGTCATTCCAGCAGAGATGCCGGTATCTCGCAGGGCACTTGTGTATAACGATGAGAGCTTGAACTTGGAAATAAGAAAATATACCATTATGTTACTTAGCCAAGCCAGCCTTGCTTAACCGCTAACAGTAATAATGCGCCTGCGAATACACCGGCCAGAACATCATCAATCATGATACCAAAGCCACCGGAGACATGCTGATCCAGCCATTTAATAGGCCACGGTTTTAAAATATCAAAAAACCTGAACAGGATAAATCCGGCGATGATAGTTTGCCAAGTAAAGGGAGCTAACCACAGTGTTATTAAGTAACCGGCTATTTCGTCCCAAACGATGCCGCCAAAATCATGTTCGTTTAACTTTTCTGCCGCTTTTCCACAAATCCACACACCCACTACCGACACAAGCACGGTGAGGAAACTATAAATCAGGCTATTAGTTTGTGCAAACAGCCAGTAAACCGGAATGGCTGCCAAGGTGCCCATCGTACCCGGTGCTTTTTTAGCCAATCCGGAGCCAAAACCAAAAGCCAGAAACAAGATGGGATCAGACAGAATTTGCCGGGGCGTGAGTTCGTTTTTACCGTAGTGACTTTTAAGAAAAATGCTCATAACCTTTACTGTTAAAGAGTTGGAGGGTACCTGATTTATGCAAACGCAGACCTGGCGTGGCTTCTATAATGCCAATTTTTGTACAATTGATGGTTAGCTGTGCCGCTCTATCGGGACTTACGGTAAAGCATAGTTCGTAGTCATCGCCAGCGGTCAACGGCATAGACCAGTCTCCGGTATCATTGATATAAGCCAATACCGCGTCTGACAGCGGCAAGGCTTCCCAATCAAGACAAGCGCCGACTTTACTTTGCTCTAAAATGTGACCTAAATCACCCGCCAGCCCATCGGATATATCAATGCAGGCATTGGCAATACCGCACAACGCCTGCCCTGCTTCAATTTGCGGATCAGGCTGATTGAAGCGTTTATGTGCTGCCTGCGGATTGTTGGAGTGATAGCCTTGGTTGATTTTTAGTCCCAGTCCGGCATCACCTAAAGACCCCGTCAGATAAATAAAATCACCTGGTAAGGCACTTGAGCGCAGTAGCGCTTGACCTTTTTGAACCAAACCCATCGCCTGAACCGTTAGCGTTAAAGGGCCTGATGTGGTATCACCCCCAATCAAATCCACGGAATACCGCTCAGCCAAACTTAAAAAGCCTTTAGAAAAAGCCGTCAACCATTTTTCATCAACCGTGGGTAGCGTTAACGCCAGTGTGACTGAAACCGGCTTTGCACCCATGCTGGCTAAATCACTTAAGTTAACCGCCAGTAATTTATGCCCCAGTTGTTCGGGATCAGTTCCCGCAAAAAAATGGACATTTTCTACCATGGTATCGGTAGTGACCGCCAGTTCATAACCGGCTGAAAATGACAATAACGCACAGTCATCACCAATACCCAGATGGGTTGATGGATTTTTTACCTTTTGTCGGGTAAAGAAACGCTGAATGAGCGAAAATTCAGATAAAGGGGCAGGTTCAAGGTTCAAGGTTTACAGATCGGTATAGGTTTAGGGATCAAGCGTAGGCAGGAATAAGACCACCCAAGCGGAGCGAGTGATGGCGTTTCCGGAATATCGTAAAGGGGGTTACAATCCCCATCAGACTTCATTTAAAACCGGTAAAACATTTAAACTGTTTTATTTCAATCTCAGGCTAAGGAATGCTCATGAAATAACTTAGGCATCTTGCTCCCTCGCCCTCCGGGAGAAGGTTGAGGGGATACAAAGGGTCAAGTTATTTCATACACGTTCCTAAGAAGCACTCATTTATCTGATCAATCCTACCCGATATAAAAACAGAAAACTTTGTATCTTTCGTGTCTCGGCAATGCCTCAATGCGCTGCTCTACCTCCTGCATAATCCACATGGATGTGGTGAATGCTGATATTGCAGGAGCAAATATCGGTCCATGCAGTCGTTCATGGTCAATAAAAATTTTTTACTTAGGGCCTTGTGCCCTACTCTTGATTTCTAAGGCTCTTTTTTGCTGAGCTACTTTATCCAATATGCCGTTAACATATTTATGACTGCCATCAGCACCAAAGTATTTGGCTAGATTAATGCCTTCGTTTAAAATCACACGATAAGGCATGTCCAGTCGGTTGATCAACTCGTAGACGCCAATTCTTAAAATAGCCCTTTCAACCGGGTCAATCATATCAACGGGACGGTCGACAAATTCAGTTAACTCCAGATCTATCTCTGTCAAGTTTTTAGGTACGCCGTGAAACAGTTCAGTGAAGTAACTTTTTTGAACATCTTTCAGACGATCTTCTTCTTTAAATTGGCGCTCAATTTCGACAAGACTCTGTCCTGTCATCTGCCATTGATACAATGCCTGGACAGCTGCTTTACGGGCATTAGTACGCGATGAGCTCATCAGGCTTCCAGATTATTAAACAAACTAACCATTTCGATGGCTGACATGGCAGCTTCCGCACCTTTGTTACCTGCTTTGGTACCCGCACGCTCTATCGCCTGCTCAATTGAATCAACCGTTAATACACCAAAACTGACTGGTACATTATATTGCAGGGAAACCTGCGCCAGACCTTTTACACATTCACCGGCAACATATTCAAAATGCGGGGTGCCACCACGAATCACTGCGCCCACTGCGATAATCGCATCATATTTTTTGGAGGCGGCTATGCGTTGGACTACCATGGGTAATTCAAATGCACCGGGGGCTTTAACCAGATGGATATTGGCTTTATCTGCACCGTGACGAACCAGCGCATCTATTGCACCGGCCTCTAACTGCTCAACAATAAAACTGTTAAAACGGGACGCTACAATGCAAAACTTACCGCCTTGTACCAATAAATTTCCTTCAAACGTTTTTATTGCTGTCATTCTATTTCTCTACTTAAATTACAAAATTCTGCTTTTAATAATACTATTAATCAGTGTTGTCGAATTGGATTACGTTAACCCAATTCGCTTTAAAAATGTCCAAGCCTGGCGTTAAAAGGCCCTGATTTTTAGAAAGAGTGCTTTAGCCCACATGCTCGGATACCTCTAAATCAAACCCGGATAACCCAACATATTTTTTGTGAGTGCCCAGCACTTTTAATTTATGCACACCCAAATCGGCCAAAATTCTTGAACCGGTTCCGGTCATGCGCCAATCCGCTGCCTCTTGGGCATTTGCCGTACTGGCTATGCCATTATCTTCCAATTGATAGCGATGAATCATTTCCGCCAGTGATTTATTGTCTTCACTTTGTCTGATGATAACCAAAACGCCGCGACCTTCTTCAGCAATTTTTTGCATGGCCGTTCGAATTGAAACACTGGAATCATTTCGTTTGGATGAAAACACATCATCCAACAAATTACGCGCATGAACGCGAACTAAAACAGGTTCGCCATCTGAAACCTGTCCCATGACCAACGCCAGATGCAGGTTATTGTCGTTTTTGTCTTGATACGCATAAAGTCGAAACTCGCCAAATTCGGTAGGATACGCACATTCACTGATGCGCTCCAGCGTATTTTCATGCTGAATACGATAGTGAATCAAATCAGCAATGGTACCCATTTTAAGATTGTGCTGCTGCGCAAAGATTTCCAAATCAGGTCGCCTTGCCATGGTACCGTCTTCATTAAGAATTTCTACGATAACCGCAGAAGGATCGACCCCTGCCAATTTAGCAAAATCACAACCCGCTTCAGTGTGTCCGGCACGACGTAAAACACCGCCCGGATTAGCCATTAACGGGAATATATGCCCCGGCTGTACTAAATCATCCGCGCTGGCATCCACCGCTACCGCACATTGTACAGTCCGCGCCCGATCCGCTGCGGAAATACCGGTAGTCACGCCCGTTGCCGCTTCAATAGAGACGGTAAAATTAGTCGAATGCGCGGTTTTATTTTCATTAACCATTAACGGCAAACGTAACTGCTGACAACGTTCGCTGGTTAAGGTTAAACAAATCAGGCCACGTCCATAACGGGCCATAAAATTAATATCTTCCGGTCGGGTAAAAGCGGCTGCCATTAACAAGTCACCTTCATTTTCACGGTCTTCATCATCCATAATGATAACCATTTTGCCTTGCCGTAAATCGTCTATAATTTCTTCAATTGTATTCATTAACCAAAAAACCCACTCTTTTGCAATAATTCTTCTGTGATGCCGCCCTGATTATAAGCGGCCGCTTCGCCTTGCATTAAACGCTCCATATAACGCGCCAACAAATCTACTTCAAGATTAACGGGTGTGCCGACTGTCGCCTCGCCCAGCGTTGTATCTTTTAAGGTATACGGTACGATATTAACATTAAATTCTGCACCCTTAACGTCATTGACCGTTAGGCTTATACCGTTGATGCAAATTGAGCCTTTTTCAGCAATGTATTTAGCAAGGTTGTCAGGGGCTTTAATGGTAAAACTATACGAACGTCCATCCGCGTTTTTACCGATAATTTTACCGATTCCGTCAACATGTCCACTAACAATATGTCCGCCCATTCGGGTGGAGGGTGTTAAAGCCAGTTCCAGATTAACCGGTGTACCTGTCGTTGCAGTATTTAAAATGGTTCTGGACAAAGTTTCATTGGACACATCCGCACAAAAATAATGTGCGCCCAACTCTACCGCCGTTAAACAAACCCCGTTAACAGCAATGCTGTCACCCAACGCAACGTCTGCCAGGGATAAACTGCCAGTGTCTATTTTTAACCGGCAATCCCCTGCCCTGCGCTCGATTGCCGCTATTTTTCCTATGGCTAAAATAATACCTGTGAACATTAAAATTCCTGATTATCAGCCGCACAGCACATGTTTTTGCACGTCATTACGGTGTTAGTGTTAATTTTAAATCGGGCCCAACCTGCCTGACATCACGCAGCGTTAAGCTTTTTTTATCCGTCATCGCCTGCAAACCCGGTACGGTAAACAAACCGCGTCCTTGATCGCCCAAAATGCAGGGTGCCATGTAAACAACCAGTTCATCAAGTAGGTTTTCGGTGAGTAACGCGCCATTAAGAACAGATCCCGCCTCAACCAGAACTTCGTTGATTTGCTGCTGCGCCAAAAAAGCCATTACGGCCGGCAAATCCAGCTGTCCATTTTTACTGGCAAGTCGATAAACTTCAAAACCGACCGTCTGCAAAGCATGTTGCTTTTGTTCGTCTTGTGAACACGTTAAAATGAGGCTGCGCCCAGCCAACTTTGACATCCGGGCAGTAATCGGCATAGTTAATTTAGAATCCAGTACGACCCTAACCGGTTGCACAACATCCCAATCAACTCGGGCATTTAGGGCTGGATCATCGGCGAGTACCGTATTGATACCCGTTAAAATAGCTGAACTCTCTGCCCTTAACCGATGCACATCGGCTCTGGCCTCGGCTGACGTGATCCATTTACTTTCACCCGATGCCATCGCGGTACGACCATCCAGACTCATCGCCAATTTACTGCGAACAAAAGGACGATTTTCTGTCATCCTTTTAATAAAGCCCCGATTTAACGTGCGAGCATCTTCCTGTAAAACACCACAAATTACCTCAACGCCTGCGACCTTAAGTTTTTCAAGTCCACGACCGGACACCAGTGGATTGGGGTCTTGCATGGCGACTACAACTCGACTAACTCCAGCTTTTATCAAGGCATCGCAACACGGCGGCGTTTTACCATGGTGGGAACAGGGTTCTAAAGTGACATAAGCAGTGGCACCGTTAGCATCCGTAGCGTGTTTTAACGCTTCAACTTCTGCATGACCCAAGCCGGCTTTAACATGCCAGCCTTCACCGATAATCTGCCCATCCCTGACTAAAACACAACCCACGCGTGGGTTTGGATCGGTTGTATAACATCCTTTTTTAGCCAGTTGAAGGGCTTTGGCCATATAAAATGCATCGTGTCGGGCTGTCATTATTTTTTTTGTAAATCTTGAATCATGTCAGTAAATTCACTCACATCCTGAAAACTGCGATATACCGAGGCAAACCGGACATAAGCAACGTGATCCAATAAACTCAACTCTTTCATGACCTTTTCGCCCAGTGCCTGTACCGGTATTTCACGGTCACCCATTTCCATTAATTCTTTTTTTATACGATTAATGGCCGACTCAATAGCATCACTGCCAACAGGTCTTTTTTCCAGCGCTTTTAACATCCCTGAGCGCAATTTTCGCTCTTCAAAAGGCTCACGAATGCCATCCCGTTTGATAACTCGAGGTAGGGTTAATTCGGCTGTTTCAAACGTGGTAAAGCGCTCTTTACAAGCATTACATTCACGTCGTCGACGAACCTGATCCCCTTCA
>SESD01000963.1_pt1 | contig 16670 bp, 13 predicted proteins | sample 3171411 | NCBI WGS metagenome assembly SESD01 (sample SAMN06051880, study PRJNA518727) | freshwater metagenome | biome: subpolar coniferous forest; feature: holomictic lake; material: water; isolation source: holomictic Lake 442, 16.5 m depth | place: Canada: near Kenora, Ontario | collected...
CAATGCGCGCAGCGCAACGGAGTTCTCGTTGCAGTTGCCTGCTGACGCGGCCTGCCCCGGCGACAGCCTGCACGATCAGTGGCGTTGGCAGACATTCGTGATTCCTGTGGCCGATGATCCGGGCGCAATCGTCTACGAAGTGCAGGGCCCCAGCGGACCCGGGCAATGGCCGTTGTTCGATACCAAGACTCATCCGCTGGTCGACGAGATCGTTCGAGCCAACGCCGCTCCTGATCTTCCCGGCGTTGTTCCGGTGCTCGATGCGTTGAGCTTCGCGGTCTTCCCGCCGGGCACGCTGACTGCCGGTAACTACCGAGTTGGTGTCGCATGCACGTTGTTTCGTGAGACAGCGAAGTATTGGTCGACCGAAATCGTCATCACCGATGCGCCCAACGACAAGCCAGCGAAGTTCGTGTGGCGCTTGTCCACTGCACCGCAAGCAGCGCCCGAGAGCAGCAGCAGCAGCTCAAGCCTGTGGCTGATGGTGGCGGCCAGCGCTGCTGTTGTTGCCGTTGGCGGCTGGATTTTCGTGCGCAGATCTACTCGAACGACCTCAGCGAACTCACAGATTTCCAAGGAGAAGTCATGATCACTCTCACACCAACTCGGCGCCGTGTGGCGCGAGACCTCGCCCGCGCCGGCACTGTTGTGTCGGCAGCACTCTTTCTCGTGAGTCTCACGCAGGCCACATGGCCCAATGCAGCCGTGTCGGCCGCAGCCCAAAACGCCGGCAACGCACAGATCTTGGCCCCCAGCGAAGCAACCCTCGGTGCGCCATTGGCGAGTGGCGGCAGCGCCACGGTGTTCGCGCTCACACCGCCGTCGGGCGCCTCGTGCACCGGCGATAGCACCGCCGGTGGTTATCGGGTGCAGAGCTACATCGTGCCCGCTTCGGTTGATCCGGCAACCCTGACCTTTGGGCCCCAAGGCCCCTTGCCCGCAGGCACAGGTGCCAACCTACGGCAACCATTGTTCAGCGGCGCCGGAACACCAATCGTCAACAAGACAACGGCGGTTGCGTCCGCACCGGGTGGCGGTGGCTTACTCACGGGTATGCCCACCATTTCGTTTGGTGTCTTCGGTGCGAGTGGTCCACAAATCGTTCCGGCCGGAACGTACAACGTGGGTTTTGCGTGCACCCTTGGCTTGGCGTCGGCAACGCAGCTCGACAAGTACTGGAACGCCCAAATGACGTTCGCTGTTGACTCGGCCGATAAGCCATCCGGAATCACGTGGACCGCAGTTGTCGGCGGCACCCCGGCCACTACAACCACTACAGCCCCTGCCGTGACGACCACCACTGTGGCATCGGGTGTCACCACCACCACGGTGAAGTCGGGCACTGCAACCACCACCACGACAACAGTGGCCGGTGGCGCAACGACCACCACCGTGAAGAACTCTGCCGGAGTCACCACCACTACTTCAGGTTCCAGCAGTTCATCTGGTCTGACTACTCCGGCAACCGGCGCGGCGCCGATTCCTATGGCGATCTGGGCACTGCTGTTGCTTGTGTTTGGGCGTATGGCCATTCTTCTTGGTCGACCAGTGAGGGTCATTCGATGAGCGCAGTAACCAACAAGCGTCGCGTTGCTCGCGACCTCGCCCGCGCCGGCACTGTCGTGTCGGCCGCATTGTTTGCGGTCAGCCTTGCACAGGCAACATGGCTCAATGTCTCGGTGTCTGCCGCGGCAATCAACGCCGGAGCGGCACAGGTGCTTGCGGTGCCAGGTTCCCCAACTGCCGGACAGCCACTTGCCCGCGGCGGGAGCGCCACGGTGTTTGCGCTGACCCCTCCGGCGGGCGCTTCATGCACAGGCGATAGCACGACGGGCGGTTACCGCGTGCAGACCTACATGGTGCCTGCCTCAATCGATCCGGCAACGCTGACCTTTGGCCCTCAGGGTCCGCTGCCGGCCGGAACCGGCGCAAGCCTTCGCCAACCGCTGTTCAGCGCCGGCACGCCTGTCATCAACAAGACCACGGCGGTAGCCAGCACTGCTGGCGGGCCGGGTTTGCTGACCGGTTTGCCAACGATCTCGTTCGGACTCTTCGGTGCCAGCGGCCCACAGATTGTTCCCCCAGGCCTCTACAACCTTGGCTACGCGTGCACATTGGGTGTGGCTTCGGCCACGCAACTCGATAAGTACTGGAACGTGCAGCTGACCTTCTCAGCTGACCCAACCGATGTGCCAGCCGGAATCACGTGGGTTGTTGGGGTCGTTGCGCCGCCGACGACCACAACGATTGCGCCGACGACAACAACGACGATTGCGCCGACGACAACGACGATCGCGCCGACGACAACGACGACGATTGCGCCGACGACAACGACGATCGCGCCGACGACAACGACGACGATCGCACCAACCACGACAACGACGATCGCGCCGACGACGACCACGACGATCGCGCCGACGACGACCACAACGATTGCGCCGACGACAACAACAACGGTTGCGCCGACCACGACCACGACGACCACGACGATTGCGCCGACGACGACCACAGCAGCGCCCGCCGTGACCACAACCACAACAACTGCTCCTGTGGTGACCACAACGACAACAACTGCTCCTGTGGTGACCACAACGTCGACCACCGTGAAGCCAGTAGTGACCACAACAACTGTTGCAGCGTCGTCCGGCGTGACGACCACGTCGGTGCTCAGCGGCTCAAGCGGCAACACCGGTGGATCGCTGCCATCCACCGGCACATCGCCGATGCTGATGGTGCTGTGGGCGTTGATGGCCCTTGTCTGCGGACGTATGGCCATTCTCTTTGGCCGACCAATCAGGGTGCTCACGCACGAATCGCGATGACTGCAGTGACCTTTATGCGGCGATCGGGTAGTCCTCGTCGCCTTGCGTTGTCTCGTTCAACGCAAGGCGCGAGTTCGACGACCCGTGGCGATGTTCCGCCGTTGTCGCCGCGGATGCAGTTGGTGCGGGCATGTCTGGTGCTGCTGTTTGCGCTGACGGCCACGTTGCTGTTGCAGCTCATGTTCGTGAGCTCACTTCAGAGTCGCGCTGCGCAGCGTCAGGCGTTCACCAGTTTTCGAGCCGAGCTCGCCAACGGTACGGCACCTACCGGCCCAACAACCGAAGCTGGTCGCGTGCTCGCGCTCGGCACACCCGTTGCGTTTATCGAGATCCCATCGATTGGGCTTCGCCAGGTGGTTGGCGAAGGAACCGCCGCCAGCGAGTTGCTGCATGGCCCAGGCCATCGTCGCGACACGCCACTGCCTGGTCAGGTTGGAACGAGCGTGCTCTTCGGCCGTCGGTCAGCGTTCGGGGGCCCGTTCTCGCGTATCGCCGAACTCACCAAGGGTGCAGAGATCAAGGTCACGACCGGTCAAGGCGCTGACTTCACGTTCCGCGTCATCGCTGTGCGACGCGACGGCGATCCTGCGCTGGCTGCTGCTGCCCGTGGCACGTCTCGTCTCACATTGGTCACCGCCGCTGGCCGCGCATTCTTTCCCGAAGGCGTGCTGCGGGTTGATGCAGACCTCGAGGGTCAAGCTGTCGTCGGACCAGCGCGGCTGATCAGTGCCTCAGGTCTTCCTGCCGCAGAGCGTTTGATGGCTGGCGACACCCGCACGCTCTGGGCTCTTGCGTTGTGGCTGCAGGCGCTGATTGCGTTGTCTATCGGCGCTGTGTGGGCATGGCATCGCTGGGGTCGCGTTCAAACGTGGATTGTGTTCTTGCCGGCGCTGCTGCTGGTTGGTTTGTGTGTTTCCGGCGAGGCGGCCCGTTTGCTGCCCAATCTGTTGTGACGATCAAGGAGTACCTGCTGTGACATTCGAGTCGATTCAGACATCAGCAACCGAAGTTCATGGTGGCGGCGCGGGATCCGAAGTGGAGCTCGTCTCGCTTTCTGGTTCGGCTGTGGTGCAGGTGGTGCGCGGCGATGCACACGACGTTGACGCAGTGGTCGCCGACCTTCACGCTGCGCGCGTCATCGTCACTGATCGTCGGATCTTGGCAACCGAGGGCGACATCGAGTGGTCGTGGCTTGCGTCGGACCTCGAAGCGTTCATCCATGGCGCTCAGGATCCATGGACAGTTTTCGTGGTGCCTGGCATCGCCGATTTTGGGGTCACCGTGCCTGCGGATCGCGTCGATGAATTCCGCAGTGCACTCGCAACATTTGCATTGGTCGAGAACCGTATGCAGGCCACGTCGGCGCACGTGACGCAGACCGAAACCATCACGGCGCCAGTGCTCATCGTCCACACCGAAGTCGATGCTGAAGCATCGGCGTTGTTCGAATCGTTGGCTCCATTGGCGGCGCCGTTAGCTGCACCTTTGGCTGCACCGCTCGCTGCTCCTGCCGTTGCGCCAACTCAGGTCATGCCCAAGGCCGTTGCGACGGCTCAGTCAACGCGCTGGTTCGGAATGCGTAAGCGTGAGTCCCAGCCGGGCTCGGTCGGCGCGCGCCCTGTTGTAGAACGCGCCCCGCTTGCCGGGCTTCATGCGCGAGACATCTCAGCATGGTTCGGTACGCATCAGGTGCTGGATCGCGTGTCGCTCGACATGGCTGCTGGCGAGGTCACCGCGCTCATCGGTCCATCGGGCTGCGGCAAGTCGACCTTCCTTCGTATTCTCAATCGCATGCACGAGATGATTCCTTCGGCGTCGCTCGCCGGCGAGGTGCTGCTCGATGGCCACGACATCTACGACCCAAACAGCAAACTCACCGATGCCCGTCGCGAAATCGGAATGGTGTTCCAAAAGCCCAATCCATTTCCAGCGATGTCCATTTACGACAACGTCGTTGCCAGCCTGCGCCTCACCGGCACAAAAGCCAGCGTCGAAGTGAAGGACGAAATCGTGCAGTCGTGCCTCAGCAAGGCCGGCCTGTGGAACGAAGTGCGTGACCGTCTTCGTCAGCCCGGCGGCGGACTCTCGGGCGGACAGCAGCAGCGCCTGTGTATCGCCCGCGCGCTTGCGATCAAGCCCCGGGTTTTGCTGATGGACGAGCCATGTTCGGCGCTTGATCCGACCTCTACGCGTCGTATTGAGGAAACCGTGATGGAGCTCGCCTCTGAGGTCACGATTGTGATCGTTACGCACAACATGCAGCAGGCTGCGCGTGTGTCGAACCGATGCGCGTTTTTCCTTGCTGAGCAGGGAACTCCTGGCGTCATCGTCGAGCACGGACCAACCGACGCAATGTTTGGATCGCCTCAGGATTCGCGCACCAACGACTACGTTTCTGGTCGTTTCGGATAGCCACAAGGTGTCTGCTTGGTGACTACAAGATGAACCCTTGATCAGATCTTGATCCGTTCATCTGGCGGCCAACCTACAGCAAAGTTGCCCTGTCATAGTCGCAGTTGTCGGGAAGAAATCTCCGACACTCCGTCACTTGAAGGGACCTATCCACACCATGCTGAAATCAGCTCACACCAAGCGACTTGCATTTGCAGTCGCAATGACCGCCACACTTGGCACCACATTTGTTGGTGGCTCGGCACAGGCAGACCCTAAGCAGCTCACCGCTGCCGTAGGCGTCGGCTCCGACACCACCCAAGACGTCATGAACGCCATGACCGGCTTCACGAACGGCGTGAACTACACGCCAATCCAGAGCACGTCAGCATCGGGTTACCGTCAGGTGATCTCGTTCGACGCCGTTCCACCAGCCGGTGTTGCTGATGCTTGCATCACACCAAAGGTTGGCGGCCCAACGTTCGCTCGTCCAAACGGTTCAGGTGCCGGCAAGAACGCACTCAGCCGCGCCCAGGACGGCACCAAGTACGGCAACGTCGCTTGCGGTGGCGTTCAGGACGTCGCTGGTCTCGTTGACTTCGCTCGTTCGTCGGCTGGCCCAACCTCGGGCGACACCGGTACGGCCCTCACCTACATCCCATTCGGCCGTGACGCTGTGAGCTTCGCCTACTACCGTGCCGCTGGAAGCCCAGTGACCTCGTTGACCCGTGCACAGCTCACGACCATCTTCACCAGCACCACTGGTGCAACCACCATCGGTGGCGTTCGCATCTTGCCTTGCGGCATCCAGACCAGCTCGGGAACCTACAAGTTCTGGAACACGGTCACCACCGCCAGCACAACTGCTGAGAACACCGCAACCACCGAGTGCAACAACTTGCTCGGCGTCGGAACTCGTGCAGAAGAGAACGACGGCACCGCATTGAAGGCACGTGGGGACGCTGCCGAAGCTGCAACCGCTGGTACTCAGGTCATCATCGGCTTCTCGGCTGGCTCGTTCATCGCTAAGTCGAACCTCGTTGCTCCAGGCACACCTCCAGCGGCTGTTGGCATCGGCTCAATCGACGACGGTGCGACTCCTGCGGTGATCACATCACCAGTGACCGGCGTAGCACCAAACCTCGCCCCGAACACAACGTTCTACGCAAGCACCATCTACGGCCGCAACGTGTACAACATCTTCCCAACGGCCGTCATCGCCAGCGCATTCGGTAACGACGACCTCAAGAGCTTGTTCTCGGGCAGCACCTCGGCCGTGTGCACCAACGGTGCAACCATCGCCAAGTTCGGCTTCCAGACCATCAGCACCTGTGGCGACATCACTCTCAAGGGCAGCCTGACCGTCGGTCAGATCTGATCTTGAACACCATCAACAACAACTTTTCTCACAAACTCTTTCAAAGGAAAAATTACATGCAGACAAATATCAAGCGGCTCATCGCCGGGGTAACGGTTCTCGCCGTTGCCTCTGTGGGCCTCATCTCAACAGCTGCGTCGGCTTTGCCGGCCGGCACTGCAGCAGCTGGCGCAGCGACGATCTCGCCAACCAGCGGCAACAGCGCAACCAGCCTCAACGTCCAGCCACCATCGGGCGCAGTGTGCCCAGGTGACTCGGCAAGCGGTGGCTACCGTTGGCAGACATTCATGGTTCCAAACGCGGTTGACGCAGCGACGCTGACCTACACGGCAGCCGGCCCAGATATTGTGGCGCCGAACACCTTTGCAATGCCGCTGTACTCAGCTGGTTCACCAGTAACCAACAGGAACACCGCTGTCACCACGGGCCTCATCACGGGCATCCCGTTCTACAGCTGGTCGATCTTCCCCGCCGGCACGTTCCCCGCTGGCGCATACAAGATCGGTTACGCATGCACCGTGGGTGGCGTCACCATGAGCTACTTCCAGACAACCATCAACGTCACAACCGACGCTGCTGGCGGCCCAGCTCAGATGAGCTACGGCCCATTCGTGGTGCCTGCTGCTCCAGTGCTTGCAAGCCCATTGACAACAGGTAACGGCACGCTCGCCGGTACGTACACGGCTGCTACCGCTACACCAGCAGCCACCAGCTTCCTCGTCACTGCAACATCGGCGGGCAAGCCCACCGTCACTGCTGTTGGTTCAGCTGGTGCGTTCACCCTCACGGGCCTCGTGAACAAGTCGGCATACTCGGTGACGGTCACACAGACCAACGCCGCTGGTACCAGCGTTGCATCAAACGCTGTTATCGGAACGCCTGCTGATCCAAGCGAGCGCCCAGCCGTCACCAACTTGGTGGCAGTGCCGAACGTCGGGAACACCGTCTTGACATGGAACGCTCCTGCGATCGCTCCTGTCTCGGGCCAGTACTCAATTGCTGTCGATGTTGCTGGCACGCCAATCGCTGGCTCGCCATTCACCGCCTCGGCATTGACCTACACCGTCACTGGCCTCACCGCCGGTACCCTGTACAACTTCGTTGTCACCCCAGTGTGGGCCGCCCCATTGTTCGCCCTCGGGGCGAGCACCTCGGCATCACCTGTGTCGGCAACAACAGTGACCCAGGACATCACGGTTACCCGCCCAGTCGGCGGCTTGGTGCTCACCCAGACCTGCGCCAAGTACGGTGCGTTGCCAGCGGAGCCGACCTCGCTCGGTTTCGATGCAATTCTCCCAGCCTTGCCAGCCTCGGGCACCGGCACTGCGCCAACAATCAACGACCCTCGTACGATCGTTGACCCAGCGTTCAGCCAGTACCCATACCCAGTCGATGCCATCGAAGTGCCAAACCCCACATACCCAACGCATTGCGCACTCAACTTGGGTATCGCAAAGTTGATCACCTCGGGCAGCGAAGCCGGCAAGTACTTCAAGGTCGATGGTCGCATCAGCCAGGTCGCAATCGTCGACACCCGTGACACCGACGCAGGTTGGGTTGTCAACGGCAAGGTCACCGATTTCGCCAGCGGCGCCAATACCTTCAGCGGCAACTACCTCGGCTGGACCCCGGTCAAGACCTTGGACTCAACTGCCACGCTCGAAGGCTACGACCAGACAGTTGTTGCTGGTTCAACCGTTGCCCCTGCGTACACCACTGGTCTCACCACCGACAAGGCGCTCGCCACGGCAGCTGCAAACCAGGGCTTGGGTATCGCTTACCTCGATGCTCGCCTCAAGCTGCTGATCCCAGTGACCGCCAACAACGGCGTGTACTCAGCAACGCTGACCATCTCAGCACTCTGATTCAGAAGAAACACAACATAAAGTAATCCCCAAACTGTGATGGTGGTGTGGGGTGGCTTCGGCCGCCTCACACCACCGCCAGAGACTGCTACCGAAGGCGACACACCACACCATGAAAATCAGACGACATTCGGTCTTGCTGGCCACCGCCGTAGCGGTGGCCTTTGCTGCGTCTCCGGCTCTGGCCCACGGCTCGGCCGCCGCTGTGGCGCCGCCAGTGCCTTCCCCGATTGATTCGTCAGCGCAGCCGATTGGGCCGTCTGACCCTCAGATTATTGAGAGCTGGCAGCTCTCGCCGGGCGGCAGCGACCTCACCCCAGGTGCAGGCAACAACCGTCCCAACCTTTCGTACTTCTCGAACGCCGGTGAGCTCATCAAGGACTCAGTCACCGTGTTCAACTATGGCAATGTCACCGAAACCTTTCAGGTGTATGCCACCGACGCGTACAACGATGAGCAGGGTCAGTTCGCAACGCTCGAAGGCACCAAGCCCCCAGTCGATGTAGGCACGTGGGTCACGTTCGATCAGGAATACATCACCGTGCTTCCTGGCAAAGCATCCACCATCCAGATGGTCATTAAGGTGCCCGTCGATGCAGTGCCAGGCGACCATGTGGGCGCCGTCGTTGCATCGAGCCCAACCATCGGTACCGGCGAGTCCGGCAACATTTTGACCCTCGATCGCCGCACCGGCACGCGCTTGTACATTCGTGTCAACGGCACCATCAACTCAGATCTCGCTGTCGCCAATGTCGACAGTACGTACCACCAGGCCACCAACCCATTGGGTGGGTCAGCAACTGTGAAGTTCACCATTGAGAACCGCGGCAACATTCGCATGAGCGGCACCCCAACGGTGTCGGTCGGCGGACTGTTCGGGATCGGCGAGCGCAAGGTCACCTTGCCCGATATCGCCGAGCTTCTGCCCGGCGAGAAGGTGACGCTCACCCAAGAGGTGGCCAAAGTGCCGGCGTTGTTGTTCGACTTCACCACCGTTCGCCTCGAGCGTAAGGGCGCCGATAAGCCCGGCAGCTCCGAAGGCAGTGCGATTTCGTTTGCTCCTCCGCTCGCATTTCTGCTGGCCTTGCTCGCGCTTACCTTGGCCGTCCTTGCAGTGCGCGCACGCGGACGTCGAATCGATGACTCCGATGGTTCCGCTCACGGCGGCACTGGCGCAGCCAGCCGCGAACTCGAGCATCAGTCGCGGTGAACACTCGATCGCGCGCCTTGTTGTCTTCGGCGATATTCGCCGTTGCCGGCGCGCTCGCACTCATGCTCCCTGCCTCAATTGCGGGTGCTTCATCGTCGATCGTGAGCCCGATCGTCACCGTGAACCGCCCTCGGGTTGCTCTTGGTGAGCAGATCCGTCTCACGCTCGATGGGTTCAAGGCGCCGTTCGTTTCGATTTCGATCTGTGGCAACGAGGCCCGGCGCGGATCATCCGACTGCGACATGGCCGCCAGCGAAGGCGTGCGCATGAGCCGCACCGACTCGCCCACATTTGCGTTTATACCCGTCGGCGCCCCGCCGGTTCCGTGCCCGTGCGTCGTTCGTGTGTCAAGCACCACCAACGACGAGGTAGCCGTCGTTCCTCTGGATATCACCGACCACCCGGTCGAGGGCGTCATCGGGGCCGCCAATCCTGATGACCCGCTGCTCGCGGTCAGCATTGGTACCCGGGTGATGAGCGATGGCCTCTTTGGCTGGGCACGATCAAACCTTGGCGGCTCAGTGAAGTATGAGGTCACCGTCACGGTCAAGAACCTCAAGACAGAGCCGCTGAGTAGGGTCAAGTTGTCTGGTTGGGTCGGACGCTCTGCCACTGACCAACTGGCGACGCTGGCACTCGATGATCCGGGCGAGATCGGGCCAGCACAAACGTGGCAGCAAGTTGTCACCGTTCGCGTGCCTGCGCCCACACTTGGCAGCTTCGAGTGGCGTGTTGCTGCGTCAGGTGCCGGGCCAACGGTAACCACGCCGCTGACCACGCGTCATCGTCCCCTCTTGCTGATCTTGTTCGTGACCGTGCTCATCGCCGATGTGGCGTACCTCGTGATGCGCTCGCGGATGCGGCGTCGGGCGGCCCTTGCACCAGTGGTCGATCCGGCCTTTGCCGATCCAGCGCTCGCTGATCGGGCACCTGTCGGAGCTGGCAATGCCGATGCCGATCAGCTGGTCGCCGCTGCACAGTGAGCAACGTGGTCGCGAAGATCTTCGTGAGCTTAGCTATCGGCGCGCTGCTGGCTTCGGGCGCATCAGCGCACGCCAGCGCCCCGGAGCCATTGCCTGAGCCGGTGTCGGCACCAATCGATAGCACGTTGTCTCAGGACGCGATCGATAGCTGGTCTGTCGCCCCCGAGGCGAACTCCGTTCTTGTCGGCGGGCCCAAGCGCACCGAGTTTTCGTTTGCGGCCGAACGAGGCACTGCCATCCGCGACGCTGTCACGTTGTCGAACTTCGGTGACACTGCGAAAACCTTTCGTCTCTCTGGAGTCGATGCGGTGAACAACGACGACGGTCGAATCGAATATCTCTCCGACGAGCAACTTTCTGGTGATGTTGGCTCGTGGGTCACCTTCGCTCAAGACTCAGTAGTGGTTGCTGCCCACACTCAGACAACCGTGGCGCTCGAAATTCGCGTGCCCGACGCTGTTCGATCTGGAGACCATGTTGGTGCCGTGATGACCAGCAATGAGGGCGTTGCGTCTGAGCCAGGTCAGCAAACGGTCACGCTCGATCGTCGCGTTGGCACTCGCCTTGTTGTGCGAGTTGCCGGTGACGTAGTTGTCGACCTCGCGGTCTCAAATGTGCGTACCACCTATCGGCACGCGTTGAACCCCGCAAGCGGTGTTGGCCAGGTTTCTGTTGACATCACGAACCGAGGCAACGTGCGCGTTGTCGGTACGGCCGATGTCACGATGAAGGGTCCGTTCGGTATCGCCGAGCGCACGGCTCCGTTGGGCGCCGTGCCCGAACTGCTTCCCGGCGAGACCATCACGTTGAGCACCGATGTAGCGCGTGTGGCTTCAGCGATGATGGTGTTCACCTCGGTAGCGGTGCAGGTCTCGCGTGTGACCGATCTGGGAGTTGTGCAAGTTGCGACGGGCAAGGGAACCACGTTCGCTCCGCCTATATCGGTCTTACTGGCGATCCTCAGCCTGCTGGTGGTGGCCATCGTGTTGCGTGTACGGCGGCGGAGGCGGTCTGCCATGAACGACTCACCAAATGCAAGGCGGATCCCATAAGTTTGGGTGTTGTTTACCTTCTGTTCATCTGATCGGGGATCGACGGCCACCTTCGCTACCTACCGTTGAGGTTGCTTACTTCCCCCAATCAAGGAGCAAACACGTGAACACTTCAAGAAGGCGTACAGGTGCCGTCGTTGGCATCCTCGCACTGTCACTCATCGGCGCCGCTTGCTCAAGCAGCAGCAGCACCAAAGACACCACCGCGGAATCATCTACTACGGTCGCCGAGGGCACCACGACCACGGTCGCAGGTCTCGACTACTCGAAACTGTCGGGCTCGCTTGTCGCCTCCGGTGCAACGTTCCCGAAGAGCTTCTACGACGAAGCCATTGCCAACCTGGCCACCACGGCACCGAACCTCACCGTCGAATACGGCGGCGGCGGCTCCGGCAAGGGTCGCTCAGACCTGCAGGAAAAGGTCGTCGACTTCGCAGGCACCGATGGTGTCGTGAAGGCCGAAGACATCGCCAAGTTCACCGGCGGCGAGTTTGTCTACGTGCCGACTGTGATCGCCCCGATCACCATGTCGTACAACCTGCCCGGTGTCGACACCCTGCAGTTGTCGCCAGCCACCATCGCTGGCATCTACCAGCTCACCATCACCAACTGGAATGACGCCGCAATCGCCGCCGACAACCCAGGCGTGACGCTGCCAGATCAGGCCATCGTGGCCGCACGTCGTGCCGACGGTTCGGGCACCACCGAAAACTTCACCAAGTTCCTCAAGGCTGCTGTTGGCCCAGATGCCGGCGGCACATGGGCACTCGGTAGCGGTTCGACAGTCGAGTGGCCAGCAGGCACACAGGCTGGCGACGGCAATAGCGGAGTCGCACAGCTCGTGAAGAGCACCACCGGCGCCATTGGTTACGTCGACCTCAGCGATGCCAAGGCAAACGGCCTCACCGTTGCTTCGGTCAAGAACAAGGCTGGCAAGTTCGTTGCACCAACGCTCGAAGGCGCATCAGCCGCCGCCGAGGGTGCAACTATCAAGGACGACCTCACCTACTTCTTGGGTTGGGCCGACGGCGATGCTGCGTACCCAATCGCTGCACAGACGTGGATCATTGCCTACACAACCCAGGCAGATCCTGCCAAAGCTGAGGCAATCCGTGGCTTTTTGACCTACCTGTTGAACGAGGGTCAGACACTTGCCCCAACCATCGACTTCGCACCACTGCCCGAGAGCTTGCGCTTGAAGGCCATCGAGAACATCGCCAAAATCGGCGCCTGATTGCACTGAATTCGTCAGCGAGACCGGGTCCGTATGGGCCCGGTCTCGTGGTCGTTCTGGCGAAGGTTTGTGGTGTCATATGATCGCGTTAGCGCAGGCGCAGGAAGGTACGAATGGCTGTCACTCTCGATGACCTCAAGGGAAACAAACGACTCGCTGACCGCACATTCCGCGGGGCAACGCTCATGGGTGGCACCGCGATTGCAGTGATCCTCGGGCTCATTTCGTGGACCATTGCGAGCAAGTCGTCGCTGGCCTTTCGCACCGAAGGCTTGAGCTTCTTCACCGAGCGTCGCTGGGCGCCTGCCGACGACGTCTTTGGCGCACTCAGCTTCATTTACGGCACCGCCGTGACCGCGCTGATCGCTGTTGTGCTCGCAGTGCCGGTGAGCCTCGGCATCGCACTCTTCACCACCCACGTTGCACCCAGTTGGCTCAAACGTCCTCTTGTGGCGATGACCGACCTTGTGGCGGTCGTGCCCTCGGTGGTGTTCGGACTCTGGGGAATCATTTTCTTGGCACCCAAACTGGTGCCGGTGTTTACCAAAATCAGTTCATGGTCGCATGGCGTCCCAATTCTGGGAAGCATCTTCGGCAAGGCCTCGGCCGGCCGTACGTTTATGACAGCGGGTTTGATCCTGGCGCTGATGATCATTCCGATCATCACCTCTATCTCACGCGAAGTCATCTTGACGTGTCCTCCCACCGACAGCGACGGCGCCCTAGCGCTTGGCGCCACGCGCTGGGAGATGATCACCGGTGCAGTGCTCACCCATTCGGCTGGCGGCATCGTGGGCGCCGTGATGCTCGGACTTGGCCGGGCAATGGGCGAAACCATCGCAGCGGCTTTGGTAATTGGCTCGTCGCCCGCCATCACCGCCAACTTGTTCTCATCGGGCGATTCGCTGCCATCGGTCATTGCCTTCGAGTGGGGCGAGGCCACCAGCGACACCAAGCGCAGCGCGCTCATCGCAATGGGCCTTACGTTGTTCCTGATGACGTTGCTCGTCAACTTCATCGCCACGTTTGTGGTGAACCGAGCCATGAAGCGCATGCGAGGCGAGTCGTGACCACAGTGTTCGAATCCTCGACGAGCCCAGCGTCAATCTCGCCGCTGCTCACCGATCTCACCACGGTCAGCAGACCGCGTCGCGTCAAGAACACTGTGATGACGACGCTGATGGGCATGTCGGTTGCTGTGGTTGCTGTGGTGTTGTTGCTCGTGCTGGCCACCGTTGTCAGCAAGGGCTGGTCCATCGTGGCCAGCGAGTTCCCCAAGTGGTTTACCAAAGACATTCAGTTGTCGCCGCGCCGCCCTGGTCCGGGCATGAAGGCCGCCATCGTCGGCACACTTGTGGCGACCGCAACGGCCACGGTGATTGCCGTTCCATTGGGCATCGCTGGCGCTGTGTATCTCAACGAATACGGCAAGACCTCGCTGTTTGCTCGCACGCTTCGCTTCCTCTCAAACGTGATGGCCGGTGTGCCATCCATCGTGATGGGCTTGTTCATCTACGTGTTCTGGGTGGTTCCTCGCGGTGTTGACGGACTCAACGGCTTCAGCGGAGCGTTGGCGCTCGCATGTCTGATGCTGCCCATCGTGGTGCGCTCTACTGAAGAGATGCTGCGCTTGGTTCCGCAGAACCTGCGCGACGCAAGCCTCGCTCTGGGTGCCACCACAAGCCGCACCACGCTCACTGTTGTCATCCCTCGCGCAGCGTCGGGCATCATTAGTGGTTCGTTGCTGGCAGTTGCTCGAGCAGCCGGCGAGACGGCCCCATTGATCTTTACGATCGGCGCCGCGAAACGCACCAACTGGAATCCGTTCTCAGGCACCAACACGTCGTTGTCGTTGCAGATCTACGCCAATGCCAAAGAGAGTTTCCCCACCGCGCAAGAGCGCGCGTGGGGGGCTGCGCTCACGCTGATCATCGTTGCGTTCATGTTCACGTTTGTTGCCCGCGCCCTGTCGGGCCGCTTCGCGAAGAACTCGACGTCATGACCGACAACGTGCCAGCAATTGAGCAGGCCCCCGATGCCCCGCTGGGCGTGTCTCCGGTGCAGGGGTCGGCTGCTCCTACTGCTGCACGACTTGTTTTTCAGGTCACGGACCTGTCGGTTTCATACTCGGGGTTCACCGCAGTGCGCGATGTCAACCTCGACATTCGCGCCAACGAGATCACCGCATTCATCGGCCCATCGGGATGCGGCAAGAGCACGGTGTTGCGCTGTTTCAACCGCATGAACGACACCATCAAGGGCGCCGAGGTCAGCGGCAGCGTTCAATACCACGACCTCGATCTGTACGGCCCCGACATCTCGGCAACGCAGGTGCGCCGCCATGTCGGCATGGTGTTTCAAAAGCCCAACCCGTTTCCCAAGAGCATCTACGACAACGTCGCGTACGGGCCGCGCCTTGGCGGGATGAAGAACAAAGCCGAGCTTGATGAGATTGTCGAAACGTCGCTTCGTGGCGCAGCGTTGTGGGACGAAGTAAAAGACCGTTTGAAGTCGTCGGCTCTCGCGTTGTCAGGTGGACAACAGCAGCGTCTGTGTATCGGGCGAGCCATTGCGGTGCGGCCCGACGTGATCTTGATGGACGAACCATGCTCGGCGCTCGACCCCATCGCAACGACGCGTATCGAAGATCTCATGCAGGAGATCAAAGAGCAGTTCACGATCATTATCGTCACCCACAACATGCAACAAGCCGCTCGCGTCAGCGACCGCACGGCGTTCTTCAGCACCGAGGCCAACGCCGACAACGACCGCCCTACTGGTGTACTTGTCGAGTACGGCCGCACTGATCGCATCTTTTCGTTCCCTGGCGACTCACGCACCGAGCAATACGTCACCGGACGCTTCGGCTGATGGAGAAGTGGCGCTGGGCTTTTGACCAAGAACTCGAAGCCATTCGTGCTGCGGTGTTAGAGATGGCGGCGTCGTTGGTCGAAGCAATACCGCGGACCACGCGGGTGCTGCTCGACGCCGACCTCGAGGGTGCCGGATACATCATCCAATCCGATGCCAACTTTCATGCGGCAGCGCAGGCCATCGAGCACCGATGCATCGACGTGTTGCGACTGCAAGCTCCGGTCGCAGCCGATCTGCGCCAAGTGGTGTCGGCTATGCAGATCGTCGCCGAGATCGAGCGGTCCGCCGATCTGCTCGCCAACATTTGTAAGGCGACCCGGCGCATCTACGGGCACTCGTTTGATCATCGGCTGGGCCACATCATCACCATGCTGGGCTCGCAGGCGACCCGCCTGCACGTAGCTGCCATCGATGCGTTTATCGACAACGATGCCGCGAAGGCGTCGGCTCTCGACGACATGGACGTGTATCTCAACAATCTGCACGGGCAGTTTCTCAACGCAATCTTCGAGAGCCAAGCGGCGGGACGAATCGATCTGCAGGTTGCGATGCAGTTGGCGTTGGTGGCTCGTTTCTATGAGCGAATTGGTGACCACGCTGTCAACGTTGGTAACCGTGTGCACTACTTCGTCACGGCGCGCCTTCAGCAGCGCCAACACATTGAGCGCTAGGCGTTGTTGGTCGACGTCGGAACGAGTGCGTGGCTGAGCGCCAGGGTGATCTCGGCGACATCTTCGCGTGAGGTCACCTTGTTGCCCTGCTGATCGCGCACGTAGAACGCGTCGACCACGTCGTTGCCCAGCGTTGTCACCTTTGCACTGGCGATATCGAGATCGAGATCGGCGATGGTGCGGGTGAGTC
>SESD01000964.1_pt1 | contig 16667 bp, 12 predicted proteins | sample 3171411 | NCBI WGS metagenome assembly SESD01 (sample SAMN06051880, study PRJNA518727) | freshwater metagenome | biome: subpolar coniferous forest; feature: holomictic lake; material: water; isolation source: holomictic Lake 442, 16.5 m depth | place: Canada: near Kenora, Ontario | collected...
AAAGAGACGGCATTTCTGATAAAAATAAAGCCTTCACGATTACAAAAATAACGCTTACACTTGCATCTGTTAAATTTTAAATTTGAGGTGAAAAATGAATAGACGTGATTTTATTAAACTATCTTTACAAGTTTTGATAGCAAGTAGCTTGAGTAGTGCCGCGCGTGCTGTCAGTGTGAGTCCGAAAAATACACAAACGGGTGTAGACATAATTATTATTGGTGCTGGTATTTCGGGGATTTCAGCTGCGGTTATGCTGAAAAGCAAAGGTTATCGTGTATTGATTTTAGAAGCGCGAAATCGTATTGGCGGTAGAATTTGGACAGACAACACGTTAAATGTGCCTTTGGATTTAGGTGCATCATGGATACACGGTGTGACGAATAATCCAATTAAACAATTAGCGGATAAATTTAATTTAAAAACCGTTCCGACGGATTACGATGCGCGTCAAATCTATCAAGCGAACGGCACATTACTTACCGAGGAAGATGTCACCGATTTGACCGATCGCTATGACGGTGTTTACGGTCGAATCATCGCAATACAAAAGAAACGCCGTAGTGGAAATTTGCCCGACATTTCTTGGCAAACAGCACTGGAACAAGAGTTGGTTAATGAAAAATTTACGCCAGCTGAATTAACAGAACTGTATTATTCTTTGAATACAGAGCTTGAACATGAATATGCTGCCGATTTAAGTCAACTGTCTTTATTGAATTCGGATGTTGAGGAGAATGCGTTTGAGGGGGGCGACCATTTATTTCTGAAAGGTTACGGGCAAATTATTGAACAATTAGTACAAAGTGCTACGTTGTCGTCTGATATTTTAATCAATCAAATTGTTAAATCAGTGGATTACAGCAAAACAACCAATATTAAAGTGACCACAAATCAGGCTGTATTTCAGGCACGAGTGGTTCTTGTAACATTACCCTTGGGCGTATTGAAAGCAAATACCGTAAAATTTTCGCCTCCACTGCCCATCACAAAACAAAATTCTATTAAGAAGCTCGGTTTTGGTGTTTTGAATAAAACCTATCTGCGCTTTCCTGAGTATTTTTGGGAAGATCAAGATGCAGAAAGCCAATTGGTGAATTCAATTTCCACGATTAAAGGGCATTTTGCAGAATGGTTAAATTTGTATTTCTATACTAAACAGCCTATTTTGTTAGGTTTTAATGCAGCGAAACATGGTAAAGAAATCGAAGGCATGAGCGATAAAGCGATAATTGCCGAATGGATGCAAACGTTACGCGCTATTTATGGCAATGATATTCCTGACCCCGATAGTTATCTTATTACTCGTTGGAATAAAGATCCTTATGCTCTGGGTTCTTATTCTTATGTGGGCGTTGGTGCAAGTGCCAAAGATTATCAGGAATTGGCTAAATCAGTAAATAACCAGCTATTTTTTGCAGGCGAAGCCACTTCATTTGATCACCCCGCGACGGTTCATGGTGCATTTTTATCGGGTGAACGCGAAGCAAAGAAAATAATAGCGGCTATTCCCGTAACAGGTAAATAAGGATTGTCACTGATAATCCCCGTACAATTTGGCGTACAAACCACTTTGCTCAATCAACGCATTGTGGTTACCTTGTTCACAAATTTCACCGTCTTCAAAAACATAAACGTGATTGGCTTGTTTTACCGCGCTGAGTCGATGCGCGATGATAATCGTGGTGCGATTTTTGAGAAATTCTTGCAATGCTTCATGAACTTTAAATTCGGTTTCGCTGTCCAACGCCGAAGTTGCCTCGTCTAAAATCACAACTTTTGGATTCGCGACGACCATTCGCGCAATCGCTAAACGCTGACGCTGTCCGCCAGATAAACGCATTCCGCCACGTCCGACAATTGTGTCTAAACCGTTTGGCAAATCTTTCACGGTTTCGGCTAATTGAGCAATTCCCAGCGCATTCCATAATTGTGAATCGGTGGCTTTTTTGCCGAGCGTCAAATTAGCGCGAATCGAATCATTAAACAAAATCGGATTTTGCAACACCGTCACCACGTTTTCACGCACGACATCTAAACCAATTTCTTCAATCGGGACGTTATTAAACAAAATTCTGCCCGACGTGGTTGGATATAAACCAATTAAAATCTGAATTAACGTCGATTTTCCGCCACCACTCGCGCCAACTAACGCCACTTTTGCACCCACTTGAATGTGTAGTTGAATCCCGTTAAGAATTTTTTTATCGCCATAACTAAAATGCAAATTATCCACGCGAACGGACACAGTTTGTTTATTAGCAAACGGATTTTTATAATGTGGATAACGCGGTTCTTGGCGTAACACGGTGAGTTTATTGATGCGCGTCAACGCCGCTTTCGCGCCATAAAACGCATATTGAATGTTTAAAATTTCTTGAACGGGCGACATCATGAACCACAAATAACCAAACACCGCCAACATTTGCCCAATCGTCAAATCGGAATAAAACACCATCAACATCGCACACGCACGAAAAATATCAAAACCAAACAAAAATACCAAAAAGCTCAATCGTGACGCAGCTTCACTTTTCCACGCAAACGCGCTGGAATTATTTTTAACGGTTTGTGCCAAATCAATCAATTGTTCGCAATAATGTTGTTCACGATTGCTGGCGCGAATTTGATGAATTGCTTCCAACGTTTCGGTGAGCGATTGCTGGAAAATTTCATACGCTGAATTTTCCTTCGCTTTGAGATGTTTCACATTCGCGCCCACCACGCGGGTGAAATAAATTACCGCAGGATTGAGCAACAAAATAAACAAACCTAATTGCCAATTCATCCACAACAAAATCGCCGCTGTTCCCGTCACCGTCAACACCGCCACCAATAATTTTGCCACGGTTGAACCGACAAAATTATCAATCGTGTCCAAATCTTTAATCAAATGCGTGCTGACCGTTCCAGAACCTAAACTTTCGTATTCTGCCATCGAAATCGTTTGTAAATGCCCAATCAATTCGGCGCGAATTCGGAACACAATATCTTTCGCAATCAGCGTAAATTGGCGCGATTGCAGCACATTCAACATCATCGCGAACAAACGAGAAAGCACCGTTAACAACAACATCACGCCGATATAAAGTAGCGGCGATTGCCATTCGACGGGCGATAACGAATTGATTGTTTCCACGATAATCGCGGGTTTTTTCAACAACACTTCATCCACCAACAGCGGCATTAAAAGCGGCACGGGAACACTCACCAGCGTCGCCAAAATCGCAATCAAATGTGCCGAAATCAGCTGCTTTTTATGTTGCCGCGCAATCGACAGAATGTAACGCCAAGTGTAAATTTGAGCGGTGGTTTTCGTTGGCATAATGCGAGGTTTAACTGCTTAAACTGGCGGCTTGTTCTGCATCAAATTTTTTACGTTTATCACATTTTTCAACACAGACACACGCCGCTTTATCCATTCCGCCGCCGCAGGAACCTTTAATGGCGCGTCGTCCAAATATCACGCCCACCGCCATAATTGCAATCACAGCCATCATCAACACAAAAGTCATTATAAAAGTCATTGGTTTTCCAAAAAAATTAAAATCAAAAGTTACAGTTGAAAATCTAAAAATAAGCCGCCATTCTATAGCAATTTACGCCTCGCCCCAAACAACGCCGTACCGATGCGAACAAGCGTCGAACCTTCGTCAATGGCCGCGTCCAAATCATCCGACATACCAAACGAAAACGTCGTTAAATTCGGATTATTCAACGCTTTCACAGCGGAAACCAACTGTTGATACGGTTCACGTTGAGCGGAAAAATCAGCGTGTGGCGCGGGAATTGCCATCACACCGCGCAAATTAAGATTCGGTAATTCAGAAATTCCCAAAATCAATTCAGGCAAATCGTTTAACATCACGCCAGATTTACTGGTTTCGTCGCTGATATTCACTTGCACGCAGATATTTAACGGCGGCAAAAAATTGGGACGTTGCGAACTCAAACGTTGCGCGATTTTCAAATTATCGACGCTGTGAACCCAATCAAAATGTGTCGCCAACACTTTTGTTTTATTCGATTGAATCGGGCCAATAAAATGCCACGTTATTGAAAACGCGCTCAATTCCTGTTGTTTCAGCAACGCTTCCTGCACATAATTTTCGCCAAAATGCCGTTGCCCCGCGTGATACGCGCTAATAATTGCCTGCGCGGGTTTTGTTTTGCTGACGGCGAGAAGCTGCACGGAATTCGGAACGCGCGAAAAAGTCTGTTCCGCTTGGTGAATCTGTGTGTAAATTTGTTTAAGTCTGTGAGCGATTGTTGGCATAATAGGAGCTTCTAAAAGTAAACGAGGTTTTGATTTTACCGCAAATTTGTTCCGAACTTTTTAACCTATTTTCAACTTGGACACCTCAAAAATTATGGATATTGCAGAACTACTCACTTTTTCGTTCAAAAATAACGCTTCAGATTTACATTTATCTGCTGGTTTGCCCCCCATGATTCGCGTTGATGGCGATATGCGCCGCATCAACGTTCCCGCGTTAGACCACAAAGAAGTTCACGGTTTAATTTACGATATTATGAGCGATAAACAACGCCGTGATTATGAAGAATTTTTAGAAACCGATTTTTCATTTTCGTTACCAAATGTGGCGCGATTTCGGGTCAATGCCTTCAATCAAGCGCGTGGTGCGGCGGCAGTATTTCGGACGATTCCATCCGTGGTATTGAGTTTGGAAGAATTAAAAGCTCCGCTTTTTTTTCAAGAATTGTGTAAAAAACCACGCGGGTTAATTTTGGTCACAGGGCCAACGGGTTCGGGAAAATCGACGACATTGGCGGCAATGATTGACCACATCAACAACAACGATTACGCGCATATTTTAACCGTCGAAGACCCGATTGAATTTATTCACGAAAGTAAACGCTGCCTCATCAATCAGCGTGAAGTTCATCGTGATACCTTGGGTTTTAACGAAGCGTTACGGTCGGCATTGCGGGAAGATCCTGACATTATTATGGTCGGTGAAATGCGGGATTTAGAAACCATTCGACTGGCGTTAACCGCTGCCGAAACCGGACATTTGGTGTTTGGAACTCTGCACACGACTTCTGCCGCCAAAACCATTGACCGAATTATCGACGTATTTCCTGCTGCTGAAAAAGACATGATTCGCGCCATGTTGTCAGAATCGTTACAAGCGGTTATTTCACAAACATTATTGAAAAAAATTGGTGGTGGACGAGTAGCGGCACACGAAATAATGATTGGCACTCTGGCCATTAAAAATCTCATTCGAGAAGCGAAAGTCGCGCAAATGTATTCGGCAATTCAAACGGGACGCAATGACGGCATGCAAACACTGGATCAAAACATGAAAGAATTAGTCGATAAAGGGCTAGTTACTGCTCAAAACGCGGCGGCTAAAGCAGTCAATAAAAATATGTTTAGCTAGTAAAAACGGTGGATTTTACCTGAAATGAAATCATTAAATTCTGAACAACAAGCGGCGGTCAAACAAATTGAACATCCGCTGTTAGTTTTGGCGGGTGCTGGCAGCGGTAAAACCCGCGTGATTACTGAAAAAATTGCGTATTTGGTGCGCCAAGGTTTGCCCGCTCGACATATCGCCGCCCTCACCTTCACCAATAAAGCCGCGCGGGAAATGCAAAGTCGCGTCAGTAAATTGCTGCACGGCACGCAAAGTCACGGGTTGCGCGTTTCGACTTTTCATTCTTTGGGCTTGGATATTCTTCGCAAAGAACATAAATCATTGGGCTATAAAGCCGCGATTACCTTGTTTGATGAATACGATAAACTCACTGTTTTGAAAAGTTTACTCGCGCAAAAAACGGGTGATTATGACGCGAAACAAGTCGAACAATTTGCAGCAAAAATCGGACAATGGAAAAATGCGTTTCTGACTCCAGAACAAGCTATCGCGGCTGAAACGTTGCCGTTAAACGTAGAAATCGCACAGGTTTACGCCGATTACACACGCTGTTTACTGGCATATAACGCGGTGGACTTTGACGATTTAATTTTAAAACCCGTATTGTTATTTCAAGCGAATCCAGACGTTTTAAACAAATGGCAAAATCGAATTCGCTATTTGCTGGTCGATGAATATCAAGACACGAATTTAACGCAATATCAGTTGGTGAAATTGTTGGTCGGAACGTTGGCGAAATTCACCGTCGTGGGCGATGACGATCAATCGATTTATGCGTGGCGCGGCGCACAACCTGAAAACTTGGCGCAATTGCAACACGATTTCCCGCGTTTGGAAGTGATTAAACTTGAACAAAATTACCGTTCAACGGGGCGTATTTTGAAAGTGGCGAATCAGTTAATCGCCAACAATCCGCACGTTTTTGAAAAACGTTTGTGGAGTCAATTGGAACACGGCGAATCGTTGCGCGTATTGGCACATAAAAATGACGAAGTGGAAGCGATGCAAGTCGTGTCTGAAATTATGCACCACAAGTTAATGAATCGAACGCACTACAAAGATTACGCGATTTTGTATCGTGGCAACCATCAATCTCGTTTGTTTGAACAGGTTTTGCGTGAACGAAATGTGCCGTATTTTATCAGCGGCGGCACGTCTTTTTTCGCTTACGCCGAAGTGAAAGATGTGTTGAGTTATTTACGTTTGTTGTCGAATCACGAGGACGATGCGGCATTTTTGCGAATTGTAAACACGCCACGCCGCGAAATTGGCGCGACGACATTGGAAAAATTGGGCGCGTATGCACGCGAACGGCAAGTCAGTTTATTTGCCGCGTGCGGTGAAATGGGTTTATCGACCCGTTTGCACGACGCGCCACGTTTACGTTTGCAACAATTTCACGATTGGATTTTACAAAAAGCCACGCAGTTAAATTCGGCGAGCAATAAAATTGAATTGATTAACGAATTGCTCGACCAAATTGGCTATTCCGCGTATTTGCGTGAAGACAGTGCCAGTCGTGAAACGGCGGAACGGCGCATTAAAAATGTTCAGGAATTGCTGGCGTGGTTGCAGAGAATGGTTGAAAAACAGACGGCGGACGGCGACGAATTTTCATTGACCGAACTGGTCGCCAAAGTGATGTTGCTGGATATTTTGGAACGTAACCGCGAAGACGAAGTAAACGACGAAATTAGTTTGATGACGTTGCACGCAGCGAAAGGGTTGGAATTTCCACACGTTTTTTTGATTGGCGTGGAAGAGAAAATTTTGCCGCATCAAAACAGCATCGATGTTGACAGCATCGAAGAAGAACGGCGGTTGGCGTATGTGGGAATCACGCGAGCGCAACGCACTTGCACGCTGAGTTATTGCACGCACCGCAAACAACGCGGCATTTTAGAAGAGTGTTTACCGAGTCGGTTTTTGGACGAATTACCCGCCGAAGATTTACATTGGGCGGCGAAAAATCCATTATCCGCTGAAGTGAAAAAAAGTAATAAAGAGTCGTTTTTTGCAGGCGCGTTAAGCATGTTGTCGGAGGAATTGTGAAAGCTCCGATTTCAATTGTAATTGGCATTGTTAAAAATTCGGCAGGAGAAATTTTTATTACCCGCCGTTCCAACACGCTGCATCAAGGCGGTTTGTGGGAATTTGCAGGTGGAAAAGTCGAACGCGGTGAAACTTTGGAAATTGCCTTAGCACGAGAATTGAAAGAAGAAATTGGCATTGAAATGATTGCCGCGAAACCGTTAATCAGTTTGTCGCACGAGTATTCGGATTGCGCGGTGAAATTGCACGTTTTTTCGATTGTGGAATACGAAGGCGAAGCGCAAAGTCGGTTGAATCAAGAATGGGCGTGGGTTAACATCGACAATTTGGAAAATTATGCATTTCCAGCCGCGAATAAAGCGATTTTGACCGCGTGTCGTTTGCCGCCACATTACGCCATTTTGAACGATGATACGGACGATTTATTATTGAAATTGAATGCGTTACTCACGCAAGGTGTGACGCTGATTCAAGCACGATTGAAGAATTTAACCGCTTCGGAAGCGCGGAAATTTTTAGAGATTGCCTATCCACTTTGCCAATCAAAAAGCGCGTGGTTGTTGGTGAATTCTGGCACCGCGAACGCATTTGACATGCCGAGTGACGGCATTCATTTAACGAGCGGCGATTTGTTGGCGTTGGATTCTCGCCCCGAAAATCTGCGTTGGTTGGCTGCGTCCTGCCACAATCAGGCAGAATTGGAACACGCTGAAAAAATCGGGGTCGATTTTGCGGTGCTTGCGCCAATTATGAAAACGACAACGCATCCCGAAACCATTCCGTTGGGCTGGGCGGTTTTTAGCGAATGGATTAACGAATGTAACGTGCCAATTTATGCGTTGGGTGGAATGAAAAAAACAGATTTAGAAACCGCACAATTTCACGGCGGACAAGGTATTGCGGGAATTCAAACGTTTTTTGAAACGCAAAAATAAAGCGCGTTGACTTTCGACAACCCGCTTTATTTTTTAAGGCAAAAAATCCGTTTTAATCTGATTGTGAACCGTGATCACTCGAATCAACATTTGAGCTGGAATAAATTGGGTCGGAGTGCGCTTCAAAAGAAGGCGATGAAATCGATTCGCCAACGTGTTGATGCTCCGCCGAATTTGAACTCATTTCGTTTCCTTCAGAATGTGCGACATGTTCTGGTTTTTTATAATCTGGATTACGCGGTTTACGGCGATTTGGGCCGCGTCGCAAATTATTACGTTGACCGTTTTTGCGTGGCGATTCTTCGCCCTCAACCGTTGATTCCGCTGTATTTTCAACCGCTGCACTGGCGTTTTGAACGCCGTCATTTTCAACAGAATTTGTAACGACTGGCGCGACATTTTCATCCGCATTTGCAGCAATTTTTAGATTACGTTTTTGATTTTGTTTATTTTTGTTGCGGCGATTATTCCGACTTTTTGAACTGCGTGACTGCTCTACGGGAACGGCTGAACTTTCGCCGTCAATATCGGACGACAATTCACTTTCTACATCAATTTCGTCATTGATTGTCGATGACTTTGTTAACTTTTGCCAAAAGCGTTTAATCAACACCGCCGCTTCATTTTTATTTTGCATCGGCGCGGGTGAATCGTGCAAAAACTCCGTCACTGTGGGTGGTTTCGCCGCATGTGTTTGATGTTTAACGTGTTGAGCAAACTCTGGAATACTGATGGCTTCGGCTTTAATTTGCGAATAACTACTTTTTTCTTCGTGATAATCGCGCTCTCGAATAAGTTCAATATCATACGAAGGCGTTTCTAAATGCCGACTGGGCAACACCACAATCGCGACTTTTAAACGCTTTTCGATACGCTCAATCACGCTGCGTTTTTCGTTTAATAAAAAGGCGGCGCATTCAATCGGCAAATGCGCGATAATTTTTTCCACGCCTTTTTTCATCGCGTCTTCTTCGATAATCCGCAACACCGACAACGCTACCGATTCCACGCTGCGAACCGTCCCCTGACCTTTACAACGCGGACAATTGAGCTGGCTGGTATCGCCGAGCGACGGACGCATTCGTTGACGTGACATTTCCAACAAACCAAACCGCGAAATTCGTCCCGTTTGAATTCGCGCCCGATCAATTTTAATGGCTTCGCGCAAATGATTTTCCACTTGTCGCTGGTGTTTCATCGAAGTCATATCGATGTAATCAATCACAAATAATCCGCCCAAATCGCGCAAACGCAATTGTCGCGCGATTTCTTCCGTCGCTTCTAAATTGGTATTTAACGCCGTTTCTTCAATATCACTGCCCTTCGTCGCACGAGCGGAGTTAATATCAATCGACGTTAAGGCTTCGGTGTGATCAATGACAATCGAACCGCCCGATGGCAAAGACACTTCACGGTTATATGCGATTTCGATTTGCGATTCGATGTGGTATTTGTTGAACAACGGCACGGGATCTTTGTACAAACGAACTTTCGACAAAAAGTCGGGAATCACTTGTTTTAAAAAACTTTTGACCAGCTCAAAGGCTTCGGCATCATCAATCAGAATTTCGTCAATGTTGTTCCGCAAATGATCACGCAACGCGCGAATAATCACGTTACTTTCTTGGAATACTAAAAACGGCGCGGCTTGTTGTTGCGCTGAACGGTCAATCGCTTCCCACAATTGCAGCAAATAATTCAAATCCCACTGCAATTCCTCAACATTTTTACCACAGCCAGCGGTTCTGACAATCAAACCCATATTTTCAGGGATTTCTAAAGCGTGCATCGCATCACGCAACTCGTTTCGTGTTTCGCCTTCGATGCGGCGTGAAATACCGCCCGCTTTGGGATTATTCGGCATTAACACCAAATACGTTCCCGCCAAACTGACATACGTTGTCAACGCTGCGCCTTTGTTGCCGCGTTCTTCTTTTTCGATTTGAACGATGACTTCCTGTCCAACACGAATTAAATCTTTTACGCCCCGACGCGGCGGGGATTTGCCGTCTTTTGTTTCGCCATCTGCAACAGGGCGACGATATAACGGAATGATTTCTTTAAACGGTAAAAAACCGTGTTTTTCCGCGCCGTAATTCACAAAAGCCGCTTCTAAACTGGCTTCAACGTGCGTGATAATTCCTTTGTAGATATTTGATTTTTTTTGTTCTTGTGAAGGAACTTCAATATCAAAATCGTACAATTTATAACCATCTACTAACGCCACACGCAATTCTTCTGATTGCGTGGCGTTGATTAGCATTCTTTTCATGCAGTATTTATCCTTGTGATGACCTGCGCTGCATTTGCGTGGTGACTAAACAACCAAGCATTAAAGCGATGTTTTATCTAAGCGTCTTTGTGTGTAGCTCGTATTGAAAATAGAACAACAAGGCGAATTATTGCGGGTAGATAGTCGTTTAAGATGGTGAGCCAGGCGAAAAATCAGGCAGGTACTTGAAAAAACGTTCGTCTTGGGTCGAACGGTAAACCCGAAATTCTGTATGAGCTTTAAAGCGTCTCAAAATCGCTATTTTAATCATCACTAAACTATTAGCGTTGTTTTAAGCTGCAACCGCTTTTAAGTTTGATTAAAACGCTGTCACTATAACAATCTTATGGTTTTACTTCAATTTGAAGTTAGAATAACGTCCTAAAATTCGATATTTTCATCCACATTCTGAAGAGTTCACATGAAAAAAGTCCACCGCCTTACCGACGCGCATTATTTCTTTAGTTTCGTTCTCTTTTTTTTACCTTCGTTAAGTTCAGCACAAGAAACTACCTCAATACAATTAGATTTAACCCATCATTTTGTCGGCTATGCCGCACTTGTTCTTACCGCAATTGCTTATATTGCCGCAATGACCGAAGATGTAATTGAACTGAAAAAATCCAAACCAATGGTATTAAGTGCCGCATTAGTTTGGTTTTCAATTTGTATTTATTACGCCCTGCACGGGCAAGCAAAAACCGCTGCTCTCGCATTTGAAAGTAACTTGTTAGCGTATATCGAACTGCTGTTGTTTATTTTAGTATCGATGACATATTTGAATACCATGAGTGAACGGGGCATTTTTGACAGTTTACGAATTTTCTTACTCAATAAACAATACAGTTATCGGCAATTATTTTGGATTACGGGCGCGTTAGCGTTTGTATTGTCTACGGTGGTGAATGGTTTGACTATTGGTTTGTTAATGGGCGCGGTGGCATTAGCGGTGGGAAAAAATCAGCCAAAATTTATTGCCTTAGCCTGTGTGAATATCGTCGTCGGGGCGAATGCAGGCGGTACAATGAGTCCATTAGGTGGCATTTCAACGTTATTCGTTTGGCAGCATAAAATTTTGCATTTTACCGAATTTTTCGCACTCACCATTCCTTGCATCATCAATTTTTTAGTGCCAGCATCCATCATGCACTTTTCAGTTCCCAAAGAAACCCCCGCGATTTCTAAACAAACTATTGCTTTAAAACGTGGCAGTAAACGTATTGTATTTTTGTTTGCCGTTACGCTCGCCATTACCGTTTCGTCAAATGTTTTACTCGAATTACCGCCTGCCGCTGGCATGATGGCGGGCTTGGGATTATTGCAATTCTTCAACTTTTATTTAACCAAAACAGAACAAGAAAACGGCGCAGAAATTCAAAAAAGTTTTGATATTTTCAAAAGTATCGCCGATGTAGATTGGGATACTTTGTTATTTTTTTATGGCGCGATGATGATTATTGGTGCAGTCGGCTTTGTCGGTTACTTAGATTTAGTTGCACACTTTTTGTTTGGCGAAATGAATGTTTCTATTGCGAACATCATGATTGGTTTGTCATCCGCGTTTGTAGATAACGGCACGTTAATGTTCGCCGTGCTAAGTATGCACCCCGATATTTCAAACGGACAATGGCTGTTATTAACGTTAACGCTCGGGGTGGGTGGTAGTTTGTTGGCGATTGGTTCTGCGCCGGGTGTCGGTTTATTAGGACAAATCAAAGAAGGCTACAGTTTTGGCTTTCATTTACGTTGGATGCCCGCTATTTTACTCGGTTATTTTTTAAGTATCGCTGCCCATTTTTGGGTGAATTCAGTTAGTTTTTAATTTTCTATCGGCTTTTTATGTCCTCAAATAATACTAAACAACTTAATAAAAAACAGTACGCCACGCTAATTGCTGGAAGTATTGGTGTCGTTTTTGGCGACATTGGCACCAGTCCGTTATACGCAGTGAAAGAAATTTTTCGCGAACATTTAACACTCGATTCCACGCATATTTTGGGCGTGTTATCGCTTATTTTTTGGTCGTTAATGTTAGTCGTCGCGATTAAATACGCCATTCTCATTATGCGAGCGAACAACAAAGGCGAAGGCGGTGTCATGGCGTTGACGGCGTTGGCGTTACTGGCGACGAAAGATAATCCGAACAAAAAACACATTATCGTTTTGATGGGCATTTTGGGTGCGACGTTGTTTTATGGTGACAGCGTGATTACGCCCGCAATTTCGGTATTGAGTGCGGTGGAAGGTTTACAAGTTATCGCGCCAAAACTGGAACATTACGTTATTCCAATCACGCTATTTGTGTTGTCACTCCTATTTATTATTCAAGCGCGTGGCACCGCGAAAATCGGCAAACTCTTTGCACCCGTGATGGTGATTTGGTTTGTCATTCTGGCAGGTTTGGGCATCAATCAAATTATTCACCAGCCGCAAGTTTTAATGGCAATCAATCCGTATTACGGCATTCATTTGTTGAACGAATTAGGCGTGAAAGGCTTTTTAATCATGGGTTCTGTCGTGTTAGTTATGACGGGCGCAGAAGCGTTATACGCCGACATGGGGCATTTTGGTTTAAAGCCGATTCGATTTGCGTGGTTTGGTTTCGTTTTTCCAGCGTTGTTGTGTAATTATTTTGGACAAGGTGCATTGTTGCTGCAACATCCCGAAGCGATTGAAAACCCATTTTATCTTCTCGCGCCATCGTGGGCTTTGTATCCGTTGTTGGTTTTATCGACATTTGCCACGGTGATTGCGTCGCAAGCCGTTATTTCAGGCGCGTTTTCCATCACTAAACAAGCGATTCAATTGGGTTATTGTCCACGCATGAATGTGACGCACACGTCTGACAGCGAAATTGGTCAAATTTATGTACCGACCGTCAATTGGATGCTGATGTTTTCTGTGTTTGTGCTGGTGTTAGGATTTAAATCGTCGTCCAATTTAGCGTCCGCTTACGGTATCGCGGTGACAGGCACAATGATGATTGACACGATTTTAACGTTTATTGTGATTCACGCTTTGTGGCGGTGGAATCCCGTGGTGAGTTATTCATTTTTAAGTTTGTTTTTGCTAGTGGATTTCGTTTTTCTCTCATCCAACAGTTTGAAAATTTTATCTGGTGGCTGGTTGCCTTTATTAGTCGGCGGCGTGTTATTTTTACTGATGACAACGTGGATTCAAGGGCGGGCAGTATTAGCGGAAGCCATCGACGAAAAGAAAGTTTCCTTTGAAGAATTAGAAGAAAAAATAAATACACATGAATTAGCAACGGTGAAAGGCACGGCGATTTATTTAGCACGAAATTTACACGGTGTTCCACAAGTCTTGCTGCACAATTTAGAACATAATCATGTTGTACACGAACGCCTTATTGTTCTCACTATTGTCACCACCGATGAGCCGTATATCGATCACGAGGCACAACAAATTAAAGTGCGTTCTTTTGGTAGTCACGGGCAGTTTAATCGCATCAAATTGTATTTTGGTTTTAAAGAAAGTCCCGACGTGCGTTACGCGCTGGGTTTAGCCATTAAAAAAGGTTTGAATATCGACATAAACAACGTGTCCTTTTTTGTCGGCAACGAACACATTACGTTCAAACGACGGAGCAAAATGCCCGTGTGGCGACGCGGTATTTTTCTTTTCTTGTTCAATAACGCGAGCAGCCCAATTGGCTTTTTCAAAATTCCTGTTGAAAACGTCGTCGAGTTGGGAGTGCGTGTTGAACTTTAATTTTTCCCTCATTAAAATTTAAACTATGAATTCAGAACAAAATCAAATCGCCGCAAATCCAGTGAGTTTCGTTGAAATTACCGAAGAAAATCACGATCAACGGCTCGATAATTTTTTAATCACGCGCTTAAAAGGCGTGCCAAAAAGTCGGATTTATCGCATCGTCCGAAAAGGCGAAGTGCGCGTTAATAAAGGGCGCGTTGAAGTGAATTATCGATTAGTGACGGGCGATATTGTGCGAATTCCGCCAGTGCGAATTGCCGAACGTAGCGAAGAAGTGTTTGTGCCGACGAATTTAAAAGACGCGCTGCAACACAGTATTTTGTACGAAGATGACGGTTTTTTAATCGTGAATAAACCAGCAGGTTTCGCGGTTCATGGCGGAACGGGTGTGAGTTCGGGCATTATCGAAGGTTTGCGTTTATTGCGTCCCGAAGCGCACTTTTTAGAACTTGTGCATCGTTTGGATAAAGACACGTCTGGCTGTTTAATTATCGCCAAAAAACGCAGTGCGTTACGCGCTTTTCACGCCATTTTTCGAGATAATCAAATCCACAAAACGTATTTGGCGTTGCTGGCAGGACAATGGAAAAAGAAAAAATTGGTCGTCAACGCGCCACTGTTAAAAAATATCGCGAAAAGTGGTGAGCGAATGGTGGTGATTAGTTCTGCGGGGAAAGCGGCTGAAACGGTTTTTACACGTTTAACCACATTTCAAGATTCGACGCTGGTGGAAGCTGCGCCGAAAACGGGACGAACACACCAAATTCGTGTTCACGCGGTGCATTTAGGGCATCCGATTATTGGTGACGAACGTTATGGACGTGACGATTTGAATTTAACGTTTAAACAAAAAGGCTATAAACGAATGTTTTTGCATGCGAAAACGTTGACGTTTTCGCATCCAATAACGGGTGAAGTAATGAAAATTACCGCGCCCTTACCGCCGCAACTTGAACAATTATTAACACAAGAAAAACCGCTAAATTCAGCGACGGGTTAAAAAGAGTTTTTATTTAATTGTCGCGCCCAAAAATTCAGCTTGTCGCCACGCTTCATACAACACAATCGCCACAGTATTGGATAAATTCAAACTGCGGCTATCGGGTTGCATCGGCAAATACAAACAGCGTTCGCCAATCTTTTCCAAAATATCGACGGGTAAACCGCGTGTTTCGGGACCAAATAAAAACGCATCACCCGCTTGAAATTCTATCGAATCATAAGCGGTTTTGCCTTTGGTGGTCAGCGCAAACAGGCGTGACGGTTGGGCGTTCGTTAAAAAATCAGCAAACGATTCATGCAATTTAACCGCCACCCATTCGTGATAATCCAACCCTGCTCGACGTAATTTTTTATCATCTAAATCAAACCCTAACGGTTTAATTAAGTGCAATTGCATCCCTGCATTTGCACATAATCGGATGATATTGCCCGTATTAGCCGGAATTTCTGGCTCAAAAAGAACAATGTGAAACATATTTAGGAATTGTCGATTTGCACGGGTGTTAATTTCCAAATGTCTTTGTTGTATTCAGAAATTGTGCGATCAGTCGAAAATTTACCGCTCGCCGCACAATTGAGAATACTCATTTTCGTCCAACGATCTTTGTCTCGATACGCTTCTTCAACGCGACCTTGTGCATCCAAAAAGCTGCGGAAATCCGCCAAGGTTTTCCACGCATCGTTCGGACTTTTCACCGAATTGATAATGTCATCAAAAATGTTCGGCTCAAACTGATTGAAATGTCCGCATTCCAATAAATTCAACGTGCGTTGCAAATCAACGTCTGCGTCAATGTACGATTGCGGATTGTAATTGTGATTCAGTGCTTGCACTTCTTCTTCTGTTAAACCAAATAAGAAGAAATTTTCGTCGCCCACTTCTTCACGCATTTCAATGTTTGCACCGTCCAATGTGCCAATCGTCAACGCGCCATTCATCATGAATTTCATGTTGCCTGTTCCAGACGCTTCTTTGCCAGCCGTTGAAATTTGCTCTGATAAATCCGCCCCTGGACAAATTTTTTCCATTGCCGACACGCGATAATTCGGCAAGAAAATCAATTTCAATTTGCCACCTACTTCTGGATCGGCGTTAATCACATGACCGACGTTGTTAATCAATTTGATGATGCGTTTCGCCATGTAATAACCTGGCGCAGCTTTTCCGCCAATTAACACGCAACGATCTACCCAATTCGCGGTGTCGCCACGTTTGATACGATCGTACAAATGAATAACGTGCAACACGTTCAGCAATTGACGTTT
>SESD01000966.1_pt1 | contig 16659 bp, 21 predicted proteins | sample 3171411 | NCBI WGS metagenome assembly SESD01 (sample SAMN06051880, study PRJNA518727) | freshwater metagenome | biome: subpolar coniferous forest; feature: holomictic lake; material: water; isolation source: holomictic Lake 442, 16.5 m depth | place: Canada: near Kenora, Ontario | collected...
GCACAAAGCGATGATCTTTTGCGGTAACCCGATATTCATCCCATCCCTATGCGTTACTCTCAATGGTTGAGCGATCAGACGTTGTCCACTCTTCTCCTGGCTTTGACGGTTCAACCCCTTGGTGGCGGAGATACTCCCTGAAACTGAAAGGATAGACAAATGCTTCAATGGCACAGCCTTTCATGCTCGTGGCGACTTCACGTGACAGCAGACGGGAAGAAGAGCCTGAAATAAAAATCTCTGCATTTTCGGTATCAAGTAAACGGCGTATGAAAAGTTCCCAGCCGGGCACCACCTGTATTTCATCGAAAAAGAGCACCAGCATGTACCTGGAGCGCGACGGCTCACTCTCTCTGCTTGTGCCCGAAAACACCACAGAACAGACTGCGCAGGCTAACTGAACGCCAAACTGCCGTAGAATAATTTGTTTTAAGTATTTTTTAAGCTGGGCTTTCGACTTCTTTAAGATTTGGGCAGTTATATTTTTACCAACAAAGGAGAAACAGGTTACTAACTAGTGTTGAATAACTAATCGAGGAGAGTACCATGAAATGTCCTTCCTGCAATGCCGATTTGCTTCTTTCTGAACGTCAGGGTATTGAAATTGACTATTGTCCCTCTTGCCGCGGGGTTTGGCTTGACCGGGGAGAGCTGGATAAAATCATTGAACGGTCTGCTCCCCAGCCACGTGGGCGTGAGGAGGATCATGGCCGGGAGTATCGAGCAGAGGATCATGGTCGGGAATACCGTACAGAGGATTCACATCATGGTCACAATGACGATGATCACGATTATTATATTGATCCAAAAACAGGAAAAAGAAAGAGACGGGGAGGAGCCTTTGGATTTCTTGGTGAACTGTTCGACTAAAGATCTGTAATTTTTATTAAACAATGGAGAGTGGTATTGCGATGACAAAGGCAAAACAAAACTATGATTTTCAGAAGATTGTTGCGGTTACTGGCGTTTTGCTTTTTGTCATCAAATTGGGCGCATGGTACATCACTCATTCTGTAGCGATTCTGACCGATGCACTGGAGAGTACCGTCAATGTCACCAGTGCCTTTATCGGGCTTTACAGCCTTTATGTTTCGGCAAAGCCAAAAGATAGCGATCATCCTTACGGACATGGGAAGGTAGAGTTTATTTCAGCAGCCATTGAAGGAACATTGATTGCCTGCGCTGGTTTGCTTATCATTTATGAAGCGATCAAAAATCTTCTTGGTACTCCTGAGCCGATTGGCCAGCTTGATTATGGCATACTCCTGATAACTGTTACCGCTATAATTAACTATCTCGTCGGTGCAATTGCCGTAAAAAAAGGAGGCCAGAACAACTCACTTGCCCTTGTTGCCAGCGGTAAACATCTCCAGTCAGACACCTACTCTACGATTGGTATCATTATAGGACTGATTTTGCTCTTTTTTACAAAGATGGTCTGGCTGGACAGTGTTGTGGCTCTGATATTTGCACTGCTCATTGTTTACACAGGTTACAAGATTATCCGTGACTCTCTCAGGGGAATTATGGATGAGGCTGATGAAGAGTTACTGAAAAAAATGGTCAATTTATTGGAGGCTCATCGTACTCCGGAGTGGATTGATCTGCACAACATGAAAATTATCAAGTATGGCGGTACCTTGCACCTTGATTGCCATCTGACGGTTCCCTGGTACCTCAATGTTCACGAAGCTCATCGGGAAATTGACAAACTCAGTCGACTGGTCAACGAAAATTTTGGTGAGACTATTGAGCTATTTGTCCATACGGATGGCTGCCTTGACTTTTCGTGTGAAATATGTCAAAAGGAGAGCTGCGCTGTTCGTAAGGGAGAGTTCTGGCGAAGCGTAGAGTGGACGGTTGAGAATGTTTCAAATAATCACAAGCATAACGCTTCATTAACTATTAAAAATTGAGGTCGTCCGTGAAAAATCCATTACTCGCATTCCCGGTTATCGCTCTCATGGTTATGACTTTTTCAGCTTGCGATAACGCTGTAGATAACCCAGGCAACAGGTTATTGAGTACGGGCGCAAAGATTGGCAGTGGCGCCGTTCAGGGCTCCTTTGCTGAATTTTCAAGAGCAATAAAACTTGACTCGACTTCAGCGAAGGCTTATGCCGGTCGAGGGGCTATCAAATACGCGACAGGCGACAGTAAGGGCGCCATTATTGACCTTACGAAGGCTATCGAACTGGATCCGAAGTCGGCTACGGCATACTCTGCGAGAGCGACTGCAAAATACTCCAACGGAGATATTTCTGGAGCGATGGCCGACTTTATCAGCGCAGCGAAGGTTGTTGTTTTCTCTTCGTTCGGTAAGGAGTCAGGCAACTGACCTGTTCGGTGAGGCCAAGGTGTTCGGGTGGGGGTTTGCGTTAGCATAAATTAACCGGAGTGAGTTGATGGCTCATGAGCAGTGGCACACGTTGAGGGTCGAAGAGGCTCTGGAGAAAGTTGGGTCGACTGCTTGTGGGCTCAGTGATGCAGAAGCTGCCAGCCGGTTGAGGAAATATGGCCCTAACCAGATTGAGGCTGAGCGCAGGGCAAGCCCTTGGGTAATGCTTTTGGAGCAGTTTAAAAATGTGCTGATTCTCACCCTTCTCATTGCGACGGCTCTTTCGGCTTTTCTGGGTCATGGCATTGAAGCGATTGCCATTGCTGTTATTGTGCTTTTTGCCGTGTTGCTTGGTTTTGTTCAGGAGTTCAGGGCTGAAAGGGCTATTGAGGCACTCAGGGCAATGGCGGCTCCGCTGGCAAGGGTAGTGCGCGAGGGAAAAGAGGTGATGATCAACGCAACAGATGTTGTTCCGGGTGATGTGGTGATGCTTGCTGCGGGTGATCGCGTTCCGGCGGATGCGAGGTTGATGAAGGCGATGAACCTGCGAGCTGATGAGGCCTCACTGACAGGCGAGTCTCTGCCGTCTGAAAAAGAGGCAGAGGTTGTTCTTCCCGCACAGTCTAGCCCTGGCGACCGACATAATATGGTTTTTGCTGGTACCTCTATCAGTTATGGCCGTGCTTCAGCCCTGGTGGTTGCGACTGGTATGCAGAGCGAATTCGGCAGGATTGCCGCGATGCTGCAAGGGGTTAAAACTGAAAAAACGCCGCTCCAGAAAAATCTCGACAAGGTGGGGTCGGCGCTGGCGCGTGCGGCTTTTGTGATTGTACTGGTTATTGTGCTCTTCGGGGTGTTCCGTGGCCAGTCGTTTATTGAGATGCTGATTTTCGGCATTGCTCTTGCCGTGGCCGTCGTACCCGAAGCACTTCCTGCCGTGGTAACCATCTCCCTTGCTCTTGGCGTGCAGCGCATGGTGAAACGTCATGCTCTCATGCGGCGCTTGCCGGTTGTGGAGACTCTTGGCAGCACCACAGTTATCTGTTCGGATAAAACCGGCACTCTCACGCGTGGTGAAATGACGGTGCGTGCGCTCTACACTTCATCGACATTGATTGAGGTGAGTGGTTCCGGTTATACCCGTGATGGTTCTTTGACTGTTCAGGGAGGAGGAGCTCTGCCGGAGAGTATTGAGGAGCTTCTTGTTGCGGCTCTTCTTTGCAATGATGCGCGGATTGTAGAGAGCGGGGAGGGTGGATGGCAGATTGCCGGAGATCCAACCGAGGGGGCGCTACTTGTGGTTGCCCGCAAGGCAGGGCTGAATGAAATTGAGCTACAGCAGAAGCATGAGCGCCTTGACGAGCAGCCCTTTTCTGCCGAAACCAGACGGATGATTACCCTGCACCGCAGTGGCGAAGGGATCAAAGCTGTCATCAAAGGTGCTCCTGAGGCGCTGCTTCCGGGCTGCCAATTTGTTCGTGTGGAGGGTGGTGTTCAGCCGCTTGATGATGCCCTGAGAGCTTCACTTCTTGCCGAGGCAGATGCGCTTGGCAAAAGGGCGCTCAGGGTGCTTGCCCTTGCGGTAAAGGAGGTGCAGGAGATTAAGGGGGCTGGCGAAGGGATGACCTTTCTCGGTTTTGCGGGCATGATTGATCCTCCGAGGGGTGAAGCCGGTGAGGCTGTGCGTCAATGCCTTGCAGCGGGTATTCGCCCGGTCATGATTACCGGAGACCATCCATTGACTGCCGAAGCCATTGCCCGTGAGCTGGGGATTTTGGGTGATGGAAAGGTGGTGAGCGGGGCTATGCTGCAGAATATGAGTGATGAAGAGCTGCGTGCTGCGGCCAGCTCCATCTCAGTTTTTGCAAGGGTTGCCCCTGAGCACAAGCTCCGCATTGTTACTGCCCTGCAGCAGAACGGTGAAGTGGTCGCCATGACGGGGGATGGAGTGAATGATGCTCCAGCCCTCAAGAAAGCTGATATAGGGATCTCCATGGGCATTACCGGCACCGATGTTGCCAAGGAGGCTTCGGCCATGATGCTGACTGACGACAACTTTGCCTCCATTGTGGCGGCAGTGGAGGAGGGACGAGGGATCTATGAGAACATAAAAAAATATCTCACTTACTTGCTCTCTTCGAATATCGGCGAACTTGGTCTGATGGCTGTTGCAACCCTTATGGGTATGCCGCTGCCGCTCTCTGCGGTGCAGCTTCTTTATGTGAACCTTGCGACCGATGGTCTTCCTGCTTTGGCACTTGCTGTTGATCCGGCTGAACGCGACATTATGCTCCGCCCTCCCAATGATCCAAAAAAAGGGATATTTACCCGTTCTGTACTTTCCCTTATGCTCACTGGTGGAGGGTGGTCGACCATTGTCAATATTTTGCTTTTCCAGTGGGCCCTTGCCTCCGGGCGTCCCCTCAAAGAGGCGATGACCATGACCTTTGTCTCGCTCGTCCTCATCCAGTTTTTCAAGGCTTACAACTTCCGTTCCGAAAAGGGCTCAATTATCAACCGCCCTTTTGCCAACAAGTGGCTGAACCTCGCCATTGGCTGGGAACTGTTGATGCTTGCGGCTATCATTATTGTTCCCTTTTTTCATGCGCCCTTTGGTACTTTTTTGCTGACCGGAGAAGACTGGGCCATTGTGATTGCTTCGGCTGCGACTGTTGTGCCTGTTCTTGAACTGCTCAAATGGTTTTTGCGGAGAGGGCTCTTCGGATCGGGGCGCAAGTGATGTTTCTGAATGCAGGATTACAACTTTATCTCAATCGTTGGTATATTGGAATGTCGCTAAAATAAAACTGAAAGGAGGGTGTCGTGGCTATTGGTTCAAAACTGCAGCTTGCCGCCAATGCTGTTCAGGATGCAAAGAGACGGCTGGAGAGGGCAAAGGATGATACGGATGACGATTATGAAATTCGCCAAGCGATGGAACTTCTTGATGATGCGGCGGAGTATCTGCGGGGAGCTATCTCAGAACTTCAGAAGGGGGAGGAGTAGATTAATTCAAAGGGGATTTTAATTGACTATTTGCCACTTCGGCAGCCTGGAGGCTGCCGAAGTGGCTCTTCTTCAGTTCAGCGTGTAACGTAAAAACAGGCGAACTTGAGGTAGCTTGTTTCCGGCATGGCCAGCAGTACCGGATGGTCGAAGGGCTGCGAATTTTTATGGATCAGCCTGAGCTGGCATCCGGCAGCAAGGGCCGCCTGATGTACCGATTGCAGGAAGTCCTCTTCTGAAACGTGGTGACTGCAGGAGGCTGTGGCGAGAACTCCTCCGTTTTTCAGAAGCTGAAGGCCGAGCTTGTTGAGTCTTTTGTAGGCTTTGAGGGCGCCGGGAAGGTTTTTGCGGCTTTTGGTGAAACTTGGAGGGTCAAGAATCACAAGGTCAAATGACTCCTTGGCCTCAACCATCTGATCCAGAGTATCGAAAGCATCTGCGGCAACGAGGCCGTAGTCGGAAAATTTGTTGAGTTGTGCGTTGCGCTCCGCCCGTTTTAGTGCCTCTTTGGAGGCATCGACAAGAATGGCTGAACGGGCGCCCCCATAGAGTGCGTTCAAGGCAAAGCCGCCATCATTGGTAAAGACATCAAGCACTTCAGCCCCTTCGGAGAATTTCCTGATAACTTTGCGATTTTCCCGCTGGTCAAGGAAAAAGCCGGTTTTTTGCCCCTCAAAAAGATCGACCTCAAAGGTAATACCTGCATCGTGAATGGTCTGTACGGTTTCGGAGTGCTCGCCTCTCACCACATCTTTGTGGAGCGTTAGCCCTTCGAGCTCTCTCAGCGGAGATTCGTTCCGAACAATGATAACGGAAGGGTTGAGCAGCTCCTGCAAGACATCACAGATGAGCGGCAGGTGAATGTCCATGCCTGCCGAAAAGGCCTGGAGTACAACTGCCTTGTTGAAGCGGTCAACAATGAGGCCGGGCAAGCCATCCGATTCGCCATGCACAAGGCGGTAGGCGTTGGTATCCTCAGGTTTGTAGATCTTTTCACGGAGTGTTAGCGCTTCACGAAATTTTTTAAGAAAAAAATTCTTGTCGGGCTCTTCATCGGTGCGGGTAAGCAGCCTGACCGATATGAGCGAGTGAGGGTTGTAGAAGCCGGTTCCGAGAAATTTTTTGTCGTGGGTAAAAAGTTTGACGGTTTCGCCGGAGGCAATATCGCGGGGAAGAGTTGTGAGTTCATTACTGAAGACCCAGAGATGGCCTTTTTGGATTCGGTAGTGCTCTTTTGGCTTAAGATAGAGGGATTGCATGGCTTTAAATAAATTGTTGTGGTTTTGATTGCTCTGTATTTTACCGTAACCTGTAACATAACAATCCACGCGCAGCACCTGCGATGCCTGCGACTGCAATGTGCAGCAAAAGTGATGAATCTCAAAAGAAATAAATACCGTTACGGGAATTAACATAATGAAAGGAAAGTGGAGGCTGTTGTGGGTGCTCTGCATGCTTGTTCAGGTGTGGGGTTGTGCGGGTTTTAGAACGGTTGGCAAGCAGGAGCTTCCGGCTGAGCAGACCGCGCTTCTTGATGAACATGCCGCGCTCTTTAGGGAAGTTGCAGAGGCTTCGCCATTTATTCGGTCGCTTGACGGATATGCCGATGTATGGATCAAGACCCCGAAACGGCAGAATCGCCTCTTCTGCAATATTCTTGTCAATCGTGGAGGGGAATCGAGAATGATTGTCACTGCCGGTATAATAGGATGGCCAGTCGCGGATATGTATTTCGGTAGGGATTCACTCTATGTGCACGACAGGCTCAATAATCGTCTTTTTCTGGGCAGCAACAGCGACATGAATCTTGAGAAAATTCTTGGAGTGAATTCAGGGTATCGGCTCTTGTCGGAATCTCTTTTGGGGCTGGTGAATATTACGGAACCGTTCAGTGCCATCACATCGGTGAAGAGAGGCGCTGGAATGCTGCTCTTCACGGTTGCAAACTCTACGGGAAGTAAAGAGGTAGTCATCAATCCATCCAACAGAACACTCAGTGCCCTTCTTTTAAAGGATTTGAAGGGAAAGACGATAACAGAGATGCATTTCAGGAATTTCGAAACCTTCACCATTGACGGGCGTAGGGCACTTGTGCCGAAAGAGATTGATATGGTACTTCACAACAGCGGGGATGGTATTGGTGAGCATCAACTGCTCATAGCCTATGACGAACGGGTGTTCAACAGGGAGAAGCGCACACTCAGATTTCCATTTCCCAAAAAAGCGAAAGTGGTTTATATCGACGATGCTGAATTCACACCATGGATGTAACGTGCCAGCGGAGGGGTATGTCAGCTTAAATCCTGGCATACCCCTCTCCGGCACCACTTCTGCAGGGGCGCAATGCCGGCCAGCCTACACCACACTTCCTTTTTTGAAATTCTCTGCTGCGAATTTCCAGTTGAGAAGATTGTCAATCACTGCTGCAACATAGTCAGGACGACGGTTCTGGTAGTCGAGATAGTAGGCGTGTTCCCATACATCGATAACAAGAATCGGTTTTTGGCCGCTGGTTAAGGGTGTTTGGGCGTTACTGGTTTTTACCACCTTCAGTTGTCCGCCTTCAAGCACAAGCCAAGCCCATCCGCTGCCGAACTGGGTAGCTGCGGCAGCCTTGAGTTCATCTTTAAACTTGTCGAAACTGCCGAAATCCTGGGTAATCTTTGCTGCGAGTTCTCCGGAAGGTTCGCCACCACCGTCTGACGTGAGGCAGTTCCAGTAGAAGGAGTGGTTCCATGCCTGTGCTCCGTTATTGAAAATGCCGATTTTCTGGGTGTCTGCAGCACTCTGCGCAATTACCTCTTCAAGGCTCAGGTTGTCGAGAGAAGTACCTGCTACGAGGTTATTGTAGTTCAATATGTATGCAGCATGATGCTTTCCAAAGTGAAAACCAAGTGTCTTTGCCGAGATGTAGGGCTCAAGTGCGTTTTCTGCGTATAAAAGTGCCGGTTGATGATAAGCCATAACGCGTTCTGATTTAAAGTTTAAAAAGTGGCCACAGTGATTACAATACCATAAAAAATGTTTAAACTTTCATTTGGAAGATTTAGTTTCTCTGCAGTCCCGAAATTCACTTTTGCGGTAATGAAATTTTTCGACACTCTTCGGTCATCTTTTTTTTGTCTTCTTTTCATTTGCGCACTTTCAGGGTGCGGCGGAGAGAAGTCGGTGCGCCTTGACAAGGATGATATCAGAATTGCAGGATTTTACTCGGATTATCTTGTTTTATCGGGAATTACGCCTCATGATGGTGGGGCAGGGCTTGTGCTGCTCAATTCAACTGATATTGATGAGCTTCTTCTGAGTCATGCCCTTACCCGTGAAAGCCTTGCCCGCAAGAGGGAAGTTTACATGAGGAATCCTGAACTCTGGAGATCGGTTCTTGAGCTGGTCAGGGTTAATATCCGAAAAAAAACAGGTGCAGAACAATGAAGCGAAGATCTCCTTTTCTTGCAGGCGTGACGGGCGGGCTTGGTAGCGGTAAGTCAATGGTGTGCCGTTTTCTTGCGGAGATGGGTTGTGCTCTTTTTGAGTCTGATCGGGTGGCAAAAGAGCTTCAGCTTCATGATCCGGAGGTGATTGATGGAATGAGGGCGCTTTTTGGTGCGGAGGTTTATTCGCGTGATGCTGCTGGCGGGATGGTTCTGAATAGAAAAAAAATTGCGGCGACAGTCTTTTCTTCCCCGGAAAAACTTCAGGCACTGAACAGGCTTATACATCCGAAGGTGTATGTTGAGTTTCTCAAAGCGGTGGGCGATGCTGAAAAGCAGGGAATAAAAATTCTTGTGCGGGAGGCTGCAATTCTTTTTGAATCGGGTACGAATGAGGGGCTTGATGCTGTTGTCGTTGTTGCTGCTGATGAGCAGGATCGGACTAAAAGAGCGGTACAGAAAGGTATGGGTAGCCCCGAAGAGGTCAAGCGGCGTATTGCAACACAGTGGCCCCAAGAGAAGCTGATTGCCATGGCCGATTATGTGCTGTTCAACAAAGGATCTCTGGATGAGCTGAAAAAAGAGACGGAAGCACTCTATGGCAAGCTGCTTGCTGCTGCAGCTTGCGATAAACCCCCGGGAGTGCGGCACATCACTTCAGAGCAGCATTATTCCGGTTGACCTGGACTGAAATCAGTATGCTGACCTCATAGAGGAGAATCATCGGAAGGCCGATGATGAGCTGCGTGACAATATCGGTTGAGGGGGTAACTACGGCGGCCACAATCAGAAGAAAAACAATAGCGTGTTTGCGGTAAAACCTCATGAAGGCAGGTGTCAGGAGACCGATTTTTGAAAGGATATAGGAGATGAACGGGAGCTCGAAAACAAATCCGGCGGTCAGGAGTGTGCCGATAAAAAAGCTGATGTAGTCCTGAACGGAGATATTGTTCTTGATCAGGGGGGTGCCAAAGCTGGCAAAGAACTGAAGCGAGATTGGCAGAAAGACAAAATAACCGAAGGCTATGCCCGAAAAGAAGCAAAGGGAGATGAAGAGTATGGAAAACCGGCCAGCCTTGCGCTCGTGCTCATGCAGGGCTGGAGCAACAAACTGCCATATTTGCCAGGCGATGAAGGGAAAAGAGATGATGAATCCGGCAAAGAAGACCACCTGGAAGTAGAGGGAGAGCTGTCCGTAAGGAACCAGATTTTGAAGTACCAGCGATTCACTGCTTCGTTTGAGCGGGCCAATCAGGATCTCGTTGACCAGAAAATCGGCATAGGTGGCACACAATGCGGTAACGACAAGCAGCGCCAGGGTGGACTTGATAAGTCGTCCGCGTATCTCCTCAAGATGGCCTATAAAATTAAGTCCGTTGTCTGGTTCAGACTCACTGACAGCAAGGCTTTGTGGTTTCTCGTCAGAAAGCTTCGGTGAAGGTGTTGATTCTGCTTCTTCGCTCATAAATTTGGTTCAGGATGAAACAAACAGGATAGTTTATCTGGATGCGGCTGTTACATGGCAAAACATAGCAACAAAGATGCACCTGGGCAAGATAAATGTTTACCTGTCTCAATGTAATTGGCAATTTTTTTTGCTCATGGAAATGTTATACCTTGTTTTTTTTGGGAGAGCAGGTTACGATAACATTCCGGGGAGTTGGTGGATATCAAGGACGTTACTGCATCGGTAGCAGTTGAGGTTGGTGTTTTCAGGCAGAGGTACAAAGAGGTGCTGTACGCCCGCAATACGCTTGTTGACAAGGTTTCGCGCTACGTGCTCAAGCAGCAGGGCAAGCAGATACGTCCTGCCATGGTGTTGCTCTCTGCCCAGTTGTGTGGCGGGGTGACTGATGCCAGTTACCGGGCGGCTATTATGGTTGAACTGCTCCATTCAGCAACCCTGATCCATGATGATGTTGTTGATGGCGCAGAGATGAGGCGAGGGTTGCCATCAATTAATGCCTTGTGGAAAAACAAGATATCGGTACTGATGGGCGATTATCTTCTCTCCAGGGGCCTCCTCTACTCCCTTGAACACAAGGATTATGGCTTTCTCCATCTTGTTTCTGAAGCAGTTCGCCGGATGAGTGAGGGGGAGATTCTGCAGATTCAGAAAACCCGCAGCCTTGACATTTCTGAAGAGGATTACCTGAGCGTTATCTCCGACAAAACGGCATCCCTGATTGCATCTTCCTGCGCCATGGGAGCGATGAGTGCCACCACCGATGAGAGCAGCATTGCTGCCCTGAAAAGTTATGGAGAGTATCTTGGCCTTGCGTTCCAGATTCGTGATGATCTGCTTGACTATACGGGAGATTCAAAAAAAACCGGAAAGCAGATGGGTATCGACATCAAGGACAAGAAGATAACTTTACCCCTGATTTATGCGCTTCGCAATGCTTCGGCTTCTGAACAGAAAAAGATTCGCTCTATTTTAAAGAGTTCCCGTAAAAGGGCGGTAAAAAGCAGCGAGGTGATAGCGTTTGTAACCGGCAAAGGTGGTCTCGACTATGCCGCTGACGTTGCTGAAAGGTTTGCCGCAAAAGCCGTCGCGTCAATCAGCACTTTTCATGACGGTAAGGCCAAAACATCACTGTTGCGGCTTGTGGATTTTGTTATGGTAAGGCAGTATTAGTTCCCGAACAGGTTAACCGTTACAGGTGAGATGAAAAAAGCAGGCGTGATCGTTCTTTTACTCTTCGGGATTGTTGTGCTGTTCGACAAACTGATTATGCCTCTCTATATTTCTCTGGGGAGTGTCAAGGTTGTTCCTGATGTTACCAACATGAACTATGATAACGCTTCCGAGAAACTGCGGATGGCTGGTTTTGATGCCATAAAAAGTTATCACGTAAAATACCTTAGTCAGGTTGACTCCAATGTTGTTTTATCCCAAACTCCCCAGGCAGGAATGGAGGTCAAGCCAGGAAGAAATGTTTATCTGGTGGTTAACCGGCGGGAAAAGCCCACTTTTCCAATGCCTGATCTTGTGGGAAGACCCGAATCTGATGCCCGTCAGGCGGCTGCCCGTATGGATATTGCACTTCTTGGTGTGCAGATCAGTACCGTCACCAACCCCGAAGAGAACGGACGGGTGCTGAGCCAGTCGATCCCTGCACAGACCATGGTGAAGTCAGGCACCTCAGCCTCTATTATTGTTGGCAAGTATGAATCGTCGGCCCAGGGGATGAAAAAAATTGCACTTCCCGATGTTCTTGGCATGTCTCTTGCCCATGCACAGGAGGTGATTACCGGAGCAGGACTTACGGTGGGAAAGGTCTCGACGGAATATTCTGCACTCCTTGTGCCCAATACCGTCATCAGCCAAAAGCCGGCAGTTGGCTCTTTTCTCTCTCCCGAGCAGCCGGTAGAGTTGACTGTGGTAACGGCAGAATAGCTACCTGTAGTTGGCTCTCTTGTACTCCTCTCGAAGATCCTTAATACCTGTTGTTCTGTCGTTGCCGTCGCTGATCAATCCGAAATATTCAAGGATGATGCGCACAACCAGCCAAAGGCCAGCAAAAAAAATTGAGATGGATCCCCAGAGGTAGGCGATGTTTTTTTTTACCATGGAATTGTCAAGAAAGAATGGCCTTGCGGCGTTGTTCGAGGTGCAGGCTGCTCAGTCGGTCAGGGAGTCTTCCGCTTCTGACCAGTCATCAGCATGTGAACCGTGGCCTTTTCCTTTCGCTTCCCAGCGGTAGTATGCAGCAAGTCTCACCTGTTCTTCGGGTATTTCAGGTTTTTGTACAGTTTCGCCTTTTTTGCTTCCCTTTGCCGGAGTCTTCGTTTTGCCCTCTTTCTCAGTAGTGGATTTTGCCATTTTGCCGATTTTTTATTTTTTATTTCTATAACTTATGAAATTTTTTCAAAGGAAAAAATCTGTTACAGAAATCGACGCAAGCTTGCGCGATTACGTTGTGATATTCCAGGAGCTAAATCTCTATGGGTCATATTCCCCGCCTCTTGAGGCGTAAAGTGATACTGAGGCTGGCAACCAGAGCGTCAGGGTCAACGGCCAGCCCGTATGCTTCAGCATCTTTGCGGATGAGTGCTTTGGCACTAATTCAAGGGGAGGGGCCGAAAGAGGCTGCTCTTTTCATGGCCAAGGATGATGTTTTCAGCGACTGAGAGTTCCGGCACAAGCATGAAGTGCTGATGAACCATGCCGATTCCCGCCTTGATTGCTTCACGTGGAGAGGTGAAGCGGACAGTCTTCCCCTGTATCGCGATCTCTCCCGAGTTAGGCTGGTGTATCCCGTAGATGATTTTGGTCAGGGCGCTTTTTCCGGCACCGTTCTCTCCGACAAGGGCGTGACTGGAACCCTCCTCCACCGAAAGGGAGATATTGCTGTTTGCAGCAAAGCTTCCGAACATTTTTGAAACGGCGTTTAAACGGACAGCAATACCCATAGGGAAAGGATTTTCAGTGTTTATACCCAACTCAACACGGTTTTGATAGATTCCTTGCCGTCAAGAGCCCTGCGCCAGGCCAGTTCAAACTGTGAGACCGGAAAGACACTGGTAAAAAACTTTTCAGAGTCCACTCTCTCTTCCTCAAGCAGGGAAGAGGCTCTCTTCAAGTGAGAGATTGTGGTCATGCTGGAGCTGATGATGACCGGCTCCTTATCCTGTATAAGACGGTAATCATAAGCCATAACCTCATAATTGCCCATCAGCAGAACGACAGCACGCTGCTTCATCAGCCGTACGGCCTTTTCTACAAGCAGGATTCTTCCGGTAGTCTCAATAATCAGATCGTAGCTGTTGTTGAACTCCGGGGTGAAATCATCAATGTCGAGAGCAATATGTTCGGCGTGAGAGAGTTGACCCCTGATACTGAAGGTCTCTACTGCGTCAACATTCCTGAAGCCGAGAGAGTGGAGATACTCCGCAACCATGAGTCCGACCGATCCGAGACCGAGCACAAGAACTCTTGCCGAGGTTTCAAGAGGCACTTTATCCAGAGCGCTGACGGCGTATGCCAGCACCCCTGTAAGCAAATCCCGGTGGAGAGGGAGGCGGCCAAGGGGTAAAACATTCTGGCGTGATGTGGGGATAGTCTCTGCATGGCACCCAGCATAAGGCTCAATCCCCTCCCAGCGATCTGCCCTGAAAGCAAAGACAAAATCGCCCGGCTGCAGATCGGTGACCCCCGGAGCAGTTTTGATAATCTGGCCAATAGCTTCACTTCCCGGCATGATGGGATAATGGAAAACCCTGCTCGATACTGGCTTGTTGGTCAGCAGAAGCCTGTCGTATCCCGGTGTTATAGCGCTTGCAATAGTTTTGATCAGAATATCATCAGGCTGATCGGCATGGTACGGAGCACTCAGCAGTTTAAGCTTGTTGGCTTTCTGCAAAACAATTGCCTTGGCTTCACCCTTCATGGTCATTGGTATGGTTACTTTGTGAGAGTGTTAATTCAGCGGTGAAACTACGCTTTGCGGTCAAATAACGGCTTTTTTTTTTAGTCATTGGGTAGTGAACGTGAAAGGGAGAAGACAAGCAAATTTGTAAAAGTAATAATATTATCCCGTTCCAGCGCACCATATTTTCCATTAATGTGCAAAAGCCTCGCCGAGCAGGCCGTGAATTCGACAACGGTGTTTCAATCGATGTTAGGCACAACAATACAAATGTTTTATAAGCAATATTTTTTTATACTGGAGAAAATCAGCTAATGCAGCCGAGGGCAGTGAAGCCCATAAACCAGAGTGGAGCTATATGAAAGGAATTATTCTTGCAGGAGGATCTGGCACGAGGCTTTACCCGGTTACCAGGGCAGTATCGAAGCAGCTCCTTCCGGTTTACGACAAGCCAATGATCTATTATCCCCTTACGACGCTTATGCTTGCAGGGATAAGGGATATTCTTGTTATCACCACACCTGAAGATCAGCCGATGTTCATGAAGCTGCTGGGAGATGGCAGTGACTGGGGGATTTCGCTCACATACATTGTGCAGCCCTCCCCCGACGGTTTGGCCCAGGCGTTTATTCTCGGCGAATCGTTTATTGGCAGTGATGATGTTGCCCTTATCCTGGGCGACAATATCTTTTTTGGTTATGCCTTCACCTCAATGCTTGAGGCGGCAGTGCAGAGTGTCCAGAAGGAGCGCAAGGCCACGATATTTGGTTACTATGTCAGTGACCCGGAGCGTTATGGGGTGGCAGAGCTTGATGGTGAGGGCAATGTACTCTCTCTTGCTGAAAAGCCGCTGAACCCGAAGTCGAATTATGCGGTTGTTGGCCTCTATTTTTATCCCAATGATGTTGTTGAAATTGCCAGAAAAGTGCGCCCTTCCCCTCGCGGAGAGCTTGAAATTACGGCGGTTAATGAGGCTTATCTGCTGACGGGGCAGCTTAAATGCTCCATGCTGGGGCGTGGTTTCGCCTGGCTTGATACCGGTACTCATGAATCGTTTCAGGAGGCAGGGAACTTTATTCAGACCGTGGAAAAACGGCAGGGGCTGAAAGTTGCCTGTCCTGAAGAGATTGCTTGGCGCAATGGCTGGATTAATGATGAGGAGCTGCTCAGGTTATCTGAACCTTTGATGAAGAGTCATTATGGTCAGTACCTCAAGCTGTTGCTGGTTCAGAGGTGAAGCGCTGTTTTTTGTTGCGGCTCAATTGTTATATTTTGGCGCAAGGGTGGTTCAGCCATTTTTTCTGGTAAAGGTTCTCTTTTGGTGTGGTGATTTAATATTTTTTTAGGCGTTTATGCAAGTCATTTCTACAGCCATACCTGATGTCCTGATTTTTGAGCCGCAGGTGTTCGGTGATGATCGGGGCTATTTTTTTGAGTCGTTTCGGCAGGATCTTTTTGAACAGCACATCGGGCATGTTTCGTTTGTGCAGGATAATGAGTCGAAGTCGGGCTATGGGGTGCTTCGCGGGCTCCATTTTCAGAAGCCGCCATTTACCCAGTCGAAGCTTGTCCGGGTATTGTATGGCAGTGTTCTTGATGTTGCCGTTGACTTGCGTCTTGGCTCTCCCTGGTACGGCCGTCATGTAGCTTGTGTGCTGGATGCTGAACGGAAAAATATGCTCTGGGTGCCGAAAGGGTTCGGGCACGGTTTTGTTGTACTCTCTCCGGAGGCTGTTTTTTCCTACAAGTGCGACAACTACTATACTCCTTCGCACGATGCAGGGTTTATGTGGAATGACCTGGCGCTTGGTATTGACTGGCAACTGCCAGCCGGGGCGATTCGGGTTTCGGGCAAAGATGCCGTGCAACCAGCCTTTGGTTCGGTTGATCTTTTCCACTACGACGATTACAGACAGGAAAAACTTTACAAGGCAAAAAGATCATAATTCTGCACGTCTTTATCAAAAAAAAACAACTATGAGTGCTTCAGGGCTTTATCTGAACTATCAGAAAGGTCAGAAGCCTTCTGACTTATTCATGGTTCGGAGAAATGATTACTCGATTGAGTTTATTTATGGCTCAAACTGGTGGTGCACAGCCGCATGTTCATGCCGTTGATTTGATGCCAATCGAAATAGGTATACCGCCTCTTTCAGAGCAAACCGCCATCTCCGAACTCCTCTCCGACATGGAATCCGGGCTGGCATCCCTCGAAAAACGCAGCGATAAAACCCGTAACCTCAAGCAGGCTATGATGCAAAAACTCTTAACCGGAAAAACGCGACTGATATGATGATTCGCACATTGAAGATTGATGGCTTCAAGTCCATCTACTCAGAGAGTATTTCACTGGGCAGGGTTAACTGCTTCATCGGTGCCAACGGGGCTGGCAAGAGCAATATACTCGAAGCTCTTGGCGTGCTTGGTGCCGCAGCCAACGGAGTGGTTGATGATGAAAGTTTGCTGCGGCGTGGAGTCAGGGCGGGCTTACCTCGCCTCTATAAAAGCTCGT
>SESD01000968.1_pt1 | contig 16647 bp, 15 predicted proteins | sample 3171411 | NCBI WGS metagenome assembly SESD01 (sample SAMN06051880, study PRJNA518727) | freshwater metagenome | biome: subpolar coniferous forest; feature: holomictic lake; material: water; isolation source: holomictic Lake 442, 16.5 m depth | place: Canada: near Kenora, Ontario | collected...
TTTGACTTCCGCGGGTCGCCGTCGTAACAGGGTCCGACAGCTTATCTAATGGCATTTAGCGGCCTTGCCGGGGGACGAAATTGGATATTTTCCGCAAATAAACGGCGACAAGCAGCTTTACCAGGAAGAAATCGACAAGAACATCAAGTTCGCCAGCATGGGCGTCGATGAAAAGGAAGCCTCCATACTGCGGCGCACCCCTGCGGAAACCCTGCCGGTTTAAACCGGCCGCTCAGGACGGGCGGTCGGGCAGGAATTTTGCCGGGTCAACCGGCTTGCCGAGACGCCGGATCTCGAAATGCAGCTTCACCTGGTCGGCATCGGTATTGCCCACTTCTGCAATCTTTTGCCCCTTGACCACGGTCTGCCCTTCTTTCACCAGTAATTCCTTGTTGTGGGCGTAGGCCGACAAGTAGGTGTTGTTGTGCTTGACGATGATCAACTTGCCGTAGCCACGCAGCCCCTGCCCGCTGTAGACCACACGCCCGCCGGCTGATGCGAGCACCGGGTCGCCCGATTTCCCGCTGATGTCTATGCCCTTGTTGGTCGCCTCGGAAAACCCGGCGATGACCTTGCCAGAAGTCGGCCATCCCCAATCGACCTTGTCGTCGTCATCCTGCGCGGGAGCCGGCTGTGGCGGCGCCTGCGGCGCCGGCTTGGGTGGGCTCTGTGGAACCGGCTGCGGACGCGATTCGGTGCCACGTTGCATGGCCGCGAGGTTCTCTTCCGAGTAAGGCCGCTTGCCCGCCTTGGGTTCGGTCTTGAGCGCGTCACTGGCCGCCGCTTGTGGTTGCGTACCCAGGGCCCGCGACTCGACACTGCCCGGCGCGGTAATGGGTGTCACCTGTGCGGCCCCCACCGGCGCGCGCAGGCGCAGGGCCTGGCCGACCTGAATGCGGTTGGGATCAGAAAGATTATTCCATTGCGCCAGCTCACGGTAATCGAGCCCCTGGTCAAGCGCGATGCTGTACAAGGTGTCACCGCGCTTCACCACGTAAGTCTCCGGACGCGTGTCGATGACACGCGATGGCGCTGCGGCCGCCGGCGCCGGCGCGCCGGGCGGAATTGCCGCTGGGCGGGATGCCGGCGCGGCGCCACGATCCACCACCGGTGCCGGCCCGCGCGGCGACGCGCAGGCGGCCAGGAGGATTACCAGCCCCGCCGTCAGGAAACGGGTGCGCAAACGCGTCATTGCTTGCCGGCCCTGAGCGGAACAAAACGCACCGGATCAAGCCAGGTCTCGGTGTACCCGCCTGTCGTGCGATCGATCTGGCACAAGGACTGCTCGCCAGAGCCAATGGGCAGGATCATCCTGCCGCCGGGCGCCAGTTGCTCGATCAGTGCTGCAGGCAGCTTGGGCGCGGCTGCGGCGACGATGATTGAATCGAAGGGCGCCGCCTCGGGCAGCCCGAGGTAGCCGTCGCCGTGCGTAAGCCTCAGGTTGGAAATGCGCAGCGGACGAAGATTGGCGCGCGCCCGCTCGAGCATGCCGGCAATGCGCTCGATGGAAAAAACCGCTTTGGACACCTGTGCCAGCACCGCCGCCTGGTAGCCGCAACCGGTGCCCACTTCGAGCACCCGTCCAATGTCGCGCCCGGACTGCAGCGTTTCTATCATGCGTGCGACGACATAAGGCTGTGAAATAGTCTGTTCAAAACCGATGGGCAGCGCGGTGTCTTCGTAGGCGCGGGTGGCCAGCGCCTCGTCGACAAACAAGTGGCGTGGCACAAAGCCCATGGCCGCGAGCACGCGCTCATCGCGGATGCCCTGCTCGCGCAGGCGCTCGACCATGCGGTCGCGTGTGCGCTGCGAGGTCATGCCGATGCCGCGTACCTTGACCGTCATGCTGCGAGCCAGTCGGTGATGAAGGGAATTTGCGGATTATGGGTCAGGTCGACCTGCAGCGGCGTGATGGACACCTTGTTGGCCGACACCGCATGAAAATCGGTTCCCGGCCCGGCATCCTGGGCGCCGCCCGCGGCGCCCACCCAATAGACGGTCTGGCCGCGCGGATTGGTCGTCTTGACCACCGCCTCGGCCTTGTGGCGCTTGCCCAGCCGCGTTACTTCCATGCCGGCAAGGGCGGCATGCGCCACATCCGGAACATTGACGTTTATCAGCACCGGTTGCCCCACCGGCTGGCGCACGAAACGGCGCACCAGGTCTGCGGCCACCCGCCCGGCGGTTTCAAAGTTGTGCGGGTCGCGGCTGTTAAGCGAAATGGCGATCGAAGGAATACCCAGCAGGTATCCCTCCGTTGCCGCGGCGACGGTGCCCGAGTAAATGGTGTCATCGCCCATGTTGGCGCCGTGGTTGATGCCGGAAACGACGATGTCCGGCAGGTGATCGAGCAGGCCGGTCACCGCGAGGTGGACACAATCGGTGGGCGTGCCATTGACGAAGAAAAAGCCGTTGGCGGCGGTGCGCACGCTCAAGGGACGGTCCAGGGTCAGCGAATTGGATGCGCCACTGCGGTCGCGCTCGGGAGCCACCACGGTCACTTCGCCCAAGGCGGCAAGCGCCCGTGCCAGCGCGGCAAGGCCGGGGGAAAAATAACCATCATCGTTGCTCAACAGGATGCGCATGCCAGGCGCCGCATTGCGGCAACCTCTTTCAGGAGTGGTGAACCATGAACCAACGGACCGCGACGATTATAGCAGCGCACCGGCGCAAACGAGCCGTCGCCGCCGCACTTACTCGGGGTCGCCGTAGGTGAGGTATTCCCACATGCGCTCGTAAATCCGCCCGGTCCCGACGGCACGCAATTTCGCCTCTTCGGCGGAAAACAAGGCTTCGCTGCCGGCACCGCCGGCCGAGAGCACATCCAGTTCGACACGGGCCGCGTCCTCCAGGTACCAGGTGAACACCACCGCCTCTTCGAGCGAGCCCCCGGCGGTCACCACGCCGTTGCCGCGCATCACCACCGCGCGATTGCCGGCAAGGGTCGCGGCAACCCCAGCCGCCTGCTCCTCGGTACGAATGAGCTGCGGGTCGTCCCACAGCGGCGCGCATGGCGCGAAATAGCTGCCGGTGCCATGCCGCGCCCTGGGCGTGAGGCGCAGCGTCGACAGCGACATGGCCTTGGCCGGCATGCTGCGCGCCACCCCGCCGACGTCGGGACGGCGGCGGTAGATCTGCTGGTGTATGCGCACCTCACCGAGGACGCCCTCCGGCAGCGGTCCGTCGACCGGCACCACAATGCCGTCTTCCCCCGGTGCAATCAAACCCATGGGCCGCGCCGCGCAGACGAGAAAATGCGCCGCATCAAGGCGGCTGCTGCAATGCCCGTAGGCGTGCGCCAGTCCGGAGCGGCCAAGCGCGCGCGCCGCGCGCCGCACCAGGACCTGCGCTTCGCGTGACGCATTCACCACGGGCCGCGCCTCACTTGCGGAACTCGGGAATGTCCGGCTTCGATCCCCACATGCAAAAGGACTCGAAATTGAACGGGAACTGGCGCGGCCGGTAATCGGCCTCCTGCTCGCGGGTGATGGTGCGCACGCCGGTGGAATACTCGTAGACCATCCCGTCCGGTCCCTCGAAATACAGGAACATCGCGCCCGAAGTCGGATGGCGTCCGGGGCCGAAGACGATGCGCACGCCCTGCTCCTTGAGGAAGTAATACGAACGCATGATGTCGTCTATGCCCTGCACCTGGTGATTGATGTGCTGCACACCGCGCACCTTCGAGGGAAACAGCGCAATCTTGTGGTGCACTTCATCAATGCGCAGCAGCGGCGCGTCGCCGATCCAGTCGCTCACTTTCGCGCTGCACACCCCGGTCCAGAATTTTTCGTCGCGCGGGGCGTCGGTGGTCTTCAAACCGATGTGCGAAAAACTGGTGATGCCCGCGTCGCGACTGCCGAAATAGCGGCGGCCGCTGGCATGCGCCTTGGTGACAAGGTCGATCTTGTTGCCGCTGGGGTCGTTGAATGTAATGTAGGCGGCGACCCGGCGTTGCGCACAACCATCCGACGTACCCCAGATCACCTTGTGTCCGATTGCATCGAGGGCGGCGCCGGCGGCATCGAGTTCGACCTTGTCGTCCACCTCAAAAGCCGCCGTATGGTCCATCGCATCGCCCTTGAAATAGACAATGGTGTGGTCGCGGCTGTCACCGCGAAAATACAGCGCATCACCGTCACGGCCGACCGGCTCAAGGCCGAGGATTTTTGTGGCGTATTTCGCGCAAGCGTCAAGATCCTGCGTGCCGAGACGGATGTAACGGATGTCGCGCAGATTGATCATGCCCGCCCTCCCGGAAGGGCAAAGGGGGCGACGCCCCCTTTGATCCCCCGAATCAGAGGCTGTTGGATCGACTGTTTGCTTTTTGCTTGCAGACTTGGCATCTTTATCAGCATATCTCAACAGCCTGTCAAAGTTTGACGCAGATATTGCGCAATTCGGTGTAAAACTCGAGCGAATGCACGCCGCCCTCGCGGCCTATGCCCGACTGTTTCGAACCGCCAAAGGGCGTGCGCAGGTCGCGCAAAAACCAGCAGTTGACCCAGCAGATGCCGACGTCTATTTTTGCCGACACACGGTGCGCCCGTGACAGATTGGTGGTCCAGATGGTGGTCGCCAGGCCGTACTCGGTGTCATTGGCAAGGGCTATGACCTCGTCCTCATGGTCAAACGGCCGGATGTGGCAGCATGGTCCGAAAATTTCCTCGCGCACCACCGCCGAGGTCTCTGGCAGGCCGGTCCAGATGGTCGGCTCCACCCAGGAACCGCCGGTAAGATCCCCGTCCAGTTTGGGAATGCCGCCGCCGGTCACCACCGTCGCGCCCTCGTCCCTGGCCTTCTTGTAGTACGACAGCACCTTGTTGCGATGCTCCTGGCTGATCAAGGGGCCGATGCCGGTTGCCTTGTCCTCCGGTCGCCCCGGCTTGAGGCTCTCCGCCTTGGTCTTGAGCGCCGCGACAAATTTGTCAAAAATCGGCCGCTCGACATACAAACGCTCGGTGCCAAGGCAGACCTGACCGCAGTTGGCAAACACGGCGCGGCCAATGCCCTCGATGGCGGCGTCAAAATCACAATCGGCAAAGACAATGCCGGCATTCTTGCCGCCCATCTCGAACGACACCGGCCGCACCTTGTCGGCAACCGTCCTCATGATGGCCGCACCGGTGCGCGTCTCGCCGGTAAATGTCACCGCATCAATGCCCGGGTGTTGCGTCAGCAACTCCCCGGCCGAACTCGGCCCGAAGCCGTGAATGACGTTGTAGACGCCCTTGGGCATGCCAACCTTGTTCATCACCTCGCCGAGCAAGGCCGCGGTGCCGGGTGTTTCCTCGGATGGCTTGACCACCACCGTGTTGCCGCAAGCGAGCGCCGGGCCGACCTTCCAGGTCATCAGCAGCAGTGGCAGGTTCCACGGCGAGATGACGGCGATGACGCCCTTGGGAACGCGTATGGCGTAGTTGAGCGCGCCCTTGCCGTCCGGCGTGGCCATCTGGAAAGACTCGGTCGGCACGTTTTTCACCACGTCGGCAAAAATCTTGAAGTTGGCCGCGCCGCGCGGGATGTCGATGTGCCTGGCCAGGCTGTGCGGCTTGCCGGTGTCGGCCACCTCGGCTTCGAGAAATTCGTCAAAACGTCGGTTGACTTCGTTGGCCACGCCGTACAACAGTTCGGTGCGCTCGGCCATTTCCATTTTTCCCCAGGGCCCGAGCAAGGCGGCGCGCGCCGCCTTGACCGCGGCATCGACCTCACCCGCACCAGCCTCCGACACCATGCTGACCAGACGGCCATCGGCGGGCGAGCGGTTCTCGAAGGTCTTGCCCGATTTGGCGGTGACGTATTCGCCATTGATGAAATTCAGGGTGGTGCGCACCTGCTGGCCGGCAGGCAATTCGGCGGGCTTGTTCATGCTTTTGCTCCTTGGATGGTTTTACTGCGCATCGCGCATTGGTTTAATCGGCGTCCGCTCAGTGCGCGGTCGGTTGCACCGCGACGTTGACGTTGCCGCTGCCCGAGGACTGCGCGTAATCACCATACTGCCTGCCCGACAAGGGCCCGTAGTCGGCGCGCATCGCCTCAAGACTGCCCAGCAGGGAGGCAATGACACGGCCGCCCATTTCCGCCGCCGTTGCCTGGCTGTATTGGGCGAAGTCGCGGCTGAGCCTGTCCACGTCGCCGGCGACCAGACCGGCGACAAAATCACGGTCAAGGGCGAGGCGCTCGTCGGTCGGCCACAAGTGCGGCCCGCGGACAATCTTGTGCGTCAAGGCGCTGCTGGCGAGGAAAACCACGCGCCGCCCGGACTTCTTGGCGACCTCGTGCACCAGCCGCCCCACCTGCATGTTCTCGGCATGGTCGGCGGCAAGACAGGTCGGCAACTCAATCAACGGAATGCCCGACTCCGGATCGAGATACGTCATCGGCACCCAGCAGGCATAGTCCCAGGAGCGGTGGACGTTGTCGGTGGTGAACGCCGGCATGTCCCTCGCCTTCATCGCCGCCGCCAGCGCCGTGGCGAACTCCGGATCGCCTTTTCGCTCGTAGGGCAGCCCGGGAATCAGGTCCGGCGCTTCGTCGGCAACGCAATAGCCCTTGTGCAGGGCGTGCGAGGTGACATACCAGTTGAAGCTCGAGACCCAGTGCGCCGATTGCAGCACGAACAAATCGGGCTTCAGGTTGCGCAAGGCCTCGCCCATCGCCTTGGAGCCGGCAATCAGTCCGCGCTGGAAATCCGGCGCCTTGTCTTCTATGCCCATGCGCGGAACGTGGGCGGTGACCGCCGCTGCTATGATTCCTCCTGCCATACCGCCTCCTGGTCGCCGCGCACGGACAGTGCGTTCGGCGAAAAAATAAACCGATTATAATTCTTCCCGCCGATATTCAGGCGGCCTGCGGTATAGGCAAGGCGCCAACACCACAAGCTGCAGATTGCCACCCAACCGAGCCAATAGCCGCGAGAGCCTGATGGGGACACCGCCCAGCCGATCAAGGAGCATTGCCATGAACAAAATCACTTCCCGCACCGCAGCGCTAGCATTGACGCTGCTGTGCCTGGCTTATTCCGTTTCCGGCTTCGCGCAGGGCGCGCGCACTTACCCGGACAAGCCGGTGCGCATCATAGTCGGTTACTCGCCCGGCGGCCTGCCCGACACTATCGCCCGCGTCGTCGCGCAAAGGCTCGGCGAGGTCTGGAAACAACAAGTCATTGTCGACAACCGTCCCGGTGCCAATGGCCTGGTCGGCGCCGAAGCGGTCGCACGGTCAGCCCCTGACGGCTACACCCTGCTGGTCACCGACAATTCCACCCACGCCATCCACCCCTTCCTCTACGCCAAGATGCCCTTCGACCCGAACAAGGAGTTGATCCCGGTGTCGATGACGGCCAAGGCGCCGCTGTACCTGGCCGTGCACAACTCGCTTCCCGCCGGCACCATGCAGGAAATGATCGCCCTCGTCAAAGCCAACCCGGGCAAGTATTCCTATGGCTCTTCGGGCATTGGCAGCACCCACCAGCTGGCGATGGAGTCGCTCAAGGCCACGCTCGGCCTCGACATCGTGCACGTGCCTTACAAAGGCACCGGCCAGAGCGTCCCGGCCTTGGTCGGCGGCCAGGTGCAAATGGCGTTCTCCGGCTATACCTCGCTCGCCGCCCACGTAAAGGACGGACGGATCAAACTACTGGGCATCACTTCGCCCACCCGTTCACCGACCGCCCCCAATGTCCCGGCCATCGCCGAGATGATTCCCGGCTATGACTTTGCGCCGACCTTCGGCTTCTTCTCGCCCGCAGGGCTGCCCAGGGACATCGCCAGCAAGATTGGCAGCGATGTTGCCGACGCAATCAAGTCAGCGGACGTCGCCGCGCGCTTCGCCAACCTCGACATCATTGCCATTGGCGGCACCGGCGAGGAGTTCGCCGTTGCGCTCAAAGCCGATGCGGAGCGCTACTCCAAGGCGGTGAAGATGTCCGGCGCCAAGGCGGAATAGAAGCGGCCGAGCAGAACCGAGAAGGGGTCAGCCCGCCGCCAGTTGCGCCTTGAGCTGTGCCAGCGCCCTCGCCCGCCACATCGGCCAGGCGCGCTTGTAGTCCTGCACCGGCACCGAGGCGAGCACCTCGGCATCATCCAAATAGGTGATTTTCCCGCCGGGTCCGGCAATCATCATCGCCTGCGCCTGCATTTTCGCGCTCATTTCGAGGTAAACACTGCGGCCGACCGCACGCGGCAGGTTCTCGCCGACCACCACCGCGCCATGCCCGCGCATCAAGGCCGCCGGCGCCCCGCCAAGTGATTTGGCCAGGGCGTGGCCGAGATAAGGTGTTTTCACCAGCAGGTCGCTGCCTTTTTCGGCGTCGCGTATTTCGAAGTTCGGCAGCCCCTCGCCGACAAACGCCGCCATGTGAAAAATCGGCCGTATCGGCACCTGCGTAATGCTGAACGGAACAACCGAGGGCGAATGATTGTGCACCACCGCGTTGATTTCCGGACGCGCCTTGAACACCTCGCCATGGATGAAGCGCTCCCTCACCGATTCCCGACCGCGCGCGTCCACAGGCTTGCTGTCGAGGTCGTATTCCATCAGGTCGTCCTCGGTCACCAGTTCCGGTGCCAGCGAGCGCGACAGCCAATAGCGCTCGGGATTGGTTTCCGAGCGGACACTGACATGGCCGTAGCCGTCGATGACGCCGTGCTCGGCCAGAATGCGGTAGGCGGCGACCAGATCTTCCTTGAAACTCATATTGTCATTCCTTTATCGGTTCGTTGCGGGTTCGATTCGTTGCGTGTGTGATGCATCCGGCTCAGTCGGCGGTGATACCAGCAACCCTGACCACTGCCGCCCAGCGCGGCAATTCACGTCCTACCAGGTCAGCCAGCCGGCCGGGCGGGCCACCGGCCGGATTCAGGCCCTGCCTGGCAAACTGCTCGCGAATATCGGTGCGTGCGAGCAGGGTATTCAATTCGGCATTGAGCTTGGCGACGATGTCAGGCGGTGTTCCGGCCGGCGCGAACATGCCATACCAGGTTTCAACCACCATATTGGTAAATCCCGATTCCCTGAGCGTCGGTACGTTGGGAAAGGCGGCCGAGCGCTCCGCCCCCATCACTGCCAGCGCACGCAGGCGGCCGCTTTGCACATGCGGCACGGCCGTCTGGATGGCAACCACGCTAGCCTGTACGTGCCCACCGACGAGATCGCCGATCGCCCCCGCCGCCCCCTTGTAGGGAACATGGACGATGTCGATATGCGCCTCCTGTTTGAACAATTCCATGGCAAGGTGTTGCAGGCCGCCATTGCCCGGGGAGGCGTAATAGAGTTTGCCAGGCTGGCTTTTCACCAGCTCGATAAAGTCACGAACGGTTTTTACCGGCAACTCGGCAGGAACGAGCAAGGCCATGCCGCTGGTGGCGAGAATGCCGACCGGGGCGAAACTCCTTACCGGATCGAAGGGGAGCTTCTTGTTCAGCGCCGGATTGGTGCCGAACGAGGTCGCGGCGCAAAGCAGCGTGTAGCCGTCGGGCTGCGCCTTGGATACCAGTTCCGCGCCGATATTGCCGGTTGCGCCGGCACGGTTGTCGGTGATGACCGGAATCTTCCAGGCCTCGGCCATTTTCGGCCCTAGCGTACGCGCCAGGATATCGGCGCCGGTACCCGGGGTATAAGGCACGACGATCTGCACGGTGCGGCCCGGATAGGTGGTCTGGGCATGTCCCTGCGGCAGGGCCATGACGACAAGGACCAGGCCAGACAGGCGGATAAGGGTATTGAATTTCTGCATGGGAGGCCTGCCTGAGCAGCGTCTATTTTGTATGTTAGTGTCGTCAATATAATCGATTTTTGTTAGACTCCAGAAGCACCCGAAGAAGCTGGCCATTTATTCCACCGCAGGAGGAGAACACATGAAGATCACCACATCGGCTTGCGCCGGTCTTGCCGCGAGCGCCCTGTTGCTGGCCTTGCCCGTTGCGGCCCAGACAGTCAAAATCGGCTTCATCAGTTCATACAGCGGGGCAGCCGCCGCCCAGGGCGACCAGCTCGACAAGGGCGTGAAGCTGTACATGAAGCTCAACGGCGACAAACTGCCGCCAGGCGTCAAGGTGGAAGTCATCACCCGCGACGACACCGGGCCCAACCCCGACGTGGCCAAGCGCGTCGCCCAGGAACTGATCGTGCGTGACAAGGTGAACATCCTGACCGGATTCGTCTGGACGCCCAACATGGCCGCCATCGTTCCGCTCACCGTCGAAGCCAAAATCCCCTTCGTCAGCATGAACGCGGCCGGTGCCAAGCTGGTGCTGGCATCGCCTTACATGACGCGCGTCTCCTTCACTATTTGCCAGTCGGCCTATCCGCTGGGCCTGTGGGCGGCGAAAAAATACAAGACCGCCTACACCGCGGTGTCCGACTTCGCCCCCGGCTTTGAGGCCGAGGAATGCTTCAGCAAAGGCTTCAAGGAAGCCGGCGGCACCATCGTCGGCAGTGTGCGCGTGCCGCTCGCCAACCCCGACTTCGTGCCCTTCATGCAACGCATCAAGGATGCCAAGCCTGAAACCATTTTCGGTTTCAACCCGGCCGGCAAGGCGGCGACGGCGATGATGAAGGCCTACAGCGATCTTGACCTGCCCAAGGCCGGCATCAAGTACATCGGCACGGGCGACATCGTCACGGACGAGGAACTGCAGGGCATGGGCGACGTGGCGCTGGGCGTGACCACCATCCACCACTACTCGGCTTCATCCGATCGCCCCGCCAACAAGGCTTTTGTCGCCGCCTACAAAAAGGAATACGGCGAAAACCTCTACCCCGGCTTCATGGTGGTAGCGGCATGGGACGCGATGGACGCCATTTTCGCGGCGATCCGGGCGCAAGGTGGCAAGCTCGAAGCGGACAAGGCGATGGAATTTTTCAAGACCTACAAGAGCACGACCAGCCCGCGCGGCACCTTCTCCATCGATCCGGAGACCCGTGACGTCATCAATCCGGAATACCTGCGCGAAGTGCGCAGGGTCGGCGGCAAGCTCGCCAACGTCGAGATTGAGACCATCAGCACAGGCATCAAGGATCCACTGAAGGAATTCGACAAGAAGAAATAGGCACGGATCAAAGCCCCCGCCGCCACACGCCGCGGGGGCTTTTTTTGCCCAGATAAAACCGCATGGACGCTTTTCTCTCATCCCTGGTCAGTGTCGCCTTTCACGGCGTGGCCTACGGCATGATTCTTTACGTGATCTCGGTCGGCCTGTCGGTGACAATGGGTCTGATGGGATTCACCAACCTGGCACACGGCGTATTCGCCATGGCCGGGGGCTACATCCTGGTGTCCTCGCTGGGAAACGCCGTGCCCTTCCCGCTTGCGCTGGCACTGTCATTCATCGTCGTCGCTGCGGGCAGCGTCGTGCTCGAGCGCCTGCTCTACTCGCGCCTCTACGGTGCATCCGAACTCGAGCAGGTGTTGTTCACCATCGGCCTGATATTCATGTCGGTGGCCATCGCGCGCCTGATTTTCGGCACCTTGCAGCAGCCGGTGATACTGCCCGAATACCTCAAGGGCCAGTTCTCCTTGTTCGGGCGTGACTTCCCCGCCTACCGCGTGTTCCTGATCCTGTTCAGTTCGGCCATGATCGCCGGCCTGTGGTTCGGCGTGGAGCGCACCATCTGGGGCGCCATGGTGCGTGCGGCGGTGGACAACCGCGCCATGGCCCAGTCCGTCGGCATCAACACCAAACGCCTGTTCAGCATCACCTTCGCCGTCGGCAGCGGCCTCGCCGGCCTCGGTGGTGCCCTCGGCGCCGAGATCATCGCCGTGCAGCCGACCTATCCGTTTGAGCAACTGGTCTACTTTCTCATCGTCGTGTCCGTGGGTGGCCTGGGCAGCCTGCGCGGGCCGTTTGTCGCCGCCCTGCTGATCGGCATAACCGATACCGCCTGCAAATACTGGGTACCGCAGTTCGGCGCCTTTTTCATCTATGTCGCCACCATCGGCCTGCTGCTGTGGCGGCCGGCCGGCCTGTTCGGCAAACGCGCATGAGCCAGCACGTCGGCTATAGCGCCTCACCCCGCCTGCGCTGGACTGAATGGCTGCCGTGGATTGCGGCGGTCGCGGTGTTTTTCGTGCTGCCCGACTATCTTTCGCTCGGTGCGCGGGTGCTGACCTACATCCTGTTTGCGCTGTCGCTGGATCTGATCCTCGGCTATGCCGGCATCATCACGCTGGGCCACGCCGCGTTTTTCGGCTTCGGTGCCTATGTCACCGGCATCATGGCGGCGAAAATGGGCATCACCGATCCGATCATCCAGTTGCTGGTCAGCGGCGTGGCGGCGGGCCTGCTGGGCCTTGCCACCGGTGCGGTCATCCTGCGCACCCACGGCCTCGCCCAGTTGATGCTGACCCTTGCCATTGCCGCCGTCTGCCTTGAAATCGCCAACAAGGCGACCGACCTCACCGGCGGGGCTGACGGTTTGTCCGGCGTGGTCATCGCACCCATCCTGGGCATGTTCAAATTCGATCTCTACGGCAAGACCGCATACCTGTGGTGCCTCGCTCTGGTGTTTGCCGGCTGGTGGCTGATCCGCCGCCTGATCTACTCGCCCTTTGGCGCCAGCCTGACCGGCATACGCGAAAACAGCATACGCATGCACGCCATCGGCGCGCCGGTCTACTGGCGTCTGGTTGTCGTCTACACCATTTCGGCAGCCATCGCCGGCGTCGCCGGCGCCCTCCTGACCCAGACCAACCAGTTCGTCGGTCTCAACGTGCTCGGCTTCGAGCCCTCGGGCGAATTGCTGGTGATGCTGATCCTCGGTGGCGTGGGCCGACTCTACGGCGCCTTTGTCGGCCCGCTGGTGTTCCTCATTGCACAGGATTACCTCGCCAAGCAATTTCCCGAATACTGGTACTTCGGCATCGGCCTGATGCTGGTGCTCGTGGTGTTGTTCGCGCGCGGCGGCATTCTTGGCATCATCGACGGACTGGTTGTCCGGTTCAAAACCCGCTTCAAGGCCAGGCAAACATGAGCGCCGCCCCAGCCCTCGAAACACGCCAGCTGTGCAAGAGCTTCGGCGCCCTTACCGTGGCCGAGAAAATCGATTTTCGCCTCGAGCCCGGCGCGCGCCATGCCCTGATCGGGCCCAATGGCGCCGGCAAGACCACCTTTATCAACATGCTCACCGGGCGCCTCGCACCGACCTCTGGCGAGGTGCTGATAGGCGGCAAGGATGTAACACGCCTGGCGCAGTCCGGCCGCGTCAAGCAAGGCCTCGGCCGCACCTTCCAGATCAACACCCTGTTCCGCAACATGAGCGTGCTGGACAACGTCGCATTGAGCGTCGCAGAGCGCCATGGCGTGGCCGGCCGCATGTGGCGCCCGGCAGCTTTCCACAAATCGGTGCGCGAAGAGGCCACCGACCTGCTCGAAACACTCGGCATTGCCGGGGACGCCGGCCAGCGCGTCACCGACCTGCCCTACGGCAAGCAACGCCTGGTCGAGATCGCCATCGCCCTGGGCCTGCGTCCCAAGGTGCTGCTGCTCGACGAACCGGCGGCCGGCGTTCCGTCGATGGAGTCCGAGCGCATCCTGCAGGCGCTGGACGCGCTGCCCAAGGACATCGCCATCCTGATCATCGAACATGATATGGACCTCGTTTTCCGTTTCGCCAAACGCATCACCGTGCTAGTGCAGGGCGAGGTGTTGTGCGAAGGCACACCGGATGAAATCGCCGCCGACAAGCGCGTGCACCAGGTCTACCTCGGGGAACCAGATGAGTGACCAGGCCGCCATCCCCGCGCTGAAACTAAGCGGTGTCCGCGCGGGCTATGGTGCCACCGTGGTGCTTGAGGACGTCGCCTTCGAAGTGCCCGAACGCGGATCGCTCGCCGTGCTCGGGCGCAACGGCGTCGGCAAGACCACGCTGCTCGCCACCATCATGGGCCTCACCACGTTTCATGCCGGCAGCATCGCCTACCGCGGCAAGGCCATCAACAACCTCGCCGTGCATGAGCGCTCGCGCCTTGGCATCGGCTATGTGCCGCAGACGCGCGATGTTTTCCCCTCGCTTTCGATAGAGGAAAATCTCCGCGTCGCCGCCCGCCCCGGCCGCTGGCCGCTGGAGCGCGTCTACGACCTCTTCCCGCGCCTGGCGGAACGGCGCAGCCACATGGGCAACCAGATCTCCGGCGGCGAGCAACAAATGCTGTCCATCGGCCGCGCGCTGATGGGCGACCCGGCGCTGCTGCTGCTGGACGAACCGATGGAAGGCCTCGCCCCCATCATCGTCGAGATGCTGATGGGCGCGCTGCAGCGGCTGATCCGTGAAGAAGCCCTCACCGTGGTCCTGGTCGAGCAATCGGCCAAGCTGGCCTTGCAGGTGACGCAGCAGGTGCTGGTGCTCAGCCGCGGCCGCATCATCCACAGCGGTGCCAGCGCCGAACTCCTCGCCGACCCGGACCGCCTCGCCCAACTGGTTGTTGCACACTAGAAAAATGCGGGCAATAGGCTGGAGATGGCCGACTGGCGCGGCTTTCCAGTCGATAGCGACGTAAGTACAGCCCTATCCTGACTGCCGGTTTGGGCATTCCCTCCCGGAAATCGCGGCTATTTCTCCAGCGCGGCGCGGCGCGAAATCGCGGTTGATTGCGCTATCAATCTTGAGCAAGCACGCTCACCCTTCTACACTGGCTGGCCGATACGGGCGAGCGGTTCCGCATCCGCGCTAACAACAAGACAATCGAACCAGGGAGCGTATTTGGCATGGCTGCGTCAGAAGCACGCTACAAGCTGGGCATCGACATCGGCGGCACTTTCACCGACCTGACGCTGATCGACGCCGATGGCCAGGGCATACACACCCACAAAGTGCCCAGCACGCCGGATGCCCCGTCACGCGCGGTGGCGCGCGGCGTGACCGAATTGATGGCACGCATCGGCTCGACGCCGGCGGCCATCGGCGGCTTTGTCCACGGCACCACCATCGCCCTGAATGCGCTGCTCGAATACCGCGGCGCCAGGGTCGCGCTGATCGTCAGCGAAGGCAACCGCGACATCCTCGAAATCGCCCGCCTCGTAAAGCACGACACCTTCAACCTGCGCGCCCCGGCGCCGCCGGACCTGCTGCCGCGCCGTCATGTGATCGAAGCGACCGAGCGCACCGACCGCAGCGGCAAGGAAGTCACGCCGCTCGATGTTGCCGCACTGGAACAGTCGCTCGTAGCGCTGAAGGACCAGGGCATCGCCAGCCTCGCCGTGTGCTTTCTTAATTCCTATGTCGCGCCCGGACACGAGCAGCAGGCAAAAAAGGTTCTCGAAAAGACTTTCCCCGGCGTGCATGTATCGCTTTCAACCGAACTGTGGCCGGAAATCCGCGAGTACGAACGGGCCATGGTCGCGGTGCTCAATGCCTACGTGCAACCGGTGTTGTCGCGCTACCTGCAGGCGCTGCAAAAAGACACCGCCGCCATCGGCATGACCACCAAGCTCTACATCACCCAGTCCAACGGCGGGGTGATGTCGGCGCTGACGGCCGAGGACAAACCGGTCCGCACCCTCCTCTCAGGCCCCGCCTCGGGCGTGGTCGGTGCGGCCTATATCGCCCGGCTGGTGGGCGTGCAGGAGGCGGTGACCATAGACATCGGCGGCACCAGCGCCGACGTGTCGCTGATCCGCAACGGCGAACCGGCGCACTCCACCGAAGCCCGGGTCGGCGCTTATCCGGTGGTGATGCCCTCGGTCGATGTGTTTGCGGTCGGCGCCGGCGGCGGGTCGATTGCCTGGTTTGATCCCATCGGCCTGCTCAAGGTCGGCCCGAAAAGCGCCGGCGCCATGCCCGGCCCCGCCGCCTACGGCAACGGCAATACCGAACCCACTGTGACCGACGCCTACATCGTCTGCGGCTACCTCAATCCGGATAATTTTCTCGGCGGCGCGATGAAGCTCGACCGTAAGCTGGCCGAGGCGGCAGTGGGCAAAATCGCGGTGAAGCTCAAGCTCAGCCTCGAGGAAGCGGCCGAGGCGATACTGAAGATCGCCACTTCCAACATGACCACGGCGCTGCTGCCGATGATGACCAAGCGCGGCGTCGACCCGCGCGACTTCGCGCTGATCCCCTTCGGCGGCGCCGGCGCCACGCACGCCTGCCTGCTGGCAGAGGAAATCATCATTCCGCGCATTGTCGTGCCACCCAATCCCGGCACCACCTGCGCCCTGGGAGCGGCCATCGCCGACGTCAAGAATGATTACATCAAGAGCCTGCGCGGCGACCTGGCAAAAACGCCGGCCGCGGCCATACGCGCCGGCTTTGCCGAACTCGATGCCGCCGGCCGCGCCTGGCTGGCGGCGGAAAATCCGGTCATCGATGAAGTGGTGGTGAAATTCTCCGTCGATGCGCGCTATTACGGCCAGGCCTTCGACATTGAAGTCGATCTTCCCGGTGATGCGAACCAGCTCACCGGCGAATCGATTGCCGCCTGCTTTCATGATACCTACGAGCAGCTGTACCGCAACAGCGACCGCAAGGCGCGCATCGACCTGGTGAACCTGCGCGTGCGCATTGCCGGCAAAACGCGCGCGCTGTCGCCAAAACGTCTGGCCAGGGGTGATGGAAAACCGCCGGCCAAGGGTTCGCGAAAAATCTGGTACGGCGGCAAGCATCATGACGCCAAGCTCTACGAGCGCGCCCAGTTCGGCGCCGGCGACC
>SESD01000969.1_pt1 | contig 16644 bp, 11 predicted proteins | sample 3171411 | NCBI WGS metagenome assembly SESD01 (sample SAMN06051880, study PRJNA518727) | freshwater metagenome | biome: subpolar coniferous forest; feature: holomictic lake; material: water; isolation source: holomictic Lake 442, 16.5 m depth | place: Canada: near Kenora, Ontario | collected...
AGGTCAAGAACCCATTGGGAGGAATACGTGGTGCGGCGCAACTGCTCGAGCACGAGCTGGACAAGCCCTCCCTCCGCGAATACACGCAGGTCGTCATCCAGGAAGCCGACCGGTTGGCTTCACTAATGGACCAACTGCTCGAACCAGAGCGTGAGCCAAATCTGGACCAGCTTAATGTTCACGAAGTGCTCGAGCGCGTGCGCGGCATTGTTCTTGCGGAGTTCCCACGCGACCTGCGTATCCAGCGTGACTATGACACCAGTCTGCCGCTGCTAGTTGGTGACAAGGAGCAGCTGATGCAGGCAGCGCTCAACATCGCACGTAACGCCGCGCAGGCCATGGGTGGACGGGGCGAGATCTCTTTCAGGACACGCATCTCACGCCAAGTTACGCTCATGAAAAAGCGCCATCGCCTAGCGCTCACGATCCAGGTCATCGACAACGGGCCGGGCGTCTCACCCGAACTGCATGACAAGATTTTTTATCCGCTGGTCACAGGTCGTGATAATGGGCACGGTCTGGGGCTAACCATAACGCAAAAGCTTATCAAGCAGCATGACGGTATCGTTGAGTTTGATAGCGAACCGGGGCGCACCTGCTTCACCATAATACTGCCACTAAAATAAAAGATAAGGAGCGCGGACATGAAGCCCGTTTGGATTGTTGACGATGATAGTTCCATACGCTGGGTTCTGGAAAAAGCCCTCGAGCGTGCAGGCATTAACTGCATGAGCTTCGTCTCAGCGGATGGGGCCCTGAGCGCGTTACAACACAAGAAGCCCCAGGTGGTCATTAGCGATATTCGTATGCCAGGGAGCGACGGACTCGACTTCTTGAAAAAATTGCAAGAAACAAACCCTAACGTGCCAGTCATTATCATGACCGCGCACTCTGACCTTGAGAGCGCGGTATCCGCATTCCAGGGCGGGGCATTCGATTACCTGCCCAAACCATTCGATGTCGATCAGGCCGTCACGTTGGTGCGTCGCGCGCTAGAGCAAAGACTGCGCACTAACTTGCCCGTGGCGGATAGCGTTGTCGTCTCGGATATCCTGGGCCAGGCACCTGCGATGCAGGAGGTGTTTCGTACCATCGGGCGGCTGGCCTACTCCCACGCAACCGTTATGATTAATGGCGAATCTGGTACCGGCAAAGAATTGGTAGCGCATGCGTTGCATCGCCACGGTCCGCGCGCAAAGAAGCCGTTCGTTGCCATCAACACCGCAGCCATTCCGAGGGACCTGCTTGAATCGGAACTATTCGGTCATGAGCGTGGCGCATTTACCGGTGCGGCCAGCAGTCAACGCGGTCGCTTTGAGCAGGCAGAGGGCGGCACGCTGTTCTTGGACGAGATAGGGGATATGCCAGCGGATCTACAAACACGCTTGTTGCGTGTGCTATCCGACGGAAACTACTACCGTGTCGGCGGACAGCTGCCGATCAAGACCAACGTGCGCATCATAACCGCCACACATCAAAATCTTGAAGAGAGGGTGAAGGAGGGTCTGTTCCGCGATGACTTGTTCCACCGCCTGAATGTTATCCGCCTGCTCTTACCACCACTGCGTGAACGGCGTGACGATATTCCGCTACTGTCCAGGCACTTCTTGGAAAAAAAAGCACGCGAACTCTCCGTTCGGCCAAAGGAGTTCAGTGGGGACGCCATAAATTATCTTAAGGCACAGAATTTTCCTGGTAACGTACGGCAGCTAGAAAATCTGTGCCACTGGCTGACCGTGATGACGCCGTCGCAGAGGATAGAGATCTCTGACCTGCCGCTTGATTGGCGCGAAAGGTCCGCCCCAACTCCGTCAGACAACGACTGGCTGTCCCTGTTGGGCTTAGAGGTGGATACGGCATTGGAACGCGGTGACAAGGACATACTGGATACACTCGGCAAGCAGTTTGAGCGTGCGCTCATCGAGCGAGCACTGCGGCATACTGGTGACAGGAAAATTGAGGCCGCCAACCTCTTGGGGATGGGGAGGAATACGATCACACGCAAGATGCATGATCTTGGGTTTGGCAAGAAGTAACCAAGAGACCTTTGTGTAGCAAAAAATGACATGCCCGATTCTGGGGGGAGTGAGAAAGCGTAAATGATAGATATTTTTATAGAATTAATGTTGATGCTCCTCATTATTCTTGTGGCGGCTGAAATTTTTACCAATGCACTTGAGCACCTTGGGCACAGACTAAACATATCAGAGGGCGTCACGGGCTCCATTTTTGCTGCCATCGGAACGGCGTTACCCGAGACGATGGTCCCCCTGCTTGCGCTATTCGCCGGTACAAAAAATATCAGCATCAACGAAGAGATTGGGGTTGGTACCATCCTGGGCGCCCCTTTGATGCTGTCGACGCTGTCTACCTGCCTTATGGCTTGCGCCATCCTTCATCGGCGGGGGATCACGGGGTTTGTTCGGCCAGAGCGTAGCGGGTTTGTGCGCGATCTAAATTTCTTTATATTCGCCTTCACCATTGCCGCGGTGGCCATGTACCTCCCGCGGGACGTGCCCTACCTTCGCGGGGCGCTCAGTCTTGGCCTGGTGCTCGTGTACTTTATCTACGTGCTGCTTACATTGCGCGCCTCTAGGGATCTAGTCCATCAGGGTCACGGAACCATTACCGAGGGCAGGATGTTTTTTTCCAGAATGGGGTTGCCGAATAACCTGCTGATCACCTTGCTTCAACTGATCGCTGGGGTGGCATTGCTAGTCTACGGTGCCACAGGATTTATACACGGTATCGAGGGGGCCTCATACGCATGGGGCGTCTCCGCGCTGTTGCTGTCCTTGCTTATTATTCCAATAGCGACCGAGCTGCCGGAGAAGGTGAACAGCATCCTGTGGATCAGGCGAGGGAAGGACACGCTGGCTTTCGGAAATATCACGGGGTCAATGGTGTTTCAGGGGACACTCTTGCCCGCCATCGGCATCATGCTGACACCTTGGCAGCCTCGCTTGGAGGTGCTGGCGAGCGTGTGGGTCACCCTGATTGCCGCCCTGTGGCTTAGATTTAATGCGCGCTCAGGTGGGCTGCCGATATGGGCACTGCTCTTGAATGGGGTGCTGTATGTCGTGTTTGTTTCGATCACGCTGTCACGATAGGCGAGGTGTCACCGGCCATGCGTGCAGGTCTGCCTAGTGGCTGTGCTGTTGTGCCTCCAGGATCTGGACCCTGGCCTCTAGCGCCGTCAACTTTTCTATTGTGTTGGATAGCAATTGGGCCTGCACATCAAACTCCTCACGCGTCACCAGGTCAAGCTTGGTAAGGCCTTGCGCGAGCAAGGCCTTGGCGTTCTTCTCTATGTCCTTTGCTGGACTGTCGGCCACCGCCTTGCTTAGCTTTGCGGAGATGTCGTTAAGAAATTTTGTGTTGAGCATGGGTCGCCCCTTGTGTGCGTGAGGGGTGCAGTATACCAAACTATACCCATTAATTTCAGGTCGGCGAGACGGTCTGCGGTGACCACGCCTGGGCCCATATTTGGGCCGTCAGGGAGGCGTTGCCTGATTCGCCAACTCGGCTTTGAGAGGGTGAATATCTGGTAGTATTGAAGATTGTAGGCTGGAAAATTATGGGTTAATGTTATCAGTTAAGTCTTTGTATATATTTAATTTTTATTCGCCACCCGATCCTGAGTTTTTCGGTACTTAATTTGAGATGTTAGATCCTTGCATATAAAAAATAAAAATTTGCACACGCAGATAGCTATGTTGTTGCTGAGTGCGGCAGTGTTGTCGTTACCGGGTTGCACCAACGTGGGCCCAGACTTTATGCGACCACCTCCACCTGACGCAAAGAGCTATATCTCGCAGGAGTTGCCAGCGCAAACCGCTACGGCGTTAGGTGCCGTGGGTGCGCCGCAGCGCTTTGTGGTTGGCGGTGACGTGCCGGTTGAGTGGTGGAAGAATTTCAATTCGCCAAAGCTTAATGAGCTGATCGATCAGGCCCTGCAGGCCAGCCCGACCCTGGACGCCGCGCAGGCCACCTTGATGCAGGCGCAGCAAACCTATGTCTCACAGAGTGGCTCATCACAGTACCCGCTGGTGAGCGGCAAGTTGGGCGCACAAAAACAAAAGTTCAACCCCTCCACCTTCGGTCAGGCGACCCCAAGCAAGATATTTGACCTATACAACGCCGGGGTGACGGTTAGCTACAACTTCGACCTCTTCGGGGGCAATCGCCGCGCCCTGGAGGCCCTGGCCGCACAGGCCGACTACCAGCGCTACCAGTTCGAGGGCGCGCGACTGATGCTGGCTGCCAACGTAACCACCGCGGCAATGGCGCAGGCGCAGTACGCGGAGCAAATTGGTGTCACGGTGGCTATCCTGGTGGCACAAAAGAAGCAGCTCAACATTGCAAGAGAACGCCTCAAGCTGGGCGCGGTGTCGCGCAGCGATGAGCTCTCCTTGCTTGCCCAGGTGGAGCTAACGCGTGCCAGCATCCCACCGCTGCGTAACAGTCTTCAGAAAACAAATAGCCTGCTCGCCGAGCTACTCGGGCAGTCCCCGGGCACGGCGAAGATACCTAGGTTTGCTTTGGCAGACTTTAACCTGCCGGCAGACATTCCGCTGGTGGTGCCCTCAGAGCTGGTGCGTCACAGGCCCGATATTCGTGCGTCCGAGGCTCTCCTGCATGTAGCCAACGCCCAGCACGGGGTCGCGATTGCTACGGGCTACCCACAGATTGGACTGTCTTCCGGGATGAGCTCGCAGGCCATGGGTGCGTCGGGACTGCTCGGGCCGGGGTCGATCATTTGGAACCTAGCAGGACAGGTGGTGCAGCCGCTGTTTAATATGGGTTTCGAGGCCACAGTTAAATCGGCAGAGTCTGGATTTAATGCGGCAACAGCCAACTACCGGCAGACGGTGCTGCAGGCCCTGCGCAACGTTGCCGACGTACTCTATGCGCTAGACAACGACGCGAAGACATTACAGGCCCAAGCCATCGCTGCCTCCTCGACACTGGCGTCGCTTGACCTCATCCAGCAGCAGTTTGCATTGGGCGGGGTGAGCTACCTGGAGCTACTGACTGCACAGCAGCAGGCACAGCAAACCCAGATCAACCTGATCGCAGCGCAGGTGCAGCGCTTAGCGGACACCGCGGCACTCTATCAGGCCATGGGCGGCGGCTGGATTGCCGTGCCCAAAAAAGATGCGGCCATTTCGTGGCGCACTAAATTGGTAGCGCAGAATGTAGAGCACGGGCGCCATGTACGGCACCCTTCCGATAAAAATTAAGCACGAGGTATTACATGGTAAAAGGAACCACTAAACGGATGATCATTATGCTGCTGCTGTCTGCGGCGGTGCTGGGTGGAATCTACGCCTTCCAGCAGTTCAGAAATAAAATGATACAGCAGTCCATCAGGGGGCAGGCCAACCCACCACAGAGCGTATCCACCGTGGTGGCGAAGGTGTCCACCTGGCAGCCTACTGTGGAGGCGGTGGGCAACCTGCGCGCCTCCAAAGGAACCAACCTGGCTGCCGAGGTGGGGGGGCTGGTGACGGCGATACACTTTGACTCCGGGAAGGTGGTCAAGGCGGGGCAGCTCATCTTGGAGCTGAACGCCGTCCCCCTGCAGGCCCAGCTCGAGCAGATGAGGGCAGCCTCCCGACTCGCAAAGCAGAACTTTGATCGTGACCTTGCCCAGCTAAAGATTCAGGCGGTGAGTCAGGCCGCGGTAGACCTCGCCGCGTCCAACCTAAAGAGTGCGCTGGCCCAGGTGAGCATGCAGGAGGCCCTGATCGCACAAAAAAGTATCCGCGCCCCATTCGCCGGTCGGCTGGGTATACGCCAGGTTGATCTCGGCCAGTATTTGGCGGCAGGGACGACCCTCGTGAACCTCCAAAAGCTTGACCCGATGTACCTGGACTTCGCTGTGCCGCAAGCCCAGATTGACTTGGTCCGTGTCGGCGACAGTGTCGACGTGCAGGTCAACTCGTTCCCCGAGAAAATTTTTAAAGGCACCATCTCTGCCATCGAGTCGCAGGTCGACATACCGACACGCAACCTGAAGGTGCGGGCAAGCATCCCCAACGCTAGCGGTGAGCTGCTGTCCGGGCTATTTGCTACGGTGCGCGTAAAGCGGGGGGGCGAGAAGCAGCACATCACCTTGCCGAACTCGGCCATCTCCTACAACCCATTCGGCAGCACCGTTTTTGTGGTTAAGGGCGAGGGGGCTACGTCGGATGGGAAGCTGGTGGTTGAGCAGCGCTTCGTGACCACCGGCGCTACTCGTGGCGACCAGGTCGCGGTCCTCACCGGCCTAAAGGTGGATGAGGTCGTGGTGAGCTCTGGGCAGCTAAAGCTACGCAACGGAACCCCCGTAGTGGTAAACAATAGCGTGCAACCGTCAAGCAATCCGAACCCAGAGGTCAAGGACGAATGAGCATCGCTACCGGAGGCGCGATGAAAAAATTTACTGATATTTTCGTCGAGCGCCCAGTCCTAGCAACCGTTATCAGCCTGACGATATTAATCCTGGGCCTGCGCTCCTTGGGCGCGTTGCCGGTACTGCAGTACCCGTACACTCAAAATGCCGTGGTGACGGTCAGCACCTCTTACCCTGGCGCCGATGCCGGCCTGGTGGCCAGCTTCATAACCACCCCCCTAGAGAATGCGGTCGCCCAAGCCACCGGCATCGATTACATGACCTCCAGCAGCACACAGGGGGTTAGCACGATCACCGCCAACCTTCGGTTAAATCATGACTCGAATAAGGCCCTGACTGAGATCAGCGCCAAGGTCAACGCGGTCCTAAACCAGCTTCCGCCGCAGGCACAAAAGCCCACGATCTCTGTGAACATCGGCCAGACCATAGACGCGATGTACATCGGCTTCTATAGCGACATCCTCAAGCCAAACCAGGTCACGGATTACCTCATACGCTCGGTACAGCCAAGGCTCCAGGCAATCGATGGCGTGCAGGTCGCCGAGCTGCTGGGTGCAAAAAACTTTGCCCTGAGGGCGTGGCTGGACCCACAGAAGCTCGCCGCCGTCGGGCTGACCGCGGCCGACGTGTACGACATCCTGGCAACCAATAACTTCCTCTCGTCCAGCGGCCAGTCCAAGGGCCAGATGGTACAGATCAACCTGAACTCCTCTACCGCCCTGCACTCGGTGGAGGAGTTCAAGCAGATGATATTAAAAAATAAGGACGGGTCCGTGGTGCGCTTGGCGGACGTCGCGAATGTGACCCTCGGTGCAGAAGATTACGATGGTAGCGTGTCCTTCGACGGCAAGAAGGCCGTGTACGTGGGCATCCAGATCGCGCCCGGCGCGAACCTGCTGGACGTGATCGCCCGGGTGCGCAAGGCCATGCCGGACGTCCAGGCTCAGCTGCCACGCGGACTGAACAGCAACGTCGTGTACGACTCGACCAAGTTCGTCAACTCATCGATTAACGAGGTGGTCAAGACGCTGGCCGAATCCATCCTCATCGTGACGCTGGTTGTCTTTGTTTTTCTGGGGTCGCTGCGCTCTGTCCTGATACCCGTGGTCGCGATACCGCTCTCGTTGATAGGCACGTTCACGATGATGTTGGCCTTGGGCTACTCCGTCAACCTGCTCACGCTCTTAGCACTCGTTCTGGCCATCGGGCTGGTCGTGGATGATGCCATCATCGTGGTGGAGAACATAAGCCGCCACCTGGAGGAGGGGCTGTCACCATTCGAATCGGCCATTAAATCGGCGCGAGAGCTGGCCAACCCGATCATTGCGATGACCATCGTGCTGGTGGCCGTGTACCTCCCGATAGGATTCATGAGCGGGCTCACCGGGGCGCTGTTTACTGAGTTCGCGTTCACCCTAGTTGGGGCCGTCACCATATCGGCCGTGGTCGCGCTCACGCTGTCGCCAATGATGTGCTCACGCCTCTTGCGCGTGCCCAATCCAAACAGCAGCAACTGGCAGGACAGGCTGGAGAGGTGGTTGGATAAGCGATTCGAGAGCCTGCACATTCGTTACGAAAAGATTCTGCACGGGATGCTTAACTTTGGTGCCGTGATAGCCGTGTTCTCGCTTGTGGTGATGGGGGGAATCTACTTCCTATACACCACCTCGATGACACAGCTCGCCCCGCAGGAGGACCAGGGCGTTCTGATTGCCGCCTCCTTCAACGCGCCGGACGCGACGCTGCAGCAGCGAGAGATATTTGGTGATCAGGTGCACAGCATATTTAACTCTCACCCTGAGACCGATCACATATTCCAGCTCAACATGCCGACACAGGTCATAAGCGGAATGGTGCTGAAGCCGTGGAGCGATCGCACCAAGACATCGAACCAGTTGCAGCCAGAGGTGCAGAAGGAGCTGAGGGGAATCGCGGGCACTCAGAACGCACTCTTCCAGCCGCCTCCATTGCCGGGCGCGAGGGGCCTGCCGATACAGTTCGTGATCACCACTACGGAGCCATTCCCCAAGCTCTTTGAGGTGTCCCAGAAGTTCCTCCACGACGCAGACCAGACGGGGGAGTTCATCTTTGTTCAGTCCGACCTGCGTATCGATTTGCCACAGACAACGGTGGTGATTGATCGCAATATGGCATCGCAGCTGGGCCTGAATATGCAGAGCATAGGCTCCGCCCTGTCGGCAATGCTAGGTGGCGGGTACGTCAACTACTTCGAGCTCGGTGGGCGATCGTACAAGGTTATCCCCCAGGTCGAGCAACGCTTCCGTCTGAACACAGAGCAGCTCAAGCAGTACTACCTGCGTACCGCAACCGGTGAGATGGTCCCGCTGTCGACGGTCGCGCACCTAGAGGCCAGCACCGAGCCCGAAACCATCAACCACTTCCAGCAGCAGAACATGGCAACCATACAGGGGGTAGCCTTCCCGACTATCTCAGAAGGGCAAGCACTAGAACGGCTGAGGGATCTGGCGAAGAAGACGCTGCCAGCCGGGTACGGTTACGACTACGTGGGGCCGTCACGTCAGTTCGTGCAGGAGTCTGGTGGCCTGCTGTTCACCTTCTTCTTTGCCATCGTGATCATCTTCCTGGCACTGGCGGCTCAGTTCGAGAGCTTTCGGGACCCACTCGTTATTCTGGTGTCCGTCCCCATGGCCATCGCGGGGGCGTTAATTTTTATTAATCTTGGGATCGGGCATGCCACGCTCAATATCTACACAGAGGTCGGCCTGGTGACGCTCATCGCCCTCATTTCCAAGCACGGTATCCTGATCGTTGAGTTTGCTAACAACCTACAGCAGGGTGGGCTAAGCAAGCGCGACGCCATCGAGAAGGCTGCCGGCCTGCGCCTGCGGCCCATACTGATGACAACCGCTGCCATGGTGTTGGGTGTCTTGCCGCTCATCACGGCCAGCGGTGCCGGTGCGGTCAGCCGATTTAATATTGGCCTGGTGATCGCAAGCGGCCTGTCGATAGGCACGTTCTTTACGCTGTTCGTCGTGCCCGGAATCTACATGCTGCTCGCTGTCGATCGTGGCGGTGCAAAAACAACACCACCGTCCAACGCCAAGGCCTAGATACTTTACGGACGCCCCTCGGGGGCGGCCATCTTAAGCAGCACCCAGACCGCGCCACCACCGCCCGCATTTTGTGGTGCCTCGCAGAATGCTAGGACCCCAGGGTGTTGGGGCAGCCACCGGCGTACGCGACTCTTCAGGATGCCCTCCCGCCCGTCTGCTTGCCACCCCTTGCCGTGTATAACGGACACACAGTTAAATCCCTGCTCCATCGCGTTGTGCAAGAACTCCAGTAGTAACGTGCGTGCTGTGTCACTGTTCAGGCCGTGTAGGTCGAGGCTGTCTTGTAGCACCCACCGTCCACGCTTTAAGTTACGCAGGGTCAGGCGAGACATGCTGGGGCGCAGGAACTCGACCGCCGCGTCGCCCCCGACGTCTGAGTCGGAGAGTGTGTCGGCGATCACGGGGGCGAAGGTTTTTGTTTTGGGGTTGCGTTGCTTGGTGTGTGGCAGCACTTGGGTGGGCTGGACGCGGTTGGATGCTGGTAGCGGAACAACGTCCCCCAGCGCTTGCTTGAATAGTTCGTGATCAGTCGAGGCCGGCTGATCATCTTTTTGTTTCATGGGCTGCGTGCTAGCTGTGCGCGCTCAGGTACCTGTCCGCATCCAACGCCGCCATACAACCGGTCGCTGCACTGGTGACCGCCTGGCGGTAGGTGAAGTCCTGCACGTCGCCCGCCGCGAACACTCCGGGGACGCTGGTTGCCGTGGCGTTCCCGTCCAGTCCGCCGCGCGTAACGATGTAACCGTTTTTCATGTCCAGCTGGCCGGTAAAGATGTCCGTGTTGGGCTTGTGGCCGATGGCGATAAATACGCCGGTCAGCGGCACATCTTTTGTGTCCTGGGTTTGGGTGCTCTTGAGGCGCATGCCGGTCACGCCGCTGTCGTCGCCGAGTACCTCATCCATCACCTGGTTGAGCTCGAGCGTGATCTTACCCAGCTCAACCTGCTTCATCAGGTGACCCAGTGTGATTCGTTCGGCACGGAAGGTGTCGCGCCTGTGTACTAGCGTGACATGGCTTGCGATCTTGGACAGATAGAGCGCTTCCTCTACCGCGGCGTTTCCGCCACCGATGACCGACACGTCCTTCCCGCGATAGAAGAAGCCGTCACAGGTTGCGCAGGCGGACACGCCACGGCCCATGAACTTCTCCTCGGAAGGAAGCCCCAGATACTGTGCAGAGGCGCCGGTGGCAATGATTAATGCATCGCACGTATAGCTCCCGAGGTCGCCGATCAGAGTGAAGGGCTTCTGCTGTAGCTGGGTGGTGTGGATGTGATCCATAATGATCTTCGTGTCGAAGCGTTCCGCGTGCTGCTGGAATCGAGTCATCAGATCCGGGCCCTGTACCCCCATCACGTCCGCAGGCCAGTTGTCTACGTCGGTGGTTGTCATGAGCTGCCCACCCAGCGCCATGCCGGTGATCAGTACGGGCTGGAAGTTGGCGCGCGCAGCGTAGATGGCTGCCGTGTAGCCGGCAGGACCCGATCCAAGAATAATGAGACGATGGTGCTGCGTTGGCTTTTCCATGGATACCTTTTTGACTGAGAAAATTAGTGACTAAATTTAGTAATAGTGTACATGTTTGTCGAGGCCCACACACAAATACGGCGGACCCCTTGGACCGGGCTGTTTCGCTGAGTAACCCTAGCGCGCACGTGGCTGATAGCCTTGATCGGGGAGGGCGCTTTGCATAGACTGCCGCGGCTTTCGTGATAGTATCAAAGCCAGTTATTTTTATTCTTGCGTTGTAACTTGAGCGCCCCTAAATTGTTAAGTGAGAAAAACTTATGCCCGAAATTAGCGTCAACAACAAGACCTACAAGACAGACAAGGACGGCTACCTAGTCAACTTTGACGACTGGGATACGGACTTCGCCAAGCACGTAGCACAGCTCGAGGAGCTGGACATGACCGACAAGCACATGGAGATCATCATCTTCTTGCGTGCGTACTACAAGCAACACCAAAGTGCTCCAAACATTCGTGAGCTAACGCAGGCCGTCAGCGAGGAGCTGGATGAGGCAAGAGGGAAGAGCCCCTACCTGTACGATCTGTTTCCCTCTGGGCCGGCGGAGCAGGGGTGCAAGATTGCGGGCCTGCCCAAGCTGTTTGTGGACCCCAATGAGCACACGGTCATCTAGCGAGGGTTCACTCACTCGCAGAGGTTAATCTAGATCGCTGCCTAGATCTTTTGTTCGCCTGCCTGATCAGGATTAAACCACGCAAGCTTTTCTCTGAGCTCGACCACCCCACCCACAATGATCAGGGTTGGGGCCTTGAGCATCGCGGCCGCCGCAGCCTTGGGCAGGGTGGCCAGGGTCCCGCAAACAACACGCTGATTCCGGGTGGTCCCCTGCTGCACGATGGCGGCCGGTGTGCCCTCCGGCAGGCCGTGTGTAATCAGCTTAGCGCACAGCATCTCAAGTCCATGTAGGCCCATGTACACCACCACGGTTTGGTTGGGTCGTGCCAGCATCTCCCAGTCGAGGCTCATGTTCCCGTCCTTCATGTGGCCGGTCACAAAGACACAGGACTGGGCATGATCACGGTGCGTGAGGGGTATCCCGGCGTAGGCCGCGACGCCACACGCGGCGGTGATGCCAGGCACAACCTGGAAGCTGATCTTGTGCCTGGACAGGGTCTCGATCTCCTCCCCGCCACGACCAAAAATAAACGGATCCCCGCCCTTGAGTCTCAGGACCCGCTTCCCCTCCTTTGCGAGTCGGACCAGGAGGTCGTTGATGCTCTCCTGCTCCATCGTGTGGCAGCCACGCGTCTTGCCGACAAAGATTCTTTTTGCATCGCGCCGTGTCATGTCCAGGACCTCTTTCGAGACCAGGTTGTCGTAGAGCACCACGTCCGCTTTTTGCATGAGTCGCAGAGCCCTGAATGTGAGCAGGTCTTGGGCGCCTGGACCTGCGCCCACCAAGAACACCTCGCCGGCCGACTCGTGGGTGTCACTGTCTAGCATGGCCATGAGTGAGTCCTCGGCGGGCCGTTCGAGGCCAGACAAGACACCCTCGGCGACCGGACCCTCCAGCACCCTCTCCCAGAATATTCGGCGCTGACCGGGGTGGGCGATGCGCGACTTGACCGCCTGCCTAAATTTGGCGCAGAAGGCGGTCAGCTGGCCATATCCTGGCGGTATCAGCGCCTCCAGCTTGGCGCGCAGGATCCGCGCTAGGACGGGGGACGCGCCCCCGGTGGAGAAGGCTATCATGAGCGGGGATCGGTCCAGTATTGCGGGCATGATGAAGGTGCAAAGGGCCGGGTTATCGACCACGTTGACGAGTATGTTCTTTGATTTTGCCTCGTCGAAAACAGCTCTGTTGGTGTCGAGGCTGTTGGTGGCGGCAACGGCCAGCGTCATGCCGTCCAGGTGATGGACCTGGAATTTTTCTGGGGTGTACTCAATCTCGGGGAGTGCTTTGAATGCCTCGCACAGGTCGGGCGACACTACCCTTACGAGCGCACCCGCTCGCAAGAGCGCGGATGTCTTCCTGAAAGCTGTGTCGCCGCCCCCGACGACGAGGCACGCCCGTCCTTTGAGATTAATAAAGATTGGAAAAAAATCCATAGTGCGTTTCGTTTTTCCGTTGAAAATGTGACTATCTAGATCCTGTTCGGTCGACCTTGTTGCGTCATTGTTTCGTGTGTCATGAGCAAGGCGGTCTCCGATTTTACCCTGATTGAATCCGTTATGAGCTTGGTAGTGGGTGCGCCCTCGTGAATTTCAAAGGGGGTGACCTCTCGCGCATGTTGCAGCATAACAAATTGAATGTGTTGCAGTTATTGGCAGTTGGGCTGGCATCTTTCTCACAGAGTGCCAAGCTTTTCTGCTATAATTAGCAGTTGTCGGGGTTGGTGGTCGTCTCGTTCCCTCGAATTTTGGTCGCGTTGAACCGACTCTCGCCAATCATGGCGGGGCGTCCAGTGAGCCCTAATTAATGGCTGATCTCAGAGAGATTTTTATAAAAAATTACATCAAGCAGCGTGATGCAAAAATGTTTTGCGGGGTGATATACCGAACGGTATATCCAGCATCTTATGGTGCCCGGAAGAGGACTCGAACCTCCACACCTTACGGCACACGGACCTGAACCGTGCGCGTCTACCAATTCCGCCATCCGGGCAATAAAATTTGTTTCGTGAGGGCGCACAAGTTAATCGTTATAGGATTCTATGTCAATGACAATTAGGAAAGAAAACATTCGTGAGCTGGATCCGTTCTTGGAGCGCGAGCGTGCGCAGTACGAGAACCCACTGCCCAGTCGTGAGTACGTGCTGGAGTTACTAGAGAAGCAGGGCGTGCCGGTTGTCGAGGAGGATCTGTGCCAGATGCTGGGCATCGAAGAGCACGAGGTCGAGCTGTTCACGCGTCGCTTGCGCGCCATGGAGCGCGACGGTCAGATAATGCGCAACCGCAAACGGGCGATCTGCGTAACCAACAAGCTCGATCTGATCAAGGGGAAGGTACAGGGCCATCCGGACGGATTTGGATTCTTGGTCCCGGATGACGGCAGCGTTGACCTGGTGATCAGTGCCAAGGAGATGCACAAGGTGCTGCACGGCGACGTTGTGCTGGTGCGCGAAGCCGGCGTCGACCGGCGTGGGCGTCGTGAAGCTAGCATCGTGGAGGTGCTGGAGCACTCCACCCAGCGCCTGGTTGGGCGGGTGTACGAAGAGCACGGCATCCAGTTCGTTGTGGCCGAGAACAGGCGCATCAGTCAGGACATCCTGGTCGCCCCGGGCGAGCACGGTGGAGCGACGGCGGGGCAGGTGGTGGTGCTGGAGATTATGCAGCAGCCCAGCAAGAGCACGCAGCCGATAGGCCGCGTTGTGCAGATCCTGGGTAACTATGCCGACCCCGGTATGGAGATCGAGATCGCTTTGCGCAAGCACGACCTGCCGCACGAGTTTCCTGGCGACGTTGAGCGTGCAGCCAAAAAATTTGCACCCCAGGTTCTGCCAGAGGACTACGCTGGGCGAGAAGACTTACGCCAGATGCCGCTGGTGACGATAGACGGCGAGACCGCACGTGACTTTGACGACGCGGTCTACTGCGAGCCACGCACCGGCGGCTTCCGCCTGGTGGTGGCCATCGCAGACGTTAGTCACTACGTAAGGCCGGGGGACAACCTGGACGTGGAGGCCTTGAACCGCGGCAACTCGATATACTTTCCCCGCCGCGTGATACCAATGCTCCCAGAGGAGCTCTCGAACGGCCTCTGCTCGCTCAACCCGGACGTGGAGCGTCTGTGCATGGTGTGCGATATGCAGATCAGTGCCGAGGGCGACATCGAGGGGTACCGCTTCTACCCGTCCGTCATGCTGTCGAAGGCGCGCATGACCTACACCCAGGTGGCGGACATGCTGATCAATCGGCAGGGCGAGTCGGCACAGAAATTCTCATCCGTTGTCCAGCAGATAGACAATCTGTACGCCTTATTTAAGACTCTACTTAGCGCGCGAGAGAGGCGCGGCGCGATCGACTTCGAGACGGTCGAGACCCAGATGATCTTTACCGACCAAGGAAAGATTGATCGCATTGTGCCAGTGACACGCAACGACGCGCACCGCCTGATCGAGGAGTGCATGCTGGCCGCAAACGTGTGTACCGCCAGCTTCCTTAGCGAGCGTCAGCACCCGGTCCTGTATCGAGTGCACGAGGGCCCCACCCCTGAAAAATTAGAAGCAGTGCGTGAGTTCTTTAAGGAGTTCGGTCTCGACTTAGGCGGGGGCGAGAAGCCCGAGGCTGGCGACTACTCTCGCCTGCTAAAGCAAGTCAAGGGTCGGCCCGACGCAGCGCTGCTGCAGACCGTCATGCTGCGCTCATTGCGCCAGGCACGCTACTCTCCCGAAAACGCAGGCCACTTCGGCCTGGGCTACGACGCCTACGCACACTTCACCTCGCCCATTCGTCGTTACCCTGACCTGTTGGTGCATCGCGCCATCAAGGCCGTGCTGGAGAGTAAACAATACAAGCCGGCAGGTAAGTGGGAGGAGCTGGGGATACACTGCTCCATGACCGAGCGCCGAGCAGACGACGCCACCCGCGACGTCGAGGCGTGGCTGAAGTGCTTCTACATGCGCGATCACCTGGGCAGCTGCTTCGATGGAACCGTGTCGTCCGTCACCGGCTTCGGTCTATTTGTTGCCCTGGACGATCTGTACATCGAGGGGCTGGTCCACGTGTCCGAGCTCGGCACAGACTACTTCCACTACGACGCGATCAAGCACATGATGCTCGGGGAGAGAACGGGCAAGCGCTATCGCCTAGGCGACCGTGTGCGCGTTAAGATCGTGAGGGTGGACATGGAGAGCACCAAGCTCGATTTCGTGCTGGACCTGCCAGCTGGCGAGACTCCTGTAAAAGTCGACAAAAATACTAAACCAAAAAAATCAGGAAGACCAAAAAAGAGTCATGGCTGAAACCCGTGTCATCCATGGCTTCCATGCGATCACCGCGCGTATTCGTCAGCACGCTGACAGCGTGCTGGAGCTCTACGTGGATACCAATCGTCGTGACCCACGCGTTCGTGATCTCTTAAAGCTGGCAGAGGGTGGCGGTGTGCGCGTGGTTCAGGTGGACACCAAGCGTCTTGATGGTATCGCTGGTAACGCGAGGCACCAGGGTGTGGTGGCGCGTGTGGACGCCGCACAGAAGGTGCGACACCTGGACGACGTGCTGGACACCCTCACCGAGCCGGCCCTGATATTAGTCCTGGATGGCGTGCAGGATCCGCACAACCTGGGCGCCTGCCTTCGGAGTGCGGACGCCTTTGGTGTGCATGCCGTTGTCGCCCCAAAGGACCGAGCCGTTGGGTTGAATGCGACCGTGGAAAAGGTTGCGTGCGGCGCCGCGGAAACCGTCCCCTACATCACCGTGACCAATCTTGCGCGTACTCTTCGCGAGCTGCAGGAGCGCAACATTTTTGTGGTTGGTGCGGACAGCGAGGCAGAGACCGACTTGTATGGGTTCCAGCACCCTGGCCCGTTGGCGTGGGTGCTTGGCGCGGAGGGGGAGGGCTTGCGTCGCCTCACCCGAGAAAACTGTGATCAACTCGTACGCATCCCAATGCTGGGCAGCGTGGCCAGCCTGAATGTTTCTGTGAGCGCTGGGGTGTGCCTGTCTGAGTCGAGAAGGCAGCG
>SESD01000970.1_pt1 | contig 16643 bp, 10 predicted proteins | sample 3171411 | NCBI WGS metagenome assembly SESD01 (sample SAMN06051880, study PRJNA518727) | freshwater metagenome | biome: subpolar coniferous forest; feature: holomictic lake; material: water; isolation source: holomictic Lake 442, 16.5 m depth | place: Canada: near Kenora, Ontario | collected...
GACTACAAGTACGAACACCACTAATGTGGTTTGAATTGTTTCTTTTCGCGTTGGCCACACAACTTTACGCGCCTCGGCAACTGCTTCACCTATAAAGGTAAGCGATTGCTGACCAACTGGAGTTATCCATAACATACCAATTGATGCACCTATGCCAGACAGCACTGCAAAGATGCGCAATATCATTGGCTTATCTGCAAGCAGATAAAATCCAGCGACACCTGCAGCAAGTAGCAAAAATGCCACCAACAACTTGATTTTGTTGACCATAATATACTTAATAGTGACTAAAAATTTACACCAGACTTAAACAGTTTTTGAAAATAACATCAAAAACTGAATAAATCTTTACTCCAAATTTGGCAGGCCAAGAGGGTTTCGAACCCCCAACCCTCGGTTTTGGAGACCGATACTCTACCAGTTGAGCTATTGGCCTGTTGCTTACAACTTAAAAAGCTACGCTAGTTATTAGCGTAGCTTTTTAGTGCATAACTAATCTCACAATTAGCCATGCATTCTATAAAACTAATTACTCAATAATCTTAGCAACTACACCAGCACCAACAGTACGGCCGCCTTCACGAATCGCAAAGCGTAAACCATCTTCCATCGCAATTGGAGCAATCAACGTTACAGTAATTGAAACGTTATCACCTGGCATTACCATTTCTGTACCTGCTGGTAACTCTACTGCACCCGTTACATCTGTTGTACGGAAGTAGAATTGTGGACGGTAACCTTGGAAGAATGGTGTATGACGACCACCTTCATCTTTACCTAACACATAGATTTCTGCAGTGAATTTTGTGTGCGGTTTAATAGAGCCAGCTTTTGACAATACTTGACCACGTTCCACTTCTTCACGTTTTGTACCACGTAGCAATACACCTACGTTATCGCCTGCTTGACCTTGATCAAGCAACTTACGGAACATTTCAACACCAGTACAGATTGTTTTGATTGTTGGTTTAATACCAACAATTTCAATTTCATCACCGATTTTTACAATACCGCGTTCAATACGACCAGTCACAACAGTACCGCGACCTGAGATTGAGAACACATCTTCAACTGGCATTAAGAATGCACCGTCAATTGCGCGCTCTGGCATTGGAATGTAAGTATCTAATGCTTCAGCTAGTTTTAAGATTGCTGGTTCGCCGATAGGTGATTGGTCACCTTCTAAAGCTAATTTAGCTGAACCGTGAATGATTGGTGTATCGTCACCTGGGAAGTCGTATTTGCTTAGCAATTCACGCACTTCCATTTCAACTAGTTCTAATAACTCAGCATCATCAACCATGTCTGCTTTGTTTAGGAATACAACAATGTAAGGTACGCCAACTTGACGTGCTAACAAGATGTGCTCACGCGTTTGTGGCATAGGGCCATCAGCTGCTGAACATACTAGAATCGCGCCATCCATTTGCGCTGCACCAGTAATCATGTTCTTTACATAGTCGGCATGGCCTGGACAGTCAACGTGAGCGTAGTGACGATTTTGTGTCTCATACTCAACGTGGGCAGTATTAATCGTAATACCACGTGCTTTTTCTTCCGGTGCAGCATCAATTTGATCGTAAGCTTTTGCTTCGCCACCAAATTTCTTTGAAAGAATTGTCGTTAAAGCTGCCGTTAATGTCGTCTTACCATGATCCACGTGACCAATCGTTCCAACGTTAACGTGCGGCTTGGTCCGCTCAAATTTACCTTTTGCCATGATTATTCCCTTTTATCTAAACTTAAATATGATGATTAATTAACCAAATATTTTTGGATTATTTTTTATTAATAATGGCATCAGCCACGTTTCTTGGTGCTTCTATGTAATGCTTAAATTCCATACTGTAACTTGCGCGACCTTGAGACAATGAACGCACTACTGTTGAATAACCAAACATCTCAGCCAATGGGACTTCAGCACGAATCACTTTACCTGATGCGTTGTCTTCCATACCTTGAATCATACCTCGGCGTGATGACAAGTCACCCATAACATCGCCCATGTAATCTTCAGGCGTTTCAACCTCAACTGCCATCATCGGCTCAAGCAAGATTGGATCTGCTTTACGCATACCATCTTTAAAGCCAATTGAAGCTGCCATTTTGAAAGCATTTTCGTTCGAGTCAACATCATGGTATGAACCATCAAATAAGGTCACTTTAACGTCAACCACTGGGAAGCCAGCCAAAATACCTGAAGGAATAGTTTCACGTAAACCTTTTTCAACCGCAGGAATAAACTCACGTGGCACTGTACCACCCTTAATAGCATCAATAAATTCGAAGCCTTTGCCTGGCTCATTAGGTTCCATTTTTAGCCATACATGGCCGTACTGACCCTTACCACCAGACTGCTTAACAAACTTACCTTCAACTTCAACAGATTTCTTAATCGCTTCACGGTACGCAACTTGTGGTGCACCGACGTTAGCTTCAACGTTAAATTCGCGACGCATACGATCCACTAAAATCTCAAGATGCAACTCACCCATCCCTGAAATAATAGTTTGGTTTGTTTCTTCGTCAGTTTTAACGCGGAATGAAGGATCTTCTTGTGCCAAACGATTTAAAGCCACACCCATTTTTTCTTGGTCAGCTTTAGTCTTAGGTTCAACAGCAACGTGAATAACTGGCTCAGGAAATATCATGCGCTCTAAGATGATTTCATCATTAACGCTACATAAAGTATCACCAGTTGAAGCATCTTTTAAACCAATCGCGGCAGCGATGTCGCCCGCGCGCACTTCGGTTAAAGGCTCACGCGTATTTGCGTGCATTTGAACAATACGACCGATACGCTCTTTTTTACCCTTAATTGGGTTGTATACAGTATCGCCTGCATTAATCACACCCGAGTAAACACGGAAGAAAATCAATTGACCAACAAACGGGTCAGTCATGATCTTAAATGCAAGTGCTGAGAATTTCTCATCATCAGCGGCTCTTAAGCGGATTTCATTACCATCAGCATCTTCAGCTTTAGTTGGCGGAATATCAGTTGGAGCTGGCATCAACTCAATAACTTTATCCAACATCGCTTGCACACCTTTATTTTTAAAGGCAGAACCGCACACCATAGGCACGATTTCAAAGGCAATAGTACGTTGACGCAAACCAGCTAAGATATCTTCTTCTGATAAATCACCTTCTTCAAGGTATTTATTCATTAATTCTTCAGTAGCTTCAGCAGCAGCTTCCACCATGTTTTCACGCCATTTATCACATTCAGCTTTTAAATCAGCTGGGATTTCACGGTAATCAAACTTCATACCTTGAGAAGCATCATCCCAATAAACGGCTTTCATTTTAATTAAATCAACAACGCCTTCGAATTTCTCTTCAGCGCCGATTGGCACTTGTAAAGGAATTGGGTTGGCTTTAAGACGTGAACGCATTTGATCGTACACTTTGAAGAAGTTAGCACCAGCGCGGTCCATTTTGTTAACGAACGCTAAACGTGGTACTTTGTATTTATTTGCTTGACGCCAAACCGTTTCAGATTGCGGTTGTACACCACCAACTGCACAGTACACCATACAGGCGCCATCAAGCACACGCATTGAGCGCTCTACTTCAATTGTAAAGTCAACGTGGCCTGGAGTATCAATAATATTAATACGGTGCTGTTCGAATTGACCAGCCATACCTTTCCAGAAACAGGTAGTCGCTGCAGAGGTAATAGTAATGCCGCGTTCTTGCTCTTGTTCCATCCAGTCCATAGTGGCAGCGCCATTATGCACTTCACCAATTTTATGGTTTACACCAGTGTAGAACAAAATACGTTCAGTCGTCGTTGTTTTACCTGCATCAATGTGTGCAGAAATACCAATGTTACGATAGCGTTCAATAGGGGTTATACGAGCCACAGCTATTACCTTTGCTTAATATTATTGCTTAAAATTCTTAAAGAGCGATGCACTTGGCCCAAGCTTTACACTTAGGCCAAATAACTACATACAGTACTTAGAACCTGAAATGTGAGAATGCTTTATTCGCTTCTGCCATACGGTGAACTTCTTCACGTTTTTTCATTGCTGATCCACGACCTTCAGAAGCCTCAACCAACTCAGCTGCTAAACGTAGACCCATAGACTTCTCACCACGCTTACGTGCAGCATCACGTAACCAACGCATTGCTAAGGCACTACGACGGCTAGGACGAACTTCAACTGGCACTTGATAGTTAGCACCACCAACACGACGGCTCTTAACTTCAACCAATGGACGTAGGTTTGTTAACGCTAACGTAAACACTTCCAATGCATCCTTGCTAGTTTTAGCAGTGACTTGATCAAACGCGCCGTATAAAATACGCTCAGCAACAGATTTTTTACCACCCGTCATTAACACGTTTACAAATTTAGATACTTCTTGGCTTCCAAACTTTGGATCTGGAAGGATGTTGCGTTTGGGGACTTCTCTACGTCTTGGCATAATTTTCTCTATTCTCTACTTATGTTTTGCTAGCAATTGCTTGAGCAAGGCTTTTAATTAGCCGCTATATAATAAAACCGATTACTTGGCTTTAGCTTCTTTTGGTTTTTTAGCACCGTATTTAGAACGTGATTGTTTACGATCTTTAACACCAGCCGTATCCAAACTACCACGCACCATATGGTAACGCACACCAGGTAAATCTTTTACCCGGCCGCCGCGTAGCAATACAACACTATGCTCTTGCAGGTTATGGCCTTCACCACCGATGTAGCTAATGACTTCATAGCCATTAGTAAGGCGCACTTTAGCAACTTTACGTAAAGCCGAGTTAGGCTTTTTAGGTGTTGTTGTGTATACACGAGTACAAACACCACGTTTTTGTGGACAAGATTCAAGTGCAGGCACTTTACTTTTTGTGACCACTTTAGCGCGTGGCTTACGTATTAACTGATTGATGGTTGGCATTGCCTATAACCTCTAAATTATGTTCTCTAAATATTTCTTTATTATGACGCTGTGCAAAATAGTACTTTGCATAACAAACTAGGATGGCAATGTCAATTATGACAATTACACCATCCTGAAAAACCAAGCATTCTATTTAGCCTTACTTTGCTTGTCAAGGCTTAAATAGTTTGCTTTTACTCTGCCGCTGTTTCGTTACTAACTTCTACTGGTGATTCTTCTACTGCTAAAAACACTTCTTCAGTAGCAATTTCCTTAGCTGGAACACCGCCTGCAACCGCTGCGCGCTTACGTGCTTCATGATAAGCCAAGCCAGTACCTGCAGGAATTAACCTACCAACAATGACGTTTTCTTTCAAACCACGCAACTCATCACGCTTACCTAAAATAGCTGCTTCGGTTAAGACGCGAGTCGTTTCTTGGAAAGACGCAGCAGAGATAAATGAGTCTGTAGACAATGAAGCTTTAGTAATGCCTAGCAGTACATACTCAAATTCAGCTGGACGCAGATTTTGTGGAATGATTCTTTCATTTTGCGCTAATAAATCTGCACGCTCAACTTGCTCACCCATAATAAAGCTTGTATCGCCTGCATCTGTTACACGAACACGGCGTAACATTTGACGCACAATTACTTCAATGTGCTTATCATTAATCTTCACACCTTGAAGTCGATAGACGTCTTGTACTTCATCAATGATATAGCGCGCTAATGCTTCGCGGCCTTGTAAACGTAAAATATCTTGAGGATCTGCTGGGCCGTCAACAATACTTTCACCTTTAGTCACCACTTGACCGTCATGCGCTGTCACGTGCTTATCTTTAGGAATTAAGTATTCGTTTCCGATACCGTCTAAATCTGTAATGACTAAACGCTGTTTACCTTTAGTGTCCTTACCGAATGATACGGTACCAGTTACCTCAGCTAACATACCCGCATCTTTTGGAGAGCGCGCTTCGAACAACTCTGCTACACGCGGCAAACCACCGGTAATATCACGAGTTTTAGATGACTCTTGTGGAATACGCGCCAATACTTCACCAACGCCTACTTCTTGACCATCTTTAACAGTAATAATACAACCCAGTTGGAACGTAATGTTCACTGATTGATCGCCGCCGGTAATTTTAACTTCTGCACCATTAGCATCTAAAAGCTTAACTTGTGGACGTAACCCTTTGGTTTGGCCAGCACGTTGTTTAGGATCGATTACCACTAATGATGACAAGCCAGTCACATCATCAATTTGCTTAGCAACGGTAATACCTTCTTCAACGTTTTCAAATTTTACGTGGCCTGCATACTCTGTAATAATTGGACGAGTATGTGGATCCCAAGTAGCAATCGCTTGACCCGCTTTAACCATTTTCCCATCTGTTATCTGTAATGTTGCGCCGTACGGTACTTTATGACGCTCACGCTCACGGCCATTTTCATCCGCAATAATCACTTCACCATTACGAGAAATCACAACCTGCTCATTACGTGCATTGGTAACATAACGCATAGTAGAAGTGAAGTTTAATACACCGTTTGACTTACCTTCAATTTGTGACACTGAAGCCGCACGCGATACCGCACCACCAATGTGGAATGTACGCATAGTCAACTGAGTACCAGGTTCGCCAATCGATTGTGCAGCAATAACACCTACTGCCTCACCCATGCTAATTAGCTTGCCACGACCTAAGTCACGACCATAACATTTAGCGCAAATACCGTATCGAGTATCGCAAGTAAGTGCTGTACGTACTTTCACTTCGTCAATACCTAAGGCATCAATATGCTCAACTTCATCTTCAGTCAGTAAAGTACCTGCTGGGTAGATAACTTTTTGTGTCTCTGTATTGATCACATCCAAGGCCGCCGTGCGGCCTAAGATACGGTCATGTAATGGCTCAATAACTTCACCACCTTTAACCAAGGCTTTAGTAACTAAACCATCACTAGTACCACAATCATGCTCAGTCACTACCAAATCTTGCGTTACGTCAACTAGACGACGTGTGAGGTAACCAGAGTTAGCTGTTTTCAATGCAGTATCGGCTAGACCTTTACGTGCACCATGGGTAGAAATAAAGTACTGCAAAACGTTCAAGCCATCACGGAAGTTAGCTTTAATTGGTGTTTCAATAATTGAACCATCCGGTTTAGCCATCAGGCCACGCATACCAGCTAATTGACGCACTTGAGCTGCAGAACCACGGGCACCAGAGTCTGCCATCATATAAATCGCGTTAAACGATTCCTGACGCATAGGTTTACCCGCTTTATCTTTAACTTGATTACCATCAGCGTCTAATACATTTTCTTCACGCAACTGCTTCATCATGGCATCAGCCACTTTATCTCCGGCGCGACCCCAGATATCGACTACTTTATTATAGCGCTCACCTTGGGTCACTAAACCTGAAACGTATTGGTCTTCAATTTCTTTTACTTCGCCTTCAGCCGCAGCAATTAACTGACCTTTTTCTGGCGGTACTAACATATCGTTAATACTGATAGAAATACCTGCTTTAGTTGCGTAGGTATAACCTGTGTACATCAATTTATCAGCAAAAATAACTGTTTCGCGGATGCCTACTTTACGGAAGCTGGCATTGATTAATTTAGAAATTTCTTTCTTTTTAAGTGCCTTATCAATATTGCTAAAGGCAAGTCCTGCTGGCAGAATTTCTGATAACAATGCACGGCCTACTGTTGTTTCATAACGTGTAGTTTTTTCAGTTTTAACACCGTCTACATCTAAGTCATATTCTTTAATACGAACAGTGATTTTTGCATGAATATCAATCAGGTTTTGATCAAACACACGTTGAACCTCTTTCACATCCGCAAAACGCATACCCTCACCACGAGCCAACACTTTGTCACGAGTCATGTAGTACAGACCCAAAACGATATCTTGTGAAGGCACAATAATAGGCTCGCCGTTTGCAGGCGACAATACGTTGTTAGACGCAAGCATTAAAGTACGGGCTTCCATTTGTGCTTCTAAGCTCAATGGAACGTGCACAGCCATTTGGTCACCATCAAAGTCGGCGTTGAAAGCCGCGCAGACTAGTGGATGCAATTGGATTGCTTTACCTTCAATCAGAATCGGTTCAAAAGCTTGGATACCTAAACGGTGCAATGTAGGCGCACGGTTAAGCAAGACTGGATGCTCACGAATCACGTCTTCTAAGATATCCCAAACTTCGGGTCCTTCTTCTTCAACTTTTTTCTTCGCAGCTTTAATGGTTGTAGCTAAGCCTAGCACTTCTAATTTATGGAAAATAAACGGTTTAAATAATTCTAAGGCCATTTTTTTCGGTAAACCACATTGATGCAACTTCAGTTGTGGACCAACCACAATTACTGAACGGCCAGAATAATCTACACGCTTACCAAGCAAGTTTTGACGGAAACGTCCGCCTTTACCCTTGATCATATCTGCTAATGATTTAAGTGGACGTTTGTTCGCACCTGTCATCACTTTGCCGCGTCGACCATTGTCTAGAAGTGAATCCACAGCTTCTTGCAACATACGTTTTTCGTTTCGCACGATAATTTCTGGTGCTTTTAACTCTAATAAGCGTTTTAAACGGTTATTACGGTTAATAACGCGGCGATATAAATCGTTAAGGTCAGAAGTCGCGAAACGGCCACCATCCAATGGTACTAATGGACGTAGCTCTGGTGGTAATACTGGCAATATTTCTAGAATCATCCACTCTGGTTTAATGCCAGATTTTTGGAATGCTTCTAATACTTTAAGACGTTTAGCAATTTTCTTGATCTTGGCTTCTGAACCGGTTGCACCTAAGTCTTGACGCAACTGAACGATTTCGCGCTCAATGTCCATTGTACGCAATAATTCACGTACTGCTTCAGCACCCATTACCGCATTGAATTCATCGCCATATTCTTCAACTTTGGCTAAGTAGTCATCTTCAGTTAGTAACTGGCCGCGCGTTAATGGCGTCATGCCAGGATCTACAACAATAAATGCCTCAAAGTACAATACGCGTTCGATATCACGTAAAGCAATATCCAAAACCATCCCTAGACGGCTTGGTAAACTCTTTAAGAACCAAATATGCGCTACTGGTGATGCTAAGTCGATATGACCCATGCGTTCACGACGCACTTTAGATAAAGTAACTTCAACACCACATTTTTCGCAAATCACACCACGATGCTTTAAGCGCTTGTATTTGCCACATAAACATTCGTAATCTTTTATTGGGCCAAAAATTTTGGCACAAAACAAACCATCACGCTCAGGCTTGAAAGTACGATAGTTAATAGTTTCAGGCTTTTTAACTTCGCCATAAGACCATGAACGGATTTTTTCAGGTGAAGCTAGCGCGATCTTAATAGCATCGAACTCTTCTTCTTGCGTTACCTGTTTGAATAAGTCTAATAGAGCTTTCATGTGAATTCTCCTCCAATGCGCCCTAGGCGCATGCTTTAAATTTAGTTACGGTCTAGGTCGATGTCGATAGCAAGTGAACGAATTTCTTTCACTAACACGTTAAATGATTCAGGCATACCCGCATCAATTTTGTGTTCGCCTTTGACAATATTTTCATATACTTTTGTACGTCCAGTAACGTCATCAGACTTCACTGTCAGCATTTCTTGCAAGGTATATGAAGCACCATAAGCTTCTAATGCCCAAACCTCCATCTCACCGAAACGCTGGCCACCGAATTGTGCTTTACCGCCCAATGGTTGTTGCGTCACTAATGAGTATGGTCCAGTTGAACGTGCATGCATTTTGTCATCAACTAAGTGATGTAATTTCAATACGTGCATATAACCAACTGTGACCGGACGTTCAAAAGCATCCCCTGAACGACCATCAAACAGCTTCACTTGGGTTTTACCCGCAGAGAACTGCAATTGTTTAGTACGTGGATCATTGTCTGGGAAGGCTAAATCAAGCATGGCTTTAATATCAGACTCTGCAGCACCATCAAATACTGGTGTTGCGAACGGCACGCCGTTTTTCAAGTTTTTAGCCAATTCAAGGATTTCAACATCGCTGAATGATTTAATATCTTCTTTTTTACCCGTACTATCATTGTAGATTTGATCTAAGAATTTACGGATTTCAGCTACTTTACTTTCAGCACGTAGCATCTCACCAATACGTAAGCCCAAGCCTTTAGCAGCCCAACCTAGATGTGTTTCTAAAATCTGTCCAATGTTCATACGAGAAGGAACGCCTAATGGGTTCAACACTATGTCCATAGGTGTACCGTCAGCCATATAAGGCATATCTTCTACTGGTACAATTTTTGAAATAACACCTTTGTTACCGTGACGACCAGCCATCTTATCGCCTGGTTGAATGCGGCGTTTTACTGCTAAGTAAACTTTAACCATTTTCTGTACGCCAGGTGGCAACTCGTCACCTTGTGTCAGTTTACGTTTTTTCTCTTCAAAACGATTATCAAACTCTACACGCGCTTGCGCTAGACTGTCTTTTAATTGCTCTACTTGACGTGCGGTCTCTTCGTCACTTAAACGAATATCAAACCAATCATAGCGACCAACTGACTCTAAATACTCAGCACTTAATGTATCGCCTTTTTTCAGTTTGTTAGGACCGCCATTAGCTGTCTTGCCTTCAATCAAGCGGCGAATACGGCCAAATGCATCGTCTTCAACAATACGCATTTGATCGGCTAAATCTTGCTTGTAGTGAGACAATTGATCATCAATAATCTGCTGTGCGCGACTATCGCGATCAATACCTTCACGTGTAAATACCTGCACGTCAATGACAGTACCACTCATACCTGATGGTACTCGTAGTGAAGTATCTTTAACGTCAGAAGCTTTTTCACCAAAAATTGCACGTAATAACTTTTCTTCTGGTGTTAATTGTGTTTCACCTTTTGGCGTAACTTTACCCACCAAGACATCACCGGCTTCAACTTCAGCACCAATATAGATAATACCAATCTCATCCAAACGACCTAACATGCGCTCGCTTAGATTAGAAATATCCTGAGTGATTTCTTCAGCACCCAACTTAGTATCGCGAGCTACAACAGTTAATTCTTCAATATGTATTGATGTATAGCGATCATCTGAAACAACGCGCTCAGAAATTAAGATCGAGTCTTCATAGTTATATCCATTCCAAGGCATAAAGCCCACTAACATATTTTGACCTAAAGCTAACTCACCCATATCAGTTGATGCGCCATCGGCAATCACGTCACCGCGAGCCAAACGATCACCAACCTTAACAAGTGGACGTTGGTTAATATTAGTATTTTGGTTGGAACGTGTATATTTAGTCAGATTGTAAATATCAACGCCGACTTCACCTGCTTTAGCCTCTACGTCGTTAACACGCACCACAATACGTCCAGAATCAACATAGTCAACCAAGCCGCCACGACGTGCTTGCACAGTCGTGCCAGAGTCAACTGCCACTGTACGTTCAATACCAGTACCCACTACAGCTTTTTCAGCACGTAAACATGGTACAGCTTGACGCTGCATGTTGGCACCCATCAATGCACGGTTCGCATCATCGTGTTCCAAGAATGGAATTAATGAAGCTGCAACTGACACAATTTGACCAGGAGCGACGTCCATATACTGCACACGCTCTGGTTGTGTCATCGTAAATTCATTGTGGTGACGTGATGAAATTAAATCATCAATGAACATATTTTTGGTATCTAAATCAGTATTTGCTTGCGCAATCATGTACTGACTTTCTTCAATCGCTGATAGATAGTCAATGGTGTTAGATACTTTGTTGCCTTCAACACGGCGATACGGCGTTTCTAAAAATCCATATTCATTGGTACGCGCATATAGTGCTAGCGAGTTAATTAAACCAATGTTCGGACCTTCTGGCGTCTCAATTGGACACATACGGCCGTAATGGGTTGAATGCACATCTCGCACCTCAAAACCAGCACGCTCACGAGTTAAACCACCAGGGCCTAAAGCAGAAATACGACGTTTATGCGTAATTTCTGATAGCGGATTGGTTTGATCCATAAACTGTGACAGTTGGCTTGAACCAAAGAACTCACGAATCGCGCTTGAAACAGGTTTTGCATTAATTAAATCATGTGGCATTAAATTGTCTGACTCAGCTTGAGACAAACGCTCTTTAACCGCACGCTCTACACGTACAAGACCAGTACGGAACTGATTTTCAGCCAACTCACCCACTGAACGAATGCGACGATTACCTAAATGGTCAATATCATCAATTTCACCACGGCCATTGCGTAACTCTAGTAACACGCCGATAACAGCTAAGATGTCGTCATTAGATAAGATGTAAGCACCCTCAGCACCACGCGCGCCTTTTTCTTCATAGAACCTACGCATCCAATTAGATTGGCGCTCTTCAGCCTTCTCAGGGAATGCGCGACGGTTAAACTTCATACGACCAACACGTGATAAATCATAGCGATCTTCATTGAAGAATAGGCCATTAAATAGCGCTTCAACTGAGTCTTCAGTTGGAGGTTCGCCTGGACGCATCATGCGGTAAATAGCTACGCGTGCACTGTATTGATCAGGGATTTCATCAATACGTAAAGTTTGTGAGATGTAATCGCCATGATCTAAATCATTTGAATAGATCGTGCTAATTGTAGTGATATTTGCTGCAACTAATTTATCTAGCAGTACTTCTGTGATTTCATCGTTAGCATTAGCAACAACTTCACCAGTTTCCTGATCAACAATATTGTTAGCAATCGCACGGCCTAAAATAAAGTCTTGAGGCACAGCAATCTTGCTGACGCCGGCTTTTTCCATGTCACGGATATGCTTAACTGTAATACGCTTATCTTTAGCAACTATCACTTCACCATTTTTAGCGACGATATCGAATTTTGCAACTTCACCACGTAAGCGTTCAGGAACGACTGTAAATTCAATGCCTGATTTACCTATGGTGAAAGTATCAAAATCAAAGAAAGTGCTAATAATTTGCTCAGGTGTATAACCTAGTGCTTTAAGCAAGATAGTCACTGGCATTTTACGGCGACGATCGATACGGAAATACAAGTAATCTTTTGGATCAAACTCAAAATCTAACCATGAACCACGGTAAGGAATGATACGTGCAGAGAATAGTAATTTACCTGAGCTGTGTGTTTTACCACGGTCATGTTCAAAGAACACACCTGGGCTACGATGTAATTGAGAAACAATTACACGCTCAGTACCATTAATCACAAATGAGCCATTTTCAGTCATCAAAGGCAATTCGCCCATGTAAACTTCTTGCTCTTTAACTTCTTTCACGGTTGGCTTTGAAGCCTCTTTATCCATGATCGTTAAGCGAACTTTAACGCGCAATGGAGCAGCGTAGGTCAATCCACGTTGCTGACATTCTTTCACGTCAAAAGGCTCAGCGCCAAGCTGATAACTAACGTAATCTAAGCGGGCATTACCTGAGTGACTGATGATAGGAAAAACGGAACTAAAAGTTGATTGCAAGCCACTTTCTGTGCGCTGATCCGCAGTGGTATTTGCTTGCAAAAAGGCAGCATAAGACTCTAACTGCATTGCGAGCAAGTATGGAATTTCTTGCACGCTTTCGCGCTTAGCGAAACTTTTACGAAGGCGTTTCTTTTCGGTGAAGGAATAGCTCATTGCATCTCCTGGTGTTTGAAGGCAGAAATAAAAATACTATTTACAAAATCTAAATGAATAAATCTAAATAAAAATCTAAGTACTTTGATTTCTAACTTCATAAATCAATACGAAATTATTTACATCCTGTAACACTATCCGTCTTTAAAAACGGATAAGGCTGACGGTTTCCCGTCAGCCTAATTTAACCATTAACTGATGGTTTATTTGATTTCGCCAGTTGCACCAGCTTCAATCAATTTCTTCAATGCTGCATCAGCATCTGCTTTAGAAACGCCTTCTTTAATTGCTTTAGGAGCGCCGTCAACTAAGTCTTTAGCTTCTTTTAGACCTAATGCTGTTAATTCACGCACAGCTTTAATTACGCTAACTTTTTGTTCGCCAGCTGTTAAAAGAATCACGTTGAATTCAGTTTGCTCAGCAGCAGCTGATGTAGCCGCGCCGCCTGCTGAAGCTGCAACAGCAACTGCAGCTGCTGAAACGCCAAATGTTTCTTCGATTTCTTTAATGAATGCTGTTAAATCTAAAACTGACATTGCACTAACTGCTGCCAAAATATCTTTATTTGAAACTGCCATTTGAATATTCCTTAAAATTAAATAATGTAGCTGAGTGATTAAGCTGCTTTAGCGTCACGAACTGCCGCAAGCGCACGCGCAAACTTTGTTGGCACTTCATTAAGCGTACGAGCAAATTTAGCAAGTAATTCTTCACGACTAAGCATAGATGCCAAGGCTTGAACGCCTGCAATATCTAATACTTGGTTAGGAACAGCACCTGCTTTAATCACGAATTTATCGTTTGTTTTTGCAAAATTGTTAAGCACTTTTGCTGCAGCCACTGGATCTTGGCTCATGCCAAAAACTAGCGGACCAACCATGTCATTTGCAAGACCGGAAAACACTGTATTTTCAACTGCACGACGTACTAATGAATTTTTTAGTACGCGTAAGAAAACACCAGATTCTCTAGCACTAGCACGTAACGTAGTCATATCAGCAACGCCTGTACCGCGGTATTCTGCAAGCACGATGACTTGTGATATAGCAACTTGTGCGCTAACTTCAGCTACAACTGCTTTTTTCTCTGTAAGATTTAGACTCAAAGTCTTTACTCCTTCCGTTAAAATCTCTGCTTTATTGCTAAAACAGAATCTGCTTTTATATCCACATCATGGACATAAAAACCATTTTACGGCGACCATTTGGCAGGAATTCCTGTTTTAGGGGTACGCCATCTGCGTAGGGTTCAGTTCATTTATGACAGAGGTCTAAAGTTACCTTCACTTATTCACCCACCATAAATTACTTACATTAAATCCTTACGGACACCTACGGTCTTTGATAACCTCACTACCATTGCATTACTTATTTACAGTAAAACATTAGCAATGAGCCCAAAGCCCTTTGCGATTAGACCTAGACAATCTAGGTCTAATCATCATTCTTTTTTTATACTGCTAAAGTTGATTGATCAACACGAACACCAGCACCCATTGTGCTAGAGATGGCTAATTTTTTCAGGTATACACCCTTAGTTGTTGTTGGTTTTGCTTTATTTAAAGCATCAACCAAAGCAACTAAGTTGCCTTGCAATTGTTCAACCGTAAATGAAGCACGGCCAATAGTACAATGCACAATCCCGCCTTTATCAGTACGGTATTGAACTTGACCTGCTTTTGCATTTTTAACTGCAGTAGCCGCATCAGGAGTCACAGTACCCACTTTTGGGTTAGGCATTAAGCCGCGTGGTCCTAGAATTTGACCTAAAGCACCCACAATACGCATAGCATCAGGAGTTGCAATCACAATGTCAAAATCCATAACACCAGCTTTAACTTGTTCTGCTAAATCTTCAAAACCAACTACATCAGCACCAGCCGCTTTAGCAGCTTCAGCTTGAGCTCCTTGAGCGAATACTGCTACGCGAGTTGTTTTACCCGTGCCATTTGGTAATACCAAAGCGCCACGAACTAGTTGATCTGATTTACGTGCATCAATACCTAAATTGATTACAGCATCCACAGATTCATTAAACTTTGCAGTTGCATTTTCTTTAACTAAAGTTAAACCTTCAGTTACTGGGTACATTTTATTACGGTCAATCTTCGCGCGTAGCGCGGTAATACGTTTAGATGCTGACATGTTATACACCCTCCACTTCAATACCCATACTACGTGCACTACCTGCGATAGTACGTACCGCAGCATCCATATCAGCCGCTGTTAAATCAGGCCTTTTGGTTGTTGCAATCTCTTCGGCTTGTTTGCGAGTAATCTTTCCAACTTTGTCTGTATGTGGACGCGGTGAACCTTTAGTAATATTGGCAGCTTTTTTAATAAGAATTGTCGCCGGTGGCGTTTTCATTATAAAAGTGAAGCTCTTATCAGCAAACGCTGTAATCACCACTGGAATTGGCAAGCCAGGCTCTACACCTTGAGTTGCAGCATTAAATGCTTTACAAAATTCCATAATATTAAGACCACGTTGACCTAACGCTGGACCGACTGGAGGACTTGGGTTGGCTTTGCCTGCAGGGATCTGCAGTTTAATATAGCCAATAACTTTCTTTGCCATGCTATAACTCCTAATGTGGGTTTTAACGCTTAAATTTAATTAAGCTCCCCGTTAATAAATACTGCCTTAAACTTCTTTTTCTATCTGACTAAATTCCAACTCTACTGGTGTTGAGCGACCAAAAATGACCACAGATACACGTAGCTTACTTTTCTCATAGTTAACATCTTCGACATTACCTGAGAAGTCTTTAAATGGACCGTCCGTAATACGAATTGACTCGCCTTTTTCAAAGGTAAGTTTTTGCGTTGGATTGCTTTTACTTTCATCAATACGCTGCAAGATGATATCAACTTCTTTATCTTTAATTGGCGTAGGTCTTTGTGCACTTCCGCCGATAAACGCTGTTACACGCGGCGTACTTTTTACTAAATGCCAACTTTCATCCGTCATCGCCATCTGGACAAGCACATAGCCTGGATAAAGCTTGCGTTCTGAGATTTTCTTTTGCCCAGCTTTCATTTCAATAACTTCTTCAATAGGCACCAAAATTTGACCGAACTGATCTTGCAGACCAGAACGAACA
>SESD01000971.1_pt1 | contig 16639 bp, 18 predicted proteins | sample 3171411 | NCBI WGS metagenome assembly SESD01 (sample SAMN06051880, study PRJNA518727) | freshwater metagenome | biome: subpolar coniferous forest; feature: holomictic lake; material: water; isolation source: holomictic Lake 442, 16.5 m depth | place: Canada: near Kenora, Ontario | collected...
GCAATGTTCGTTGGGGCCACCACGCAAGCAACCGCAGCGAACAAGCTTGCGGCGCACATCGTGGCGACACGCTTGGCCATTCGCTGCGCCAGACTGGGCGTCGAGTTGGGGGGCATTGCCAAAGCGTAGGCCACCCGGCCACGGGTCTCCCCGCGGCGATCACCCACCGTGATCAACCTGCCCGAAAAATGCGAAATGGCAGTTGATCCAACCCCCTCGCGGGAACGGGACCAACTGCCATCACGACAGAGCCATTAGGCGTCAGGAACGACCCTGCAACGCCTCAATCAGCTTGGGAAGAACCTTGTGAACATCGCCAACGATGCCCAGATCGGCGATACCGAAGATCGGTGCTTCTTTGTCCTTGTTGATCGCGATGATGTTCTTCGAGCCCTTCATGCCAACCATGTGCTGGGTGGCGCCCGAGATACCTGCTGCGATGTACACGCTTGGCTTGACGACCTTGCCGGTCTGCCCAACCTGGTAGCTGTACGGCACCCAGCCGGCATCGACGATTGCTCGTGATGCGCCAGGGGCACCCTTGAGCAACTTGGCGAGCTGCTCGATCATTTCGTACTTCACTGCTTCGCCGAGGCCACGGCCGCCCGACACGACGATGTTTGCTTCGTCGAGCTTTGGACCGCTGGTCTCTTCGACATGCACTGCCGTGACGGTTGCTCCGCCAGTTGCGCCGAGGTCGGGCACTGGAGCTGCGACCACAGCGGCTGCAGCGCCACCGGCGGACTCAGCAGCGAAGCTCTTTGGACGGAATGCTGCGAGGTGTGGACCCGAACCGGTGAAGCCGGTGGTGACCAACACGTTGCCGCCGAACACCGGCGTGGTCACGTTGACCGAATCGCCATCGACAGCGATGTCGATGTTGTTGGTGAGCACAGTGCGGTCGAGCTTCACCGAGAGGCGGCTGACAACGTCGCGGCCTTCGTAGCTCTGCGGGAAGATGATCAGGTCGGGGGCGTTGCCGCCATCGATCACTGCCTTCATCGCTGACGACACAGCGACGCCGGGCAACTTGCCGCCCAGATCGCCGGTTGCGTACACCGTTGTTGCACCGTATTCGCCAAGCGTTGCCGCAACTGCTGCGCCATCGCTACCGACGAATGCCGACACCGTGCCGCCGAGGCTGCGCGCCTTGGTGAGGAGTTCGAGCGTGCCCGTGGTGGGTGCTCCGTTTGCGACCTGCGCAAAAACCCAGATGTTGTTCAATGCCATGACGGACCTCAGATCACTTTCAGGTTTTCGAGGAAGGCAACGATCTTCGTGAAGGTCTCGCCATCGTCTTCAATGATTTCGCCAGCAGCGCGGGCCTCGGCCTGCGTGACTGCAACTACTGATTGGCCCGAGCCAGCCCAACCAACTGGCGTGATGCCAAGATCGGCTGCGGTGACCTGCTCGACCGGCTTCGACTTCGCGGCCATGATGCCCTTGAAGCTTGGGTAGCGAGGCTCAACGACGCCAGCGGTAACGCTGATGACGGCGGGCAACGCACAGGTGACTTCGTCGTAGCCCTCTTCGGTCTGACGATGTGCCTCGAGCGTGCCACCGGTGATGGTGACCTTCTTGGCGAACGTGACCGATGCAAGGCCGAGCACCTCGGCGAGCTGCTCGGGCACGGTGCCCGTGTAGCCATCGCTCGACTCAGTGGCGGCGATGATCAAATCGGCGCCGCCCAAGCGTTGCACTGCAGCAGCGAGCACCTTGGCCGTGGTGAGCGCATCAGAGCCCAACAAAGCCGGGTCGCTAATGAGAACGCCCTTGGCTGCGCCCATTGCGAGAGCGGTGCGCATGCCCGACACTTCGCCGTTGGGGGCCATCGAGATGAGGCTCACTTCGCCGCCGCCAGCCGCGTCGACCAGCTGAAGAGCCATTTCGACGCCGTAGCTGTCGGACTCATCGAGGATGAGCTTCCCGTCGCGCTTGAGCGTATTAGTAGTGGGATCCAGCGCGCCCGGGGTTGCCGGGTCGGGGATCTGTTTGACACAAACGATCACGTTCATAGGAGAACCATTGTTACCGACCCGCGAGCGCTGTTCCTAACCGGCGCACCAAGTCTTTCGTCGCTGCTACCCTCGGAGTCTTGCGGATCTTGCTCGTTGTCAACGCGTTCGCGTCGTCCGTGACGGCCCGAAACACCGTCGTAGTGCACCAGATTCTGTCGCGCGGCAACGATGTTGAGATCGTCGAAACGAATCGTCGCGGCCACGCGACCCGATTTTCGCAAGATGCGGCCCGACGCGGCATCGACGTCGTCATTGGCTTTGGCGGCGATGGCACGCTCAACGAAGTGGCCACCGGCGTTGCCGGCACCGACACTGCGCTCGGTGCGCTACCGGGCGGCAGCACCAACGTGTTTGCCCGAACGCTGGGCATGCCCAACGATCCGGTGCTTGCTGTGCAGCAGTTGGCCGACGGCATCAACAGCAACAACATCGAACCCATCGGCCTCGGCAAAGTGAACGGCCGCTACTTCTGCTTCCACACCGGCGTTGGCTACGACGCGGCCGTCGTGAAAGAAGTCGAGAACCACGGCTCGCTCAAGCGTTGGGCCGGGCACCCGTTGTTCATCTACGCCGCAGTGCACACCTGGGCCTCGAAATACGACCGCAAGAATCCACACTTCGAACTGGCCTTCGCCAACGGCGACCGCGTGGTCGAGGGATATTTCACGGTGGTCCTCAACACCAACCCATACACGTATCTCGGCAACCGGCCGCTCGATCTGTCGCCAGCGGCCACACTCGATCGCGGACTCGTTGCGGTCACGTTCAAGACCATGCAGGCCACCGCGATTCTGAAATCGTTGGGCGGCGCACTACGCGGCGGCGGCGTGAAACCGACTGCCTCGCTCGACGTTCACGAAGATGTCCAGAGCCTCTCGATCTCCAGTCATCAGCCGTTCCCGTATCAGGTCGATGGCGACTACCTCGGCGAGACCACCGACTTGCAGTTCGAGCACGTACGCAACGCTGTGCGCCTCGTTCGGCCGGGCATTGCGGGCGTGTCGCCCGACAAGCTCTAGCCCGCCGCGAGAATCTCGAGCGCAATGTCGGGCACGTTGGTACAGATGCCGTCGATGCCCCATTCGATCAACTCACGCATCCGGTCGGGGTCGTCGCAAGTCCAGGTGTTCACCTGAATGCCGGCTTGATGACACCGATCGATCACATCCCGCGAAAGCATTCGCACCCACGGATGCAGCGCCGAGTGTCCGCGAGCCGTGAGAAGCTCGACCACATCTTCAGGCGTCGGCCCGGTGAGCCAAGCAGTGCGCACATGCGGGGCTAGAGCCCGACAACGATCGACGGTCTCGATTCGAAACGATGAGATCAGCCAGCGATGCGACTCGCCGCGGCGCTCGAGCAACGCCATGGTCTGATCGGCCACCCACTCGGTGGTATCGAAATCGGGTTCCTGCGGGTCGTTCTTAATCTCGACGTTGACCCACATGCCCGCACACGCATCGAGTGCCTGATCAAGCGTGGGAATGTGCGCCGTGAGTTCGTTGGCCGCGATGTCCACACTCGACACGTCGCGAATGACCCGGCCGTCGGCCAGGTGAGCATCGTGGTGCACGACCAACACGTCGTCGGCCGCCCGGCGGACATCGAGTTCGACCCCATGCGCGCCCATCTGGCCAGCGCGGCGAAATGCCGCGATTGTGTTCTCGCGCTCGGCCCGAGACGCTCCGCGGTGAGCCAACACCTGTACAGCCACTGTTTTCTCCTCGTGCGAGGGCCAATAAACGGCCTGATCGACCTATCTGTTTTCGTGATGGGGTACATCAAATGTTTGCCAAATGGACATCTTCTTGAAATCAAGGTCTTGTCAAGTCGGCTCGACCAACGTACCGTACGAGCGCCGCATGAATTGCTATCCCGCAAGTCGGGATTGCCAAGTTTTGATGGTGACTTTTCCCACTCCGCCCTTAGTCCGTCAGGAGACGACGTGTCGATTCTCGCGTCAAGCCTCACCCTCGCTCACGCCGATTACTCATGGCGCGGAGCTTCAATCTGTCGTGACACCGACCCCGACCTGTTCTTCCCCATCGGAACCACAGGCCATGCGCTCACCCAGATCGCACGGGCCAAAGAAGTGTGCGGCGAATGCCCCGTCAGCGAGCGTTGTCTCGAGTTCGCACTCGAGACCAACCAGGATTCAGGAATCTGGGGCGGAACCTCCGAAGAAGAGCGCCGCGTCATGCGCCGGGCTCAGGTAGCCCGCAACAAGACCAGCCTCGCCAGCTGATTTCGCCCACCGCTATTTCGTCCGCCACTGTCGTGGCGTGATGAATGCAAGTCGGCTACACGCTTTCGAGTGGCACGCGCAGATCAACCACCGTGCCAGCCCCATGACGGCGCTCGGTAACACCAGCGGCCACAAAGTCTGCGTCGAGGCTCGCCCGCATCGAGAGTGACCCGGCCAATTCGGTGGTGACCAAGGTGCGCACAATCGACAACCCAAGTCCGGTGGCCTTGCTCAGATCGAACGACGGATCGAGGCCGCGCCCATCGTCGAGCACCCGCACTCGAAGCTCAGCGCCATCGTTGGCCAACTGCACAATGACCGTGCCGCCCTCGCTGCCCTCAGGAAAGCCATGATCGACAGCGTTCTGCAACAACTCGGTGAGCACAACGCTCAGCGGCGTTGCCACTGTTGAGGGCAAGCGACCACCATCGCCCTGCACCACAAACTGAACCGGACGATCCTCGGACTGCAATCCTTCTTCGGCGAGACGCAACAGTGGACGCACGATCTCGATGAACGCAACATCGTCGCCAGGTTCGCGTGACAGCGTTTCGTGCACGAGCGCGATTGTTCGGATGCGGCGCACCGACTCGGCGATTGCGGCCTTGGCTTCTTGCGATGTGAGCCGACGGGCCTGCAACCGCAGCAGCGACGAGATGGTCTGCAAGTTGTTCTTGACCCGATGGTGGATCTCGCGAATGGTGGCGTCTTTCGAGAGCAGCAACCGATCGCGTCGACGCAACTCGGTGACGTCGCGCAGCATCAGCATGCCGCCGGTGACGACGCCGTCTTCGATGATCGGGATGCACCGCGTGAGCAAGGTGACATCGGCGTTTTGGTCGAACTCTTCGATCACCGGTTCGCTGCGTTCGTAGGCTTGGCGAATTGAGCTGTCGTTGAACCCGAGTTCGGCGAGGCGCATGCCAACGGCGTTGGCGCTGATGCCCACACGGTGCAAGGCAGACACGGCATTCGGCGACGCATAACGAACGCGCGCTTCGTCGTCGAGCACCATCGCACCGTCGCCCACGCGTGGCGCCGCGCCCGAGTCGGCAATGCGACCCGGGAATGGAAACTGGCCCTGCGAAATCATCTTCGCGAATCGATCGAAGATCGACAGATAGGTGCGCTCAAGCTCACCTGGCTGACGACCAGTGACACTCGAGCGCTCGCGGGTCAAGACCGCAATGACGCGATCCTCGAACCGCACTGGGATAGCAAGCATCTGCGCCGGAGCCGACTGGCTCTCGACCGCGATATCGCCCTCTTGTACCTCGCCGCTGGCCATCGACGACGCGAGCAACGGCAGTTCGTTAGCGCTTGCCCAAGCGCCCACCCAGTCGCTGAGATAGATGGTCTGGCCGGTAGATGGCCGAACGTGCGCGGTGACGAGCCATCGGCCTTCACCAGCCGGCACGTAAAGCAAGAGATCGGCGAAGCTCAGGTCGGCGAGCAAACCCCACTCGGAGACGAGGTGTTGCAGATGTGCTGTTTCGTCTCGCGATAGTGCGGTGTGCTGTCTCGCGAGTTCGGCAAGGGTCGCCATGATTCTCCTGTTCGGATTCTCCGGATGGGATTGTCCTGTGGGCGTGTCGTCAGATCGTCAGATCCTCAGATCTGAGTTTGGCGCATCCGACTAGCTCCAGAGATGATCTCCGAGTTGAAGCAGGCTCCGCAAGTCGTTGATGTCGTGGTCGAGCGACGGAGCCGCCACCGTAAACGGCGAAAGTCGCTCAAGCTCACTGCGGCGTTCGGCCTCCCTTGCGGCGACCATCGCGATGTCGTGAAAGCGATCGGCCACCTCGGTGAGCACCCCACGAACCATCTGAGGATCTGCGTCCAACACCGATCCAAGGTCAGCGGCCAACGAGCCCGTCTGAGCCGCTTTACGTAGCTGCGTAGCGGCCTTCTCGGCGGCTGGCTCGCGCAGCGCCGAAGGCATCGTGCGGTTCAACACGATGCCACCGAGGGGCAGATGGCGCTCGCGCAACGCTTCGGCGAGATACGCCGCCTCATATGCGGGCGCCGCCTCGAGAGTGGACACAACAAGAAAGGCTGTCCGCGGATCCGAGAGCAACCGTTCGACTTCGCGAGCACGCTCAACAAAGCCCGTCTCCATCGTCTGAAACAACACGAAGAACTCAGCGATGTCTTGCAGGAAGCGAGACCCGAGTACCCGATCGGCAACTTGGTAAAACGGCTTCGACGCTGCGGTGAACAATCGCGATCGATAGGGAACCGTGAGCCAGCGCAACAAGCGGCTACCGAAGAACTCCATCATCCGACCAGGCGCATCGAGAATGTCGAGCGCGTTACGCGAAGGCGGCGTGTCGATGATGACAAGGTCGTAGCGGCCCGAGGCATGGATCTCGTGCAGGCGCTCCATCGCAATGTAGTCATGGCTCTGCACGAACCGGCCGGTGATGTTTTGGTACAGCGGGTTGGCCAGCACCGTGTCGCGCAACACATCGTCGGGCGCGTGACGGGCGATGAGTTCATCCCATCCGGCCTTGGTATCAAGCATGGCGGCCCACAGTTCGCCGCGAGGTGTAACCCCGGCCCCGGCGAACGCATCGAGCGGGATTTGGGTTTCGGAGTTTCCGAACGCCTGCAGTCCGAGAGCGTTGGCGAGACGACGGGCGGGGTCCACCGTGAGCACAAGCACGCGGCCACCGATGCGAACCGCCGCCTCGGCCGCAAGCGACGCCGCAATGGTGGTCTTGCCGACGCCCCCGCTGCCGCACACGATGATCATTTCCTTCGAGGCGAGAAGGTCGGCAATTCCGCTGTGGGTTGAGGCAGCAGGCATCAGATCAACTCATCGGATAGTGCATCAACGATCTGGCTCACAACGCGCCGGCCAACAGCACGCGTGAAGAGTTCGGGGATGTAGAGCATCGGAGTGTCGGCCGGAACTGCGCCACGCAGCCGCTCGAGGTGGCCGACGCCAACTCGACGGCGGGCCTCGTTCATTCGCGCTGCGTCGACAACTGCGGTGACATTGCGGCCGGCCGCGCTGGTCATCAGCGTCTGTGCCGCAGGAGTGGACAACTGATCGAACACCGCCATCTCGCGAGTGCCGAACAACGCTGGCAGCACGCGGTTCACCACCACACCAGCGAGATCTACCTTGGTGCGTTCGCGCACTCGATCGAGCAGTTCAATGGTTTCGTTCACAGGCATTTCTTCGGGGGTCGTCACCGTGATCAACCCAGTGCGCTCGGGATCCTCGAGGATGTCGAGCATCCACTTGGTCTGCTCGCGCACCAATCCCACCTGCACCAGCTCACTGATCACACGCGGCGCGCCGATCTGACTCACGATGTGTCCGCTGGCTTCGGCATCAACCACCACGAGGTCGTAGTTGCGTTCACGAACCTCGTAACAGAGCTTGCCGATGGCGAGTATCTCTTTGACCCCGGGAGCGGCGTCGGCGACGAAGTCGAACGTGCGCGCCAACGGACCAATGCGCCCGACGAACGGGATGCGCACGAACAGCTTGAGGTACTCGCGTAACGAGTCTTCGGTGTTCATGGCCATGCCGAACAGGTTCGAATCGATCTGCCTCGGTTGGTACGGGAATGGCGAACAATCGAACGCAGCTGCGAGTGCGCCCTTGGCGTCCATCTCGCAGACAAGCGTGCGGCGACCGTGTTGCGCTGCCAGTTGGGCGATAGCGGCCGCAACAGTGGTCTTGCCAACGCCACCTTTACCGGTGACGAAGAGCAGCTGACGATTCAGCAGATGCATGATGACTGACCGAACACGAGCCTCAGGCCGCCACGATCATGCTGGCTTCAGCCGCCAAAGCCGATGCGGCGCTCGCTGTCGGTTGTACCGAGTTCGATGTACGCAATCTTCGATGCGGCGACACCGACGTCGCGACCCTTTTTGTCGGTGAGCCACAGCACATCGACGGCGCCAGAGAGCGCCGCTTCAACTTTGGTCTTCACTTCGGAGCGGTCGACGTCGTCGGCCAACTCGACGCTGATCTCACGGGGTGCTTGGGTCACGCCAATGCGTACGTCCACGATGGTCCTTTCAACGAACTCAATGCTTGACCATAGTAGGGATCCCCGACGCTCGATCTCTGCCTCGATCCCAAGTTTGTTGAAGACAGTTGGTCAAGGTTCGACCTGTTGTCTTCAACAAACGCTTTGTTGAAGCAGATTCGGCGGCGATTCGGCGGGGGCGATTGGTCAGCGGTTGCGATTGGTCAGCCGTTGATCTTGAGGCTCGCGCTGAAGACCTTCTTCGGCTTGAGCTCGGTGGCGATGCGACGCGCCATCTCGTGGAACACCAAACCGGCTTCGCTGCCTGGGTCTACTGCGGCGACCGGACGACCATCGTCGCCGCCTTCGCGAACCGCAGGCACCAACGGCAGCTTGCCCAGCAACGGAACGCCGAGTTCGTCGGCGAGCTCTTGGCCGCCGCCGTTACCGAAGATTTCGTAGTGCTTGCCATCGTCGCCCGTGAACCAGCTCATGTTCTCGATGATGCCGCGTACCGGAAGGTTGACCTTGGCGGCCATGGCAGCCGACAGGCGCGCCACTTTCTGGGCAGCCGGCTGAGGTGTGGTGACCACAAAGACCTCGGCGCGGGGCAGGTACTGGCTGAGCGACAGCGCGATATCGCCGGTGCCTGGTGGCATGTCGATGAGCAAGAAGTCGGGCTCGTCCCAGAACACATCGGTGAGGAACTGCTCAAGCGCCTTATGCAACATTGGGCCGCGCCAGATGACGGCTTGGCCTTCGGGGACAAAGTAACCAATAGAGATGCAACGCACGCCCCATGCCTCTGGCGGGATGAGCATCTGGTCGATAGCCACTGGGTCGCGATCGGTGCCGAGCATGCGCGGGATGCTGTAGCCGTAGATGTCGGCGTCGACAACGCCAACGCTGTATCCCTGCGCGGCCAATGCCACAGCGAGGTTGGTGGTGACGGTGCTCTTGCCAACGCCACCCTTGCCCGAGGCAATGAGCAACGGGCGTGTCTTGGATCCGACTTCGGCAAACGGAACCTTGCGGCCCTCGGCGTGGCCATGCGCCTGACCCTGACCAGCGCTGGCGCCGGGGCTGCCGTGCAGTTTGATGCGAAGGTCTTCGCGCTCTTGGTCGGTCATCACCGTGAAGTCGAGCGCCACGGTTGTAACGCCCAGTGGCACCAGCGCACCGGTGACTCGGTTTTGGATCTCGTTGCGCAACGGGCAACCAGCAATGGTGAGCGCAATCAGCACAGCGACCGAACCATCGGCCCGTACTTCGACATTGCGAACCATGCCGAGATCGACAATGGAACGATGCAATTCTGGATCCTCAACAGGGCGCAGCGCTTCGATGATCTGATCGGGGGTGGGCATGGGCGCTCCAGGCGTGAGGGTTTGGGTGCGGTAATTACCACTACGTAGATAGGTAGAATACCGCCATGACTTCGGCTGCAGCCACCTCCGGGATGACACCGGGCGCGTTCAGTGCGCAAGTCACAGCAATCACCTCAGCATTTGGCGACCCAACGCGGCGCAGCATCTACCTCTATACCCGCGAATCGGGCAACGGCGTCACCGCCGCACAGGTGGCCGAGCACTTCGGTTTGCATCCCAATGTTGCTCGCCATCACCTCGACAAACTCGCTGCCGGCGGATACGTAGAAGTGGCCGTCGAGCGCAGCGAAGGTGGCGGGGCAGGTCGGCCCTCGAAGCATTACCGTGCCGCTGCCGACGCAGAGCCACTCGAGTTTCCGGTTCGCAGCGACGATCTCGTACTCACCCTGCTCGGACGTTCGCTCGCTATGTTGCCTCGTGAGCAAGCCGAGATCATGGCCGAAGAAGTAGGCATCGAATACGGGCGCACCATGGCTCTCGCATTGCAGGGCGCATCCCCCGATGGCGAAGTTGTGCAGCGATCATTCCGTTCGGCGTTGCATACGGTTGCCGATGCACTCACCGCACACGGTTTCGCTGCGCACGCCGATCAGCGCAACAACCAGCTACGCATCATCAACAACCACTGCCCGTTCGGCGATGTCGCCATCGACAACCCAGTGATCTGCGCGGTAGACCGCGGCATGGTCAAGGGAATGCTCAAGGCCTTGTACGGCGACACCGATCCTTCGATCGAGACATCAATACCGCTGGGCGACCAGTACTGCGTTACGTCGTTCTAAACAATCTCAAACCTCGCATCGCCCATCCCAGCCACCCCATCCCAGCCACCCAGTTTCTGTTTGTATGGGCGCTGGGGGTGGGGTTAGTGGCGCTGTTCGCGAAATGGGTCGCCGTACATGTTGTAGCCGTTTTGCTCCCAGAATCCGGGGGCATCTCGGTCACGCAGTTCGAGACCTCGAACCCACTTCGCGCTCTTCCAGAAATACAGATGCGGCACCACGATGCGCACTGGCCCGCCGTGCACTGGCTCGATGTCTTCGCCTTCGTACGCGAACGCAACGATGGCCTCATCGGTGGTGATATCGGCAAGCGGAATGTTGGTGGTGTAGCCGTATTCGGCGTGCTCCATCACATGGGTGGCTGCCGTTTGAACACCGGCAAGAGCCAATACATCGCGCACCCGAACACCCGTCCAAGTGGTGTCAAACTTCGACCATTTGGTCACGCAGTGAATGTCGAATGTGGGAGTCACCGATGACATCTGCTTGAGATCGTCGAGCGTGATGGTGACCTGTTGATCGACCAAGCCAAACACAGTGAGGCTCCATTCGCCAGGCGAATAGTGAGGCACGTCGCCGACGTGCAGCACTGGGAAACGATCGGTGAGATATTGACCCGGAGGCAGCCGAGCCGGATCGATGCCCTTGCTCTTGAGCTCGTTGCGGTTTCGTTCGAAAAAACTCATCGTGACATTCTTGCATCGGACCCCCGTTTCAATCACCACAGCGATGCAACTAGATTCATGAGATGAGCGACTTTGACTGGGGAACACCTCTCGGCAATCAGCCACCTCCTCCTCCCCCTCCTGCGTCTCTCACCGCACCGCCGAACTTCGGGGCATACAACGTTTCGGGCTCGGGCACTTCGTCACCGCTGCAACACGTGGGGGGCCTCGCCAAGTGGATCACTCGGTTGATGGTGGTCATCGTGGTGCTCAGCGCCTTTGCCGTCGCAATCAGCTTCAACCTCCGCGGCCAAGCACGCGACCTTCTCGACGGCAAGCTCAACGAAACCGACTTCAAGAACTCGTTCGGATTGAGCGGGCTACTCGCGATCGTGACCGCAGCGACAACGCTCGCTGTGTTTGTGCTCACCATCATTTGGATGTTCCGCATCGCCCGCAACAATCAAACCTTCGGACGTGTCGGCACCTGGGTCCCTGGCTGGGCAATTGGCGGATGGTTCCTGCCGCCATGCGTGCTCTATGTGATCCCGTTCTTGATGATGCGCGATCTGTGGAAGGGCTCCGATCCGCAGTCGGGCCCTGAGTGGAAGAAGAACCCGGTTGACCCAGTGGTGGCCACGTGGTGGATTCTGTACGGCCTCATCCCCACGTTCTTTATCGGTGTCACGTTTTCGGGCGCGAGCAGTTTGACGACGCAATCCACTGAAGACGCCGCCCGGAAACTCGTTGATTCGTTCACGATTTCCACGTTGGCCTCGGTGTGTCAACTGGCAGCGGCAATCGCCTTCATCCAACTCGTTCGCCGCCTCACCGCGCGCCACAAACAGTTCACCGGCGTGGCTTGATGATCTTCTTAGTACGCCATGCCAAAGCCGGTCAGCGCAACGACTCGGCTGGCGACGACATGCAACGACCGCTCAGCAAGGCTGGCTGGGCTCAGGCGCACGCGATCGTGGCTCCCCTGATCGAAGCTGGCGCCGGCAGAACCTTGCTGGCGAGCCCCTACGTGCGATGCATGCAGACGCTTGAGCCCTTGGCCGCAGCGCTCGACCTCACCGTCGTTGCCGACGATCGCCTTGCCGAAGCCCAATCGCTGAGCGCCATGCTGGAGATGATCGCTGACCAACCCGACGGCGCGGTGCTGTGCAGCCACGGCGACATGATTCCCGACACGATGGCCGCCCTGCAACGACGCGGCTGCGACTTCATTGGCGAACCCAACTGGAAGAAAGCATCAGTGTGGGTCATCGAGCGTGATGCCTCGGGCAACGCCACTACCGCGCGTTGCTGGGCGCCGCCGCGTTAGCTAACAGAAACTGACACCGGGATCGCAGTTGTTGTGGTTCACCACGAACGCCGGGATCAGCACAGCTGCAAGCACCAAGAAAACGAATCCGATCGTGATACCGGCGATGCCCATTCCCTTGCCCTTATCTGAGCCCGACCGCTTCATCTGACCGCGGCCAACAAAGCCGAAGATGACGCCGAGCAGCGCCGGAATTGGTATCAACCAAAAGCAGGGGATGACATTGACCAAGCTCAACACCATGCTGGCGATGCTCATCCCATTGTTGCGTTGCGGCTGTAGTGGTTGCTGTGGGTGCTGTGGTTGCGACGGCCCGGCACCGTACTCAGGAAACGGTGGTGGCGGCGGCGGTGGTGGCGGCGGCGGAGTGCTCATCGCCAAACAGTACCGGCGGCGACAAGACCCTCCGTGGATCTCGACTTCGCTACGCCACGACCGCGCAACTCGCTACGGGCGATTTCCGCCAACACAGGCCACGATGCTGGTGTGCGTTGCGGGGTCGTACGAAATGACTGCCCACTTGCATGGCTTCGCAGCGCTTGCGGGGCTGACACTCAATGCGCCACCGACCGAAACGGTGAGTACTGCGGCTGCCAAAATACGGCGAATCTTCATTGCTGTGCCTCCTGGTGTCCCGAAGGCCTGCCGAACTGGGGGGTCCGTGCGGGGTCAGTGTGGGCGCGCCGAGGTACCACTGGCAATCGGACATTGGTCGTAGAGACCAGACGCGTCGCTAGGGCTACGACGTGGTGGGAGCCGAGTCGAGGCTGCCCGCAAACGACTCGATCATGCCGCGCATCTCAGTAGGCGGATTGTTGGCGAGGCATTCGGCCGCGCGCACCTTGCCAGCAGCCAAGTCTTTCTCGAATCGAGCCGCAATCACCGCCAGAAAGCAGTGCGGATCGGGGAACGTGGGGTCGATCTCGATGGCCCGTTCGAGATCTTTCTTGGCGACCTCAAGCGTTGCTGCAGAATCGCCTGCAGTTTGGTTCTGCGTAGAGATCGCGAGCAGCCAACCGGTGTAGGTGTGTGCCTCTGCGTTATCGGGGTCGATGCTGAGCACGCTGAGATAGCGCTGTGAAGCGCCAGCTGGGTCTGTGCCGAGCAAGGCCCGTGCCTCGCTGAGCAACACGGCCGTGCGATCGGGCGACGAGCCACCAGTGATGGTGTCGCCGGGCAGACGCTGACCCGACGACCGAGCGACCAGCCACCCCGCTGTGACTGCCACAGCAACGACGGCGAGACCGACCAACACCGCACGCATGCGCCGACGCGGGGCGCGCGGCGCTGCGGCGGCGAGACCATGCTCGATGTTGCGCAACACCGTTGCGGCGCGGGCGGTGTACCCGTCGCGCAGCGCTTCGTAGTCGGCATCTTCGACATCGCCGGCTTCGCGCTCTCGCTCGAGATCGACCAGCGACCCCAGCAAAAAGCGACGCTCTTCTTCGAGTTCGGCGAGCCGATCAGGATTCATGTTCACGTTCCTGGTCATTCAACGCAGCCTGCACCAAGGCGCGGTCGTCGTCGGTGGGCACGGTGTCGGCCACCAACTTCCACCGTCGAAACGCAACGGCAAGCCCGGCGACTGCCACCACAAACGCGAACGCCGGCAGCGCCCACACCAACGCATCGAAGCCCGAAGCGTTGGGCACCAGCAATGTCTTCGTGCCGAACTGATTCTGGATGTACTGAATGATCTGATCGTCGCTTGGCGTGCCCTGCTCGACAAGGCGCTTGATCTGCTGACGAATGCCACGTGCCGCTGACGCCTGCGATTCGTACACGCTTTCTCCATCGCATGTAGGGCACGCGAGTCGTTGCGAGATGCTGTCGATGCGATCGCTATCGGTGAGCGGCCCAGAAGAACCAGCCGAGGCAATGGCCAGCGCGATCGCAACGACCGCCGCGAGCACCAGCCAGCCAGGCCACCGCTTGAGTTGTTTATTGAGCGTGCGTCGGTTGATCGAGAGATCCATCAGCCCGCCTTGGCCTGTGCGAGTAATTGCGTCAGTTGGTCATCGGTGGTGCCGCCGAGATGCCGCGACACAACGAATCCGTTGGGATCGATGATCCATGTCTCGGGCACTTTGGCAACGCCGAACGCCACTTCGATTCGGGCGTCGTCGTCAGCGAGGACGGGCCACGAACCACCGTTGTCAGCAAAGAACTTCTCAACGGCACCACGATTGTCGTCCCACACCACGGTGTAGAACTCGGCACCATCAGTGAGCTTGGCTTGTTCGTCGGCAAACTTTGCGAGCTCGGGATGCTCTTGCACACATGGCACGCACGTTGAGTTGAAGAAGTTGAACACAACCCAACTTCCCTTGCGGCGCTGCAGATCGAACGGCTGACCATCGAGCGTGGTGGTCTGCACCGCTGGCGCTGGCCGGCCAAGCAACGGCGAGTCGGCAGTAGCGACCTCGTCGGTCTTGGCCCCAATGAGCACTACAAACAGGCCGGCAATCACCACAGCCACGGCTGCAACGATGACCGGCGCCCGACGACGCGACGCGACGGCATCGGGCGAGACAGCGTGTATCGAGTCGCCGCTGTCGTGAATAGTGGTGTCGTCAGACATCGACAATCTCAGCAAGTGGTTCGTCGTTGTCAACCGGAATCGGCGCCGATGTGGGCTGCGTTGGCAAGCGCCGGCGCGTGCCTGGGAACGCCGACAACAACGTGCCGAACACCATCAATGCTCCACCGATCCAGAGCCAGACGATGAGCGGCTTGATGAACACCTTCATCGGCAGTGTGGTGGCGCCAGCCTTGGCCCCCGATTCGAGGGTGAGGTAGATGTCGTTGAAGATGCCCGTGCGCACCGACGGCGTCGGGATGTTGCTGCCGAAGTTGGTGAACTTGGTGATGGCCGGCGCATAGGTCTGGCCGCCATCGATGCTGATCTGAGCTCTGATGCCGTTGCTGCGCGGCGTAGTGAACGATTGAACTTCGATGAGCTCGAAGGTGTGGCCGCCGTAACTGGCTGGCTTGCCGGCCTCGAGAATGAGCCGTGACGAATGCGTGTAACTGGTGGACGCCACGAGAGCTACGGCAACGACGATGACGCCGATGTGCACGATCATGCCGCCGTTGGCACGACCAACCAAGCCACGCCAGCCCTGACGGCGAGTGGCCAAGACGAGCTGACGCAGCGCCGCACCCGAGGCGAAACCGCCGAGGCCAAACGCAAGCAGCGGCGCGAGACCGCGGGCACCGATCAGCAGCGGCACAACAATTGCCAAAGCACCACCCCATGCAGGCCAGAACAAACGCTCGCGCAGCAATTCGGCGCTGGCTTTACGCCACGGCAACACGGGCGCAACGGCCATCAAGAACAGCAACGTGATTCCGAACGGAATGGAGAGGCGCTCGAAGTACGGGGCGCCCACCTTGATGGTGCGGTTCTGTAGCGCCTCGACAATCAGCGGGAACACGGTGCCAAGCAACACCACAAAGGCAAAGACGGTAAACACCACGTTGTTCGCCAAGAAAGCGCCTTCGCGCGACAGCGGTGAATCGATAGCGCCGGGTGATCGCAACCGGTCGCCGCGCCAGGCGATGAGCCCGAGCGACACCACCACGATGAGCCCGAAGAACGAGAGCAAGTACGGGCCGATTGAGCCGTTGCTAAACGCGTGCACGCTCTTGATCACGCCCGATCGGGTGAGAAACGTGCCCAAGATGGTGAGCGCAAAGGTAGAGACCAACAACGTGAGGTTCCACACCCGCAACATGCCGCGGCGCTCTTGCACCAACACCGAGTGGATGTAGGCGGTTCCGGTGAGCCACGGCAACAGGCTGGCGTTCTCTACTGGGTCCCAGCCCCACACGCCGCTCCAACCGAGCACCTCGTAGCTCCACCATCCGCCAAGGATGATTCCGATGGTGAGGAAGCCCCATGCGAACAACGCGAACCGACGGGTTTCGCTGAGCCACCGCTCGCCGACGCGGCCGGTGATGAGCGCCGCTATCGCGAATGCAAACGGCACGGTCATTCCCACGTATCCGAGATACAAGATGGGCGGGTGGAACAACACGAGAATGTGGTTCTGCAGCAGTGGGTTTGGCCCTGGTCCGCTGGTAACTCCAAGCGCACCGCGTTGGAATGCATCGGCGGGACCAAGCGTGAGCACGAAGAAGAACATGCACACGACGAACATCACCACAAGGGCCCATGCCACCAACGGGTCGGCCAAGCGCTTACGGAAGCGCTGCGCGA
>SESD01000973.1_pt1 | contig 16636 bp, 16 predicted proteins | sample 3171411 | NCBI WGS metagenome assembly SESD01 (sample SAMN06051880, study PRJNA518727) | freshwater metagenome | biome: subpolar coniferous forest; feature: holomictic lake; material: water; isolation source: holomictic Lake 442, 16.5 m depth | place: Canada: near Kenora, Ontario | collected...
GTTGGACGGGATATAATATTCCTGAAGAGATTATTCACGCATTAGGGTTTATCCCGATCAGGATTGCCATAGGCGGTGATGACCGGCTTGTTGAGGTTGGCGGACGATATGCCTCCAGTAAAAACTGTGTGTTCGTCAGAGAAATCGTCGGAGCCTTTGCTGAAAATGAAGACCCCTTTATCCAGCAGACCGATGTGCTTGCCTTTGATGCTACCTGTTTGCAGAACTTCCGAGCCGCAGAGGTGATTGAGTACTACTTTAAACGGGATGTGGTTGTGCTGGGTGTACCTCGTAACTTTTATTGGGAGGAGGGGCAGGAGTACTTCGTCAATGAGGCAAACGAGTTTACCCGATTGCTGGAAGAGCGTGCCGGAGCAAAGCTCGATATAACCAGACTGGCTGAATCGGTGGCATTGTACAATGACATTCGCAAGACCCTCAAAAGCATCTATTCTTATCAGGCAGCCAAAGATAATGTGATCTCATGGGAAGAGGTATTTGACCTGATACAGGCAGGTGATCTGCTCGACAAAAAAGAGTACCTCACCCTGCTGCAAGAGACGCTGGCAGAGTTACAGGAGCTTCAGCCAGAACCGGTGATTGAATCCGATGGTGTTGAAGCAAGGATCTTTATTTCCGGCAGTCTGATTCCTCGAGGCGACCGAAAACTGATCAGCATCATTAATTCAGTAGGTGGCCGCATTGTTGGTGATGATCTCTGGACAGGGATTCTGCCCCATCTTGACCTTGATATCAAAGAGATCTCAGTGGCAGGAGTTGCGCTTGGTTATCTGAACCGGACGCCTCATGCAGCGCTTCCATACCTTGATCTGGAGAGTGACAGACGACTGAAGAAGCTGCATGAGCTATTGGCTGAATCCCAAGCCCAGGGGGTTATCTATCATACACTGCGTTACTGTGATCCGTTTACCTTCAAAGCCAAAGAGACCAAGGATATCCTGAACCAGTCGGGTATTCCTGTGCTGGAGATCCATACAGAATACGCTGGTTCCGATTACGAGGCAATGAGAACAAGGGTTGAGGCGTTTGTGGAGATGATCAAGATTAAAGCGGAATCAGCAGCAGAAGTTGCCGCATAACAAAAAACATGGAGACGATTCAGCATGTCGAAGAGCGATCTGTACGAGTACCCAAAGGAGTTGCGGGAAGAGTTTGAGGCGACGGAAACGATTCAGTTTCGTGATGGCTCTCAGGCCACGGGAGCGGATATCTGGCATTATATGACCGAAGTTGCACCGAAAAAATACCCTTACGCCTATACACAGAGAAAATATGTAGATGGACGAATGTCACGCGATATCCATCTTCCAAGTGCAATCAAGCACAACTACCTCTTGTTGACGATGAATGATCGTATCAACAAGAGTCGCGAGAACGGTTCTCCGGTGATCTTTGTGCAGGGTGGCCAAAGTGTGGATCCTTATTATGCTGCGGGGGGTATTGCGTTGCGTCCTGCCAGTGTCGGTATGTGGGCCAGAGGTCGCCATGAGGGACTTGGATTGAATGAAGAGGTGGTTCGTCGGCACAAGCAGAAAGAAAAGGCTTACCATGCGATAAGTTTTGAAGCCTGCCAGACTGCCGGTTATGAAACAATCCAGGAGGATGGATTGCCGGTTGATATGGTTGCTCCGTTCAGTTGCCTGCGTTGCTCCGATATCTCATACGGGGTGGAAGCGCATCGGCATGGACCAAACAAAGCGGTCAAGCTGATGAATGTCGATTATCCTTTGCGTCATCAGGCTGAAAAGCCATGGGCAGTGGAATATTTTGCTCAGAATATACGGCGGCTGACTAGTGAAATTGGAAAAATGGCTGGCCGTGAAGTGACTGACGATGATCTGTCAAGAGAGATAATATTGCACAATGAAGGTCGCCGTCTTGCGATTGATACCGCTGAACTTTGGTGGTCGGCAGATCTGCCGCCAACCAACGGCCTGGATCGTCGTCATATTCTTCAGATGGGTGGGATGGAGGTTCATGGGGATCCGAGTGCCAGCTTGACAGTGCTCAGGGAGTCGAACGCCTACATCAGGGAGCGGGTAAAGAAGGGTATCAAGGCGGCAGGGGTGGTTGATAAACCGGTTCGTCTCTTCATTTGCGGGTCGTGTGTTCGGCCAAATGATTTTCGTATTGAGGAGGCAGGAGCGATCATTGTCGGTCACGATAATCATTGGAGCGATATCAGTACACTGGTGAAGGAAGAAGGAGATCCTTACCAAAACCTTGCTCATGCCATTCTCTCGTATCCCTATGAACAGTCTATCGAGGGTCGGGCTGCATGGACCATTGAGCAGCTCAATAAGTCGCGTGCGGACGGCGTCATGTTTTTATATCAGTGGGGTTGCAATACGCAGTCAGCCATTGCACGGATGCTCTGCGATACTATAAAAAGGGAGACGGGAATACCGACTATGGTTATTGAGCAGCATGAAGGTGGCAGTGAACAGAGTGAACAGATGCTAAACCGCATCAATGCATTTGTTGAAATGCTCGGATAGATTGTGTGACTCGTTTTATTGTATTAACTCATATATGGTATACAATATGCCGCTTAAACGGGATTTACAATGTCCATGTTATTGACTTTCTTAATCCGTTCAAATTTTATTTGATAGAGTTCTTTTTTGATGCAAAAAACGATTTTGCTAAAAGCAAGTTTAAAACGGTGTTCGTTATGAAATACAGTATTTTGGTGACAATATTTTATTATTGTTGTTCCATTAATGAGCAGCTTGATAGAAAAGATTCTTCCCATTGTTGTACTTGATGCTTTGCTAAAAAGTACAATAAGAAAGCCGATTCTTGTTATCAAAGATTCGGCTTTTTTGTTATTAAGCATGATTTCAAATCATAAAATGAAAAAATAGTATGAGTAAGATAAAGTTAACAATGCTTGTTCTCGGAAGTCTGTTGATCAATAACGCGACTCTTCAGGCTGCCGATGAGGAAGACAATTCTCAGGTTAGTGTCGACCAGAATCTTTTTGATTCAAAAGATTCAAATACAAATAAAAATACAGCACCTCTTACCCAAGCTGATTTAGAGGGAGTACGAACCGAAATCAGTGTTTTTAGGGAGCAGTGGCAACGAAAGCTGGATAAGGGCACCGTGTTGTCCACCCGCAACGCAATTCTCAGCGGCAGCTTTACGGTGAACTACGGATTCTATAACGGCAATATAACGAGTGCCGGGGTGAACGATGGTTTCAAAGTTGGTTTAAGCTCCGTTGGTTTCAAAGGCAACCTGCACAAGGATTACGATAAGGGAAAAAACCTTGATTATGCACTCACTATTGGATCAGATAAAACCAGTTTTACTCTGCTTCCAAGTGATATTTGGCTGAGCTATCAGATACTGCCGTCGCTTGAACCAGAAAAACCGTATCTGAAAGTTACGGTGGGACAGCAAAAAAAGCCGTTTGGACTTGAAGCAACAACCAGTGATGACAAGAAACCGACCGTTACGGGTGCCCTGTTTGCATCATCCATGAAACTCAACGAACGTGACCTCGGCCTTCTTATCACCGGTGATCTCTTCCCTGTCAATGACTACGGTTTCAAATATCGAGTTCCACTGATTGAATACAACGTTGGGGTGCTGAACGGAAATGGCCCGGTTGGAACTAATAACCTTGCAAACGCTGATAACTCTCAGGATCTGTTAGGCAGAATCGTGATAAATGCACCGGTTGAATACAGTCACGTATTGCGCGGTCTCTCTGTTGGTTCTTCCTATTACCGTGGCAAGAAAACTACGAACATCATCAATAATGCAGTTACGGTGGCATCACAAGGAGACCGGAATCGCTTTGGCGCCGACATTGCCTATGTAAATACTCCTGTCGGTTTCACCTATGAATATGCTCAGGCGAAAGACCCTGTTGCCAAAACAGTCAACAACATATCAGTGTTAGGTTCTACGAACAGCGATTCCCACACATTTACTCTGTTTTACAACTTCGGTGAACAGTTTGTTAAGGGATACGTGCAGCAGGATCGTTATGATGACTGGTGGCCAACCAGTTATCAGCCGTTTTTTCGCTTTGATCGCCTGACTCCGGATACTTCGCAAAGGTCTACCCGCACTGATGTTTATACCGTTGGTTTGAACTGGTTTTTTGCCGAAACCACCAAGCTGCAGATCAACTACAATAAAACTTTTTCGTATGTAACGGGCACCAAGTCCCTGCCTGACAATGCTTTTGTAGCGCAGTTCCAGTTTGGATTTTAATCTGAAAACAGATACCAAAACACAACTACATCACAAGAACAGTTTCAACTTCAAAACACAACCAGAGGAAACAGACATGAGAAAAATAGCTTCAGTATTCCTGCTCATAGGGATCATGACAACACTTATATCCGGTACGGCTCTATCGTCAGACAATCCAAAGGTTATTCGCATCGGCTGCACCGGTTCGAATCGGCCGATTCCCGGAAATACCTTTGGTATTCTTCATCAGTTGCGTCTTCTTGAAGAGGAGTTCAATAAAGATGGTATTCAGGTGGAGTGGAATGTTTTTAAAGGACAGGGTCCTGCTTCCAACGAAGCGCTCGCCAACGGCGCAGTTGATTTTGTAACCTTCGGCGATCTTCCTTCCATCATAGGCCGTGCCCAGGGCAAAATCAAGTTGCTTGCGATTCACGAAACGCGCCGTGCAGCATATACAATTGTGCAGCCCGAATCGAAAGCGAAGACAATTGCTGATCTTAAAGGTAAAAAATGGGGGGTATCCTATGGTACTTCAAGTCACCTCTACTTCAGCAGGCTGGTTGATAAATATGGTTTGAAAGAAAACCAGTTTAACACAATCAGCTTCTCCGGTGGAGATGGTAAGGCCGCTTTTCTTGCCAAGCAGATTGATGCCCTCAATGTTGGCAGCGATGTTACTGATTATGTGGCCCTTGGTCAAGGAAAAGTCATCTTTGGCACCGACAAGGCACCAGAACTTAAGGGTACCGCGGGTCTGGTTGTAACGGAAGCTTTTGCCAGGAAATATCCTGAAATAACTTATCGATTTGTTAAAACATACGTCAGGGCGGCCAAACTTGGTTCAGAGCCTAAAAACCGTGACAAGACTCTTGCTCTCTGGTCAGCAACCGGAACGCCACTCTCCACCTACAAGAAAGAGTATGAAAACGTTCCACTCGCTTTGATCATTAATCCGGTACCTGATGAATACACGATCTCCCACCTGAAGGATGGTATCAAGTTCTCCAAGGAAAAAGGGATTATCAGGAAGGCGTTTGCATTTGAAGATTGGTATGACGGCAGCTACCTGAACAGGGCACTGAAGGAATTGAAACTGGAAAAATACTGGCCAGCCTCTGATATCAACGGGAAACCAACTCCGCGATAGTACGGCAATTTTTTTTGGGTGCCTGTCAGCGGAAGGTATGTCAGGCACCAATGTCGAAATGGAATTAAGGATATGAGAAAAACTGCCATAAATAAAGTGATAACGCTGATCCTTGGCCTTGTGCCCCCGCTTCTGATTCTTATCGGTATGGAAGTTGTCGCACGCTTCGAATTGACGACAAGTCAACTATTCGTGGAGCCAAAAGTGATTTTTGAAACACTGGTGGATATGATCAAGGGAGATGAGTTGTTCATCAATCTCGGTATAAGTACCCTTCGTGTTTTCATCGGATTCGTTCTTGGTGGTGCTGCAGGTCTGCTCTTCGGTACAGTCATGGGCATTTCCCGGACATTTGAGTCTTATGTCGGGCCAATCTTCAACGCGTTGCGCCAGGTTCCGGTTTTGGCATGGATACCCTTGTTTATTCTCTGGGTCGGTATTGGCGAAGGCTTTAACATCAGCTTCATCGCCGTCACCGCATTCTTTCCCATGGCTCTTACTACCTGTGAGGGTGTAAAGGGGGTCTCTAAATCAGACCTGGAAGTTGGAGCGGTATTAGAATTCAGTCGCTTTAAACAGCTCAGTACGATTATCATTCCAGCGACACTTCCTGCCATCTTTACCGGTTTGCGGCTGGTACTCAGTATTACCTGGATGGCTGTAGTTGGTGCAGAGCTTGTGGTTTCCAGCGAAGGGATAGGCTGCATGATGTATCGGGCTCGTCAGCAACTGCAGGTGGACACGGTGCTGGTCTGCATTCTTGCCGTAGGTTTAACGGGATATACCATGAATATCTTGCTGGAGCAAATAGAGCACTATTTTCTTCGCTGGCGCAAAGTGGCGGGGTAAACAATGAGTGAACAGGGGGTTTGGACAATGGATGTAAACAAAGAGGTATTGAAACTTCGCGGTCTGGCTGTCCCGCTTGCACTGCTTGCCGTGTGGTGGATCGTTACTAAAAATGAGTGGATTTCAGCAGTGTTCCTGCCACCACCGGAAACAGTGGCGGCAACGTGTGTCAAACTGTTTTTAAAGGGTAAGATTTTTTTCGATTTGAATGAAAGTATTACCAAGGTTGCCATAGGTTTCCTGGCAGGAATCACAGCCGGTTTTGTGCTGGGTACGGCAATGGGATTGTCCAGTACGATTGAAAAGCTCTTCGGGCCGCTGTTCAATGCTGTCAGGCAGGTGCCGATTTTGGGCTGGATTCCGATTCTGATTCTGATTTTCGGTTTGACTGAACTGACTAAAATAATTTTCATCGCGCTGGGTGCCTTTTACCCCATGACGCTCAACACATTTGACGGATGTCGCCAATTGAAAAAAGAGTATCTGGAAGTTGCCCGGGTTTTTGAATTCAACAGACTCAGACTTTTGTGGAGATTTATTCTCCCATCCGCTCTCCCGTCCATACTTGCAGGCATTCGGGTTAGCATGAGTGAGGCGTGGATGCTGGTAATTGGTGCAGAGATATTTTTCAAAGCCCGCGGTGGCATTGGTGATATGATGTGGGAGGCGAAAACCAGGGTACAGATGGATATTGTGTTAATAACCATACTCATTATAGGCGTGATCGGTTTCATACTTAATCATGCCATGAAAATACTTGAGAAGCGCCTGTTGCGCTGGCGGAGCAGTAACTAAAACAAAGGGATGTTATGAACCAACGCGGAACTCTTGATATCGTAAATCTGAACAAGACATTCAATGTGAACGGTGATACGACACCGATCCTTGAAAATATCAACTTGAAAGTCAAGCAGGGAGAATTTGTTTCAATCATCGGACCGAGCGGTTGCGGCAAGACAACGTTGCTGCGTCTTGTCATAGGGTTGGAAAATTCCTACAAGGGAGAAATTCTCCTTGACGGTAAACGCATTAAAGGGCCGGGGTTGGATCGTGGTGTCGTCTTTCAGGATCACCGACTGTTGCCCTGGCTGACCGTAGAGCGCAACGTAGGGCTCGGTCTTGAAGGCAAGCGCAACGGTAAAGGCATGAACAAGCAGATAGTACAGGAGCATCTTAAACTCGTCGGCCTGCAAGGCTTTGAAAAGGTGTATCCGGCACAACTGTCAGGTGGTATGGCACAGCGCGCTGCAATTGCTCGTGCTCTCGTCAATCAGCCTGAACTTCTGCTTCTTGATGAACCGCTGGGCGCTCTGGATGCGTTAACCCGAATGTATATGCAACTGGAACTGGAGAAAATCTGGCAAAGGGAAGCCGACGTTACCATGATTATGATCACTCACGATGTTGAGGAGGCTGTATACCTCAGTGACAAAGTTGTGATCATGTCGAGCCGTCCCGGTACTATCAAAAAAATCATCCCGGTGGATCTGCCGAGACCGCGTGATCGGGCGAGTTACGACTTTATGAAGCTGAAAGAAGAAATCCTTGAAGAGTTCCAGCTCCATGCCGAGAATGTTTTCAGTTACGCAATTTGAGTCCTGAAACAGGGTCAGATAAAACCATCTGACATCTATACCAATGAAGTTAACCCATTGTATAAAAAATAATGAAGCATACTATCACCTGCCAGCAAACGCAACGTCAAGAAGAGTCATGTTGGCAATTTGGCATATCCGTCAGGGAGAGTCGCTGATATGCATACTCTTTTCAGACTCAGTTCTTTTGTAAAACCCTATCGAAAACAGGCGATCATCTCGCTGTTATTGCTGACTACGGTTGTGGGAATGGACTTGAGTATTCCACGTCTGATCCAGAAGATTATCGATCAAGGCATCCATCAACACAATCAACAGGTAGTTATCAATACCGGCCTGCTCATGCTTGGTATCACCTTGTTGAGCGTCTTTTTTGCAGTCAGTTCACACATTTTATCGGTTAGAGTTGGTGAGTGCGTTGCCCGTGATATTCGTGAAGCGTTGTTTTTGAAAATCCAGTCATTTTCATTCGGAAACATTGACAGGTTGAACACCGGTCAGCTTATGGTGCGCCTGTCGAGCGATACGTCGGCGGTGCAGCGCGTAGCACAGGTTACGTTGCGCATCGGTACCCGCTCCACATTGCTGATGATCGGCAGTCTCATTCTGATGATTAAAACAAGCTGCGCTCTTGCATTGACTATTCTGCCATTACTGCTCATAACATCTGTGATTATCGTCTTTTTTGTGATGAAAATGGAGCCACTTTGGTGCTCAGTACAGCGACAGCTCGATCGCTTGAGTACCGTACTGCAGGAAAATATTGCAGGTATACGGTTGATCAAGGCATTTGTCAGGGGTAATTTTGAGTTTTCCCGTTTTAACAAGGCAAATCAGGCCTTTGCGCTCGAATCGATAAGAGTTATGAAATTCATGGCGAGTATGCCGCCCCTCTTGACACTCTGTATTAATGCTGGTATGGTTCTGGTGATATGGGTGGGAGGGGTTGATGCTATACGTGGTGAGTTGACGATTGGGCAGGTTGTGGCGTTCACCAATTACCTGCTGACAACCATGGCTCCACTGATTTTTATGGCCAATTTGGCGAATGCCTGGGCAGGAGGTATTGCCTCATCCAAACGGATTACCGATGTGCTCAATATTCTTCCTGATATCCATGATTATGCTGGAGCAAAGAGGATGCAGGAAGGTACGGCGGGGAGGATCGTTTTCGAAAATGTTTCCTTCCGCTATAATCGAGAGTCGGACGCTCTGCTCCTTGAAGCAATAAGTTTTGTTGCTGAGCCGGGCAAAACTCTTGCTGTTCTCGGCGCTACAGGTGCAGGAAAATCAACCATGGTCAACCTCATTCCACGGTTTTACGATGTCTCTTCAGGCAGGATCATGATTGACGGAATTGATATCCGTGAGGTAACACAGGACTCTCTTCTTAAAAGACTTTCTATTGTTCCCCAGGAGACGATTCTTTTTTCGGGTACCATTCGTGACAATATTCGCTACGGAGTGCCGGGTGCCACTCATGAAGAGGTGATTCAGGCAGCAAAAACAGCCCAGGCTCATGATTTTATTCCTGGTTTGCCGCAAGGATATGATACCCGTGTTGAAGAGCGAGGCGTTAACCTGTCGGGAGGGCAGAAACAGCGCATTGCGCTTGCAAGGGCGCTGCTTGCATCACCTGGAATTCTGATTCTTGATGATTGTACGAGCGCCGTTGATATTGACACGGAGATAAGAATACAGCAGGAATTGGCGCGAATTCATGCCAACTGCACGCTGATTGTTGTTGCCCAGAGAGTCAGTTCGGTACTGAATGCCGACAAGATCATCGTGCTTGATAAAGGCCACATTGTCGGGCAGGGTAGCCATGCGTCACTTATGCAGAGCTGTGCCGTTTACCGGGAAATCTACGATTCACAGTTGGGTGGTGATCGGGCAAGGGATGAAGCCAATATGGTATTGGAGAGGGAGGAGTTCGCATGAGCAGTTACCAGAACAATGGGCGAGACACCCGCAAGCATATCGGTATTGGTAATGCTGCTGTGCAACCCGGCAGAATTGAAAAACCGAAAAATTCGACAGCGGCTGTTCAGCGGCTGCTTCACTATCTCTCTCCTTTCCGTACCAAATTATGGGTAGTTGCTGTTTTGGTTATCCTTTACTCTCTGCTTGGTCTTGCTGGTCCTTACCTGATCGGTCTTGCCATAGATCGCTTTATTGTGCAAAAAGATGTTGCTGGTCTTGAGAGCATTGCCCTGTTGATGGTTGTGACCTATCTCTTGTATAACCTGTTTCAACTGATTGCTGGCTGGATTATGGCCAAGGTCTCCCAAACGGCCTTGCGACAATTGAGTGGCGACCTCTTTACGCATATACAGACGTTGCCAGTCAGTTATTTCGATCATCATTCGTCAGGTGGTCTGATGAGCAGGCTGACGAATGATATTGATGCCATTAATCAGGCGGTGTCGCAAAACGTTACCTCACTGGTGGCGAGCGTTCTTTCTCTGATTGGTATCATGGCAGCCATGTTTTTGCTTGATCGATGGCTTGCGTTGACGGCACTGCTTGTTATTCCAATCATGCTTTGGTTTACGCAGTTTGTTGCCCGCAACACCCGCAAGGGTTTCAGGAAGCTGCAAAAACAGCTTGGCGAGATGTACGGCATCATGGAAGAGTCTATCAGTGGGCTGAAAGTGATCAAGGCATTTCGGCGAAACGCAGAGGTGATTGAGCGGTTTCAGAGTCAGAATGAGAAGGTGTTTCAGGCTGCGGTCTATGCCAATAGCTACGCCATGATGCTCATGCCGTTGACCAACGTCCTTGGGAACCTCTTTGTGATCGTCATTGCATCAGTTGGTGGGTGGATTGCCCTGAAAGGGTTGGCCACTGTCGGTGTTATTGCCACCTTTATCATCTATGGACAGAATTTTATACAGCCTCTTCGTCAGCTTGCGAATATGTATAACACCATTCAATCAGCCCTTGCGGGGAGCGAACGGATATTTGAAATTCTTGATATTCCGTCGGAGGTTGATGATTCGCAAGCATCTGTACCGTCGGCCATTACGGGGACAATCAGTTTCGACCATGTGACCTTTGCCTATGAGAATGGTGCACCGGTAGTACGGGATATGACCTTTGTCGCGGAGCCGGGTAAAACAGTTGCGCTGGTTGGTCCAACCGGAGCCGGAAAAACCACCATTATCAACCTGCTGACCCGTTTTTATGAGATCAGCGGTGGAGCAATCACCATTGATGGCAGAGATATTCGGGAGTTTGGCAAAGCGGCTTTGCGAAGCAGGCTTGGCCTGGTGCTTCAGGATACCTTTCTCTTTTCCGGTACGGTGATGGAAAATATCCGCTTTGGTCGGCTTGATGCCACTGATGAGGAGTGCATTCATGCCGCAGAGCTTGCTGAAGCTGATGAATATATTCATCAGTTGCCCCAAGGATATCATACTGTTCTCTCCGAAAGGGCGGGCAACCTGAGCCAGGGGCAGCGTCAGTTGCTGGCTATTACCAGGGTTATTCTGGCCAATCCTGATATCCTGATTCTTGATGAGGCAACCAGCAGTGTCGATACCCGAACCGAACTTCGCATCCAGAAAGCCCTGTTGACCTTGATGAGGGGCAAAACCAGTTTTGTTATTGCTCACCGGCTCAGCACCATTCGCGATGCCGATCAGGTGTTGGTGATCGACAAGGGAACGATTGTCGAAAAGGGGACGCACCATGAGCTTCTTGCAGAGCAGGGGATTTATTGCAATCTTTACACCAGTCAGTTCAAGGGGCTGGCAATTTAGGCCGGGCAGTTACTGTTTTCACAACCGTTCATAACCCCGAAAACCATGTGGTGGACTTATGCCTTACTCTCAGCATTATTTGCTTCGTGTACAGCCATACTTGCCAAAGTTGGCGTAAGGGGAATTAATTCCGATCTCGCTACGGCAATACGCACTATATTTATTCTGCTGATTGCTTGGGGGATTGTCTTTGCCCGAAAAGAGTATACTGCTCTTCCCCTGATATCCAGCAACAACTGGCTTTTTCTTGGCTTGTCGGGTATTGCTACCGGCCTGTCGTGGATTTTTTACTTCAAGGCGTTGCAACTGGGCAATATATCACAGGTGGCTCCGGTCGATAAGTTGAGTGTTGCGCTGACAATTTTTCTCTCGGTAGTGCTTCTGCACGAAGTTGTTTCGGTGAAAGTCCTGCTTGGAGCACTGCTTATTGTTGGCGGCTCTCTCATCATTATTCTTTGATTTTTTCTCTCTGCCCGATTCCCGATCAACGAGTGAGCGGGAATATTTCCTCACTATAATCGGGAGAGAAGAGTCATTTATCTTCCCCTCTTTGCTACTGCCCAATTTTATGGTAATTTCGTAAAATATCTGTTGCCGTGCATCGTCAAAAGCAATACCCATAACCTGTTGGAGAAAAATATGAAGCGCATTTTTTACTTTCTTGTGACCAACCTTGCCATTATGCTGGTGCTCTCTGTGACCATGAGCATCCTTGGCGTACAACCCTATCTGAATGCCAGTGGCCTTGATCTTGGCAACTTGCTGGCTTTTTCCTTTATCATCGGTTTTGGTGGCGCGTTTCTCTCACTGGCGCTTTCGAAGTGGTCAGCCAAGCGAATGTCGGGTGCTGTTGTGATTAAAAACCCGACCACGGCAACGGAACAGTGGCTTGTCAATACTGTGAGAAACCAGTCGCAGAGGGTTGGCATCACCATGCCGGAAGTTGCCATATTCAATTCGCCGGAGGTCAATGCTTTTGCGACCGGTATGACAAAAAACCGTTCGCTGGTAGCGGTCTCCGCTGGACTCTTGAATACTATGACCCGCGACGAAGCCGAAGGGGTGCTGGCGCATGAGATGTCGCACATCACCAATGGCGACATGGTGACGCTGACCCTGATTCAAGGGGTTCTGAACACCTTCGTTGTTTTTCTCTCACGCGTTATCGGCTATGCCGTCGACAAATTTGTCTTCGACACCAGACGGGGTACAGGCCCGGCATCTTTTATCGTCCGGATCGTCGCAGAGATACTGCTTGGCATTGCGGCCTCGGTTGTGGTGATGTGGTTCTCACGCCAGCGGGAGTTTCGTGCTGATGCCGGAGCGGCCGGGCTTGCAGGCAGAGAGAAGATGATTTCCGCGCTTGAAAAGCTGAAGATGCAGCAACTCCCATCTGCCTTGCCCAAGCAAATTGCCGCCTTTGGAATTTCAGGCAGGGAGAGCCGTGGGTTGAGGAGGTTATTCTCGACACACCCAACTCTGGATGATCGCATTGCACGGCTTCGCGGGCAGCAGGCTTGAATCGAAAGCTCAGGAGTAAAGGATTTCTTTACTCCTGCGTTATGGCTGAAAAACGAAATAAAAAAGTAATCGCCACAAATGTTATCTTGAAGCATATCGGCAGGTAGTCGCAAAAAAATATCGCCGATAACATTTTTAACATTCATGAGCGATGAAAACCGAAGTTATTCAAGGCCTCACAACGACGTTTGAATCACGCGCCAAAAAAGCTGAAAACGGTATCGAATATTGGCTCGCGCGTGATCTTCAGCATTTGCTCGGCTATGGCGAGTGGCGTAACTTCATTGCTGTTATTTCCAAAGCAAAAACTGCTTGCGAAGTTTCTGACCATGCTGCCAGTGATCATTTTGTTGATGTCAACAAAACGATCAGTATGCCAAAATCAGCAGAAAAAGAAGTCCCCGACATCATGCTCACGCGGTATGCCTGCTATCTCATTGCCCAAAATGGTGATCCTCGCAAGCAAGCCATAGCCTTTGCGCAAACCTACTTCGCAGTCCAGACGCGCCGTGCGGAGTTGATTGAACAGCGGTTGCTGGAGGCTGAGCGTGTTCATGCCCGGCACAAGTTGAGCGCGACAGAAAAAGAGCTTTCTTCTGTTATCTTCGAGCAGACTGGCGGTGCCGAGAACTTCGCTGTCATCCGCAGCAAGGGCGATCATGCGTTGTTTTGCAAAAGCACGCAGGCAATGAAGGCTGAGTGGGATGTGCCGGATAAACGTCCACTGGCAGACTTTGCGCCCACCATCATCCTGAAAGCCAAAGATTTTGCCACTGAAATTACCATATTCAATACACGAGAACACCGGATGAAAAGCGAAGGGGCTATTTCGACGGAGCACATTACCAACAACGAGGCGGTACGCAATACCTTGCTTGAACGAGGCATTCGCCCGGAATCGTTGCCACCAGCCGAAGACGTGAAGAAGGTCGAACGCCGGTTGGCCTCTGAAGAAAAGAGGTCGTTGAAGAATCCTGACGGCTTGAGCGAGCCAATTGAGGAGTGATGGACATGGACAAACCCGAAACAACGTCAATGCCAGCAACCGGAGGGTTTCTTCTCTATCTGGTGTGGATCGTTTTGCCGACATCGGGAAAACGATGTGAGTATGCTTTTTTCAGTAAATTGTCAACGTGCTTACAAATTGATGGTAAGAGGGAACGACTTCTCAAGTTTCGAGAAACAGAGATATGACAACAACTATTGTACAGAATAAGAGTCAGGGGGTTCCGCGCATTGAATCTCTGAAGGTGCAGAATTATCGGGCGTTAAAAAATGTAACTCTCGATAAATTGACACCAATGAGTGTTTTGCTTGGCCCGAACGGGAGTGGTAAATCCACCATATTTGATGTCTTTAACTTCCTTTCGGAATAATCGAACAGGATATTTATGAAAAACGGGAAAATAACGATTCCGCAATTCGAGAGTGAAGCGAAGGAATATGAGTTTTGGTCAACGCATGATTCAACTGAGTTCGTGGATTGGAAAAAAGCGGATAATGCACTGTTTCCGAATCTGAAGCCAACCATGAAAACCATTTCACTCCGGTTGCCGGAACCTATGCTCAATCACCTGAAGGTACTCGCCAATGAGCGTGATGTGCCATACCAGTCGCTTCTGAAAATGTTTCTCAAGGAACGTCTCGATCGGGGGTTCCAGTAAAGAAGGAATCAGGGTGAGTATTCTGGTGAGGGATAGTTTGATGAACTGTTTTTGTAAAAAATTATTATTATGTCGCAAAAATTATTGCTTGAAAATTTTGAAAAAGTACCATCATGAGCGACTTGCCGAACTGTCCAAAATGTAATTCGGAATACACCTATGAGGTTGGGGCCCTCCTGACCTGCCCCGAGTGCGCTTACGAATGGAGCTCGTCAGCCCCACTGTCGGAAAAGGCCCGCGTCTGGAGAGATGCGAATGGCAACCTGTTGCAGGATGGTGATACGGTGACGGTGATCAAGGATCTCAAGGTCAAGGGCTCTTCATCGCCGCTCAAGGGTGGCACGAAGGTGAAGAACATTCGCCTTATCGACGGTGACCATGACATCGACTGTAAAATCGATGGTTTTGGCGCTATGCAATTGAAATCGGAATTCGTCAGAAAAGCCTGAGGCGACCCCAAGTTCTCTACTTGACCATGTTCATACGGATTGTTGTCGCCCTACTCCTCGTAATACGATCTTAGCCGGAAGGATGCGCCCAGAGAAAGAGCCAGAGCCTTACAGGCCTCCACATCAAGTGAGGGGACAAGGACAACACTTGCAATAACTTCCGGTATTTCTGCTGCTGCCAGACGGATGAAGTCGCAGACAGCGGTAAATCCTGCGGCGCCGAAAGGGGTTTGGCATAATTGCATGTATGTTTCGGCATCAGGGGCATTCAGGCTAACGGAGAGGCAATCTACTTTTCCTGCCAGTTCCGGTATGATGTTCCTGCCATGCACTAAATTTGCCTGTCCGTCAGTATTGACTCGAACACGAACACTGTAATACTGCTTGACCGCTTCAGCCACCTGTTTGACGATCTCCAGACGTATCAGTGATTCACCATAACCGCAGAATACCACCTCATCGAAATCACTGAATGGTGCAATAGCAGCCATAATTTCTTCGAATGATGGCTCTTTGTCGAGAAAAAGGTCATTTTCCTGAAATGTGCTGCTGTTGAACTTGATGCAGAATGAACAGTTGTTTGAACAGCGGTTTGTAATATTGAGGTAGAGCGCATTTCTGATACTGTAGGCAAGAGTGGGCATTCTTTATGAAATAAGGGAATTGAATAGAATCAGTACAATTGATGCAGCTCCAGCCGCCTCAGTTTTGGGGCCAGTTTTGTTGTTGCTGCAACCACAGCCAGCGTCATCACTCCTCCAAAAATCACTGATGGTATCAGCCCCATCAGGCGTGCGCCAATACCTGATTCCAGAGCCCCCAGTTCGTTGGATGAGCCAATAAAGATGCCGTTGATGGCGGAAACACGACCACGCATGTCGTCGGGGGTCACCAACTGCATGATGGTGGTGCGCATCACCACCGACACACCGTCGCAAATACCCGAGAGTATCAAGAATGAGCCTGCAAGCCAGATACTTGTGGATAAGGCAAAAGAGATGATGCAGAGACCGAATCCTGCCACAGCCGCCAGCAGCCAGCGCCCGGCATGAAGATTGATTGGGTGCCGGGCAAGGAAAAGGCCTGTTGCAACAGCACCTATTGCCGGGGCTGCACGAAGAATGCCGAGCCCCTCCGGGCCGTAATGAAAAACATCCTGAATAAAGGCAGGCAGCAGAGCCACCGCGCCACCAAAAAGTACTGCAAACATATCGAGTGAGAGTGCGCCGAGGATAATCTGGTTGCTGAAGACAAATCGGAGTCCTCCTGCAATACTGGTGAAGATGGGTGCGCTTTCCGCCGGAGGAGGCTCTTTGACGCGGAGCGACAGCAGAGATGCGGCAGCGACAAGGCTCAAAAGAGCAGACACCCCATAGCCAGCGCTTTTGCCTGCCCATCCAACAAGAATGCCTCC
>SESD01000976.1_pt1 | contig 16598 bp, 15 predicted proteins | sample 3171411 | NCBI WGS metagenome assembly SESD01 (sample SAMN06051880, study PRJNA518727) | freshwater metagenome | biome: subpolar coniferous forest; feature: holomictic lake; material: water; isolation source: holomictic Lake 442, 16.5 m depth | place: Canada: near Kenora, Ontario | collected...
TGAAGAGCATCGTGCTTACGTTAAGATTGAAAACGTACCACAACATATGAAAGATGCTCTGTTAGCGATTGAAGATCGCCGTTTTTATCAGCATGACGGTATCGATACTACGGGGGTATTGCGAGCCATTAAAAATAATATGTTGGGTAAAGGTCGTGAGGGTGCGAGCACCATCACTATGCAGGTGGCCAAAAACTTTTTTACTGTGCCCAATGGTAATCGTACGATGTTAACTAAGATTAATGAAGCCTTACTCGCCATTAAAATAGAACATAATTTGAGCAAGGACGAAATTCTTGAGCTTTACATTAACCAGATTTATTTAGGGCAGCGAGCTTATGGTTTTGCTGCGGCCTCACAAATGTATTATGGAAAGCCGCTTGATAAGTTAAATCTGGCAGAAACTGCACTACTAGCGGGCCTACCTAAGGCCCCCTCAAACTACAATCCATTTGTAAATCCAAAACGAGCAATTAGCCGTCAGCATGAAGTGCTGCATAATATGTTTCAATTTGGATTTATCAAAGAAAATGTCTACCAAGCAGCGTTAAAACAGCCTTTGCGCTTTAAAGCCTCTAAACAATCACGCGATTTATCAGCGGACTACGTGGCAGAAATTGTACGAGATCAATTGTATGAACAATACCAAGATGAAATTTACAGTAGTGGCATTAAAGTCTACACCACCATACGTAAATCTAATCAAGAGGCGGCAAATACCGCAGTGCGTGAAGGTGTTTTAGATTACGATATGCGCCACGGCTACCGCGGTCCCGAGAAAGTGTTGAATCTTGATGGGCTAGTAGCCGAGGATAAAAAAATCGCAATCGAGTCTGCCTTGGATGACATTGAAGTTTTTAATGGCTTTATCCCAGCGGTAATCACAAACATATCTGCCAAAGCGATTCAGCTACACAGCAAGAATGGTGATGATATTTCAGTGTCAGGGGCTGGTTTATCTTTCGTAGAAAAAATGCTGCGCGATAAAGACCCGGCTAAGCGATTGTTAAAAGTCGGTGCGGTAGTGCGTATCATCAAAAGTGGCGATAGCTGGCGTATCGTTCAGCTTCCACAAGTGGAAGCGGCGCTGATTGCCCTTGATCCTGAAAATGGTGCGATACGCGCTTTAGTAGGGGGGGTTGACTTCAATCAAAGTAAATTCAACCATGTCACACAGGCGTGGCGTCAGCCAGGGTCAAGCTTTAAGCCCTTTATTTATTCTGCCGCAATAGAAAAAGGCTATACACCCGCTAGCATTGTAGAAGATGCGCCATTAAATTTTTCTGCCAGTGAAACAGGTAGCAAAGACTGGTCACCGCAGAATTATGAGAATTCATTTGAGGGCCCCATTAGCTTAAGAAAAGCGTTAGCGCATTCTGTGAATACGGTAGCGATTCGCGTATTAAAAGACATAGGTCCGAGTTACGCTCAAAATTACATTACACGCTTTGGTTTTGCCGCTAAAGACCACCCGCCTTACCTGACGATGGCCTTAGGGGCGGGGTCGACTACGCCCTGGCAAATGGCGAGCGCCTATGCAGTATTTGCGAATGGTGGTTATCGTGTTACACCAAACTTAATCTCTAAAATAGTGGATCATAATGGTAAGGTTATTTTAACAACCAAGTTTGACCATGCTAGTGATGGTGCGCCTCGCGTCATTGATGCGAGGAACGCATTTATTTTGAACTCTATGATGCAAAGTGTCATACAAAGCGGCACAGCAATGCGCGCATTAAGTTTAGGTCGCAGTGATATTGCTGGTAAAACAGGCACTACCAATGATCATAATGATGCTTGGTTTGCCGGTTACAGTCCTAAACAAGTAGCAATTGCTTGGATAGGATTTGATAAACCTAGGCCACTTGGGAAAGGTGAAACGGGTGCAGGTGCTGCACTGCCTATTTGGATTAAATATATGGCAACGGCATTGCAAAGCCTTCCTGAAGTGGCTATGTGGATGCCTGATGGCGTGGATGCCATTAATGTAGATCCCACAACAGGGACGCGTGATAATAGTGGTGTTATTGAATACTTCTATCATGAAAATCCGCCCCCACAGATTGAATCTAGCACACCTATACCATTAAATGGCGGTCAGGGTATTGAAGGGGTTGGTGCTTCACTGAATCAGGTTCAGCAGTTATTTCATCCTGAGATAGTGTTACCTCCCTCAGCGGTCAATAAGACTTCATCTTCATCAGGATCAAATAATTCATCACAACACACGCCGCCTGACTCACAAAATACAGCTGCAAAAATATTAAAGCCGAACTAGCAATTAAAATAATTTGTTATGGCTAAAGAAAATTCACAGCAATTACGGCAGTTAATTGCCCAACAAGCAGCAAGGATGATGGCAGAGGATGGCATCTCCGACTTTGCCTATGCTAAAAAGAAAGCGGGCCGTCAATTTGACACCTTAGATAATGGCATATTGCCTTCTAATGCAGAAATTGAGGAAGAACTTAAACTTTATAATACGCTTTTTTTAAGTGATGAGCAGCCAGAAAATTTAGTAAATTTACGCAAGAGTGCGCTATTTACCATGCAGCTATTAGAGAGATTTAATCCGCATTTAACAGGCGCAGTACTAGATGGTACTGCTGGACTAGGCGCTGAAACGCACATTCATTTATTTGCAGATAGCCTGAAGGATGTGGAAATGTTTCTGCTTAATCAAGACATTCCATTTGAAACCAATGAAAAATCTTATCGTGTAATGAATGATGGTAAGCGCGATAAAAAAGGCAGTAACCGCAAAAAAGTACCTGTTTTTTCGCTTGAGATGGCCTCTGGGGTCATTAAATTAAGCGTGTTTGAAGTGGATGAAATTAGGGTGGCTACTAAACGCGCAGTGGATGGCAGTAATGCTGAGCGGGCAGATATTCATGCGCTGATTGCGCTGATCAACGATGGCACGCCTTATCCTCAGCATATCTAGCACGCTAGACTTAACTCACCCCCTAATTTTACTGGCGAATTAAATAATCAAACGCCCCTAATGAGGCTTTTGCACCCTCACCCATCGCAATGATAATTTGCTTGTAGGGTACAGTAGTCACGTCGCCTGCAGCAAATACGCCGGGTAAGGATGTCTGGCCATGCGAATTCACTTCAATTTCACCAAATTTGCTTAATTGTATCCCGCTGGATTTTAGCCAATCCGTATTTGGTAACAAGCCAATTTGTACAAATACGCCTGCGAGTGGCACGCTATGCAAGGTGCTAGTGGCACGGTTTTTATAAATTAAACCGTTCACTTTTTGATCTTCGCCAGTGATTTCAGTGGTTTCTGCATGCGTAATAACACTGACATTGCTTAAGCTGAATAATTTATTTTGTAAAATCGCATCAGCGCTGAGGGTTTCGCCGTACTGTAACAGCGTCACATGACTGACAAATCCGGCTAAATCAATCGCTGCTTCAACACCAGAGTTGCCACCACCAATCACCGCAACATGCTTACCCTTAAATAAAGGCCCATCACAATGCGGGCAGTAAGCCACACCTTTACCTCGATACTCTTTTTCACCAGGAATATTCAGTGTTTTCCAACGAGCCCCTGTGGCGATGATGACTGCTTTGCTACTCAGCGTTGCACCACCTTCAAGCTTTACCTCAATTAAACCCGCCTCACCCGCCTTTGGCACGTTTAATGACTGAGCACGTTGTAAATTCATCACGTCAATGTCATAAGTTTTCACATGTTCTTCTAGCGCAGCCACTAATTTAGGGCCGTCTGTTTCTTTGATTGAAATAAAATTCTCAATGGCCATAGTGTCCATCACTTGTCCGCCAAAGCGATCAGCCAGAATGCCGGTTTTAATACCTTTACGTGCTGCATAGATAGCTGCTGATGCGCCTGCAGGCCCGCCACCGACAATCAATATGTCATAGGGTGCTTTGGCTGTTAATTTTTTAGCTTCACGGGCTGATGCGCTTTTATCCAACTTTGGCAAAATTTCATCGATGCTCATGCGTCCCGCACCAAATTCTTCGCCATTTAGAAATAAGGTAGGTACCGCCATAATTTTGCGAGCATTGACTTCCTCTTGGTATAAAGCCCCATCAATCATTACATGCTTGATATTAGGGTTAATGACAGCCATTAAGTTAAGGGCTTGCACCACCTCTGGACAATTGTGGCAACTTAAAGAGATGAAGGTTTCAAAATAAAAATCACCTTCAAGCGCGGCAATTTCAGCAATTTTTTCAACCTCTAGTTTGAGTGGATGTGCACCTACCTGTAGTAACGCTAAGACCAAAGAAGTGAACTCATGCCCCATTGGGATGCCCGCAAAACGAATATCAACCTGTTTCTCAGCATCTTTATGTGTAGCGCCACGTTTAACTGAAAATGAGGGTTTGCGAGCATCATCATCGCGGCTTAATGTGATTTTGTCAGACATGCTAGCAATCTCTTCAAGCAAGGCTAACATTTCTTGTGCACCAACAGATTCGTTTAGCGATGCCACTAGCTCAATGGGTTCTTTAAGCAATTGTAAGTAGCTTTGCAGTTGCGTTTTGATGTTAGTGTCTAATGCCATGGTGACCTTATGTGTAAATGCATCCGTTGAGAAAGGTTTTTTCTTATGGATAAAATGGTTGGTTTAATTAGCCCCTCATGTTTCTGATATAAGGGGCTATTGAGGCTTAAGTTAAATTTAGATTTTTCCTACTAAATCTAATGATGGCGCTAGCGTTTCTGCGCCGGGGGTCCATGAGGCTGGACATACTTCACCTGGATGAGAAGCCACATATTGCGCTGCTTGTGCTTTACGAATTAGGTCGGCGGCTGAGCGGCCGATGCCTAAATCATTCACTTCCATCGCTTTAATGACGCCTTCTGGATTGATTAAGAATGTGCCTCTTAGTGCCAACCCTTCCTCTTCAATCATCACGCCAAAGTTGCGTGTGATGCTACCAGTTGGATCGCCAATCATTGGGTACTGAATTTTCTTGATGGTGTCAGAAGCATCATGCCAAGCCTTATGGGTAAAGTGTGTGTCTGTTGAAATGGCATAAATTTCTATGCCCATTTTTTGAAATGTTGCGTAGTTGTCTGCCAAATCGCCTAATTCTGTCGGGCAAACAAAAGTGAAATCTGCTGGATAAAATACCACTGCAGACCATTTACCTTTTAGGCTGGCTTCGGTCACTTCAACGAACTTACCGCTATGGTAGGCCTGTGCTTTAAATGCTAGGATTTGTGAGTTAATTAAAGAGGTTGCCATGTATTTCTCCTATGATGTAGTTAAAATTGCATCACCTTAGTGAGTGATGATGCGTCATTCTAGGCAGCTCTCTTTGATAAATCTAATTGTATGTTTTAATGATTATGATTTATTATACTTATCATGACACTGAATGAACTTCGTTATATTGTTGCCGTTGCTCAAGAACGCAACTTTCGCCGCGCCGCTGAGCGTTGTTTTGTTAGCCAGCCTGCGCTGAGTTTAGCGATTCAAAAACTAGAAGAAGAGCTAGGCGTTCAATTATTTGAACGCAGTAGAAGTGAGATTAAACTCACGTTGGTGGGCGGGCGAGTGATAGAGCAGGCGGCACGGGTCTTGGATGAAGCGGCAAAAATACGCGACCTTGCCAATCAGGGTGCTAATCAGCTGGCGGGGCCGCTAAGGCTGGGGGTAATTCATACCATAGGCCCATACTTGTTGCCCGGACTGATTGCAGCATTGCGCGAAATAGCACCGAATATGCCGCTAGAAGTAGAAGAAGGCACAACGGCCAATTTAGAAAAACAATTACGCAATAGCGTATTGGATGTTGTGATTGTCGCGCTGCCATTTTCTCTACCAGGAGTGGAAACAACAAACTTGTACGATGAATCATTCGTTGTTGTCGTGCCCAGCAATCATGCTTGGGCAAATAAAGAAAAAGTAGTGGCAACCGAACTAGCCACTGAAAAGGTGCTTTTATTAAATAGTACCCATTGTTTTAGCAATCAAGTGGTGGAAGCCTGCCCAGAGTTATCACGCACCGGGGAAGTGCTACAAGGCAACTCATTAGAAACTATACGCAATATGGTCGCCAGTGGCCTAGGTATTGCAGTGTTACCAGCCAGTGCTACTAGTGCACATAATCGCAACCCCCTATTGCGGGTGATTCCATTCATAGAACCAGCGCCGACACGACGCGTAGCGTTGGCTTATCGAAAAAGTTTCTCACGCCCCGCTGTCGTGACAGCCTTGGTTAATGCGACTCGTGCTATAGAATCAGATTGTTTTCTGCCGATAGACGATTAGGTTGATTTTGAGCTAGGGTCTTGCTTAGCAAATGCCCCACTATTTTTACTCTTTTAACCAGCGCGCTACATCTAAGGCAAAATAAGTCAAAATGCCATCGGCACCAGCACGCTTAAACGCCAGTAGACTTTCTAGCACGCAAGCTTTTTCATCTAGCCAACCATTTTGTGCGGCCGCTTTAAGCATGGCGTACTCACCACTCACTTGATAGGCAAACGTTGGCACACCAAACTCGTCTTTAACGCGACGTACAATGTCCAAATAAGGCATACCAGGTTTTACCATGACCATGTCTGCACCTTCTGAAATATCGAGAGCGACTTCTTGCATCGCTTCATCGCTATTGGCCGGGTCCATTTGGTAAGTATATTTATTGCCAGAACCGAGATTACCGGCTGAGCCTACTGCATCACGAAATGGGCCATAAAATGCGGAGGCATATTTAGCGGAATAAGCTAAAATTTTTGTGTGAATATTGCCGGTGCTTTCTAAGGCTTCGCGGATTTGACCAATACGCCCATCCATCATGTCACTAGGCGCTACGATGTCAGCGCCAGCATTGGCATGTGAAACGGCTTGTTTGACTAACACTTCAATCGTTTCATCATTCAACACATACCCTGTCGCATCAATCAAACCATCTTGGCCATGCGTCGTAAATGGATCTAAAGCGACATCAGTCATGACGCCAAGTTGAGGATACGCCGCTTTTAATGCCGCAACAGCACGTTGAGCGAGCCCGTCTGGATTAAACGCTTCTGCAGCGTCCAAGCTTTTAAATTGACTCTCAACCACAGGAAATAGCGCAATTACAGGAATGCCAAGTTGTACACATTTAGCGGCGGTCTTAAGTAATACATCGATGCTTTGACGCACAACACCAGGCATGGATGCCACCTTTTCTGTGCGATTTTGGCCATCTAAAACAAACACTGGATAGATTAAATCGTTACTAGTCAGTATGTTTTCACGCATCATGCGGCGTGAAAAATCATCTTTACGCATACGGCGTGGACGAGAATATGGGTAGCTCATTTTAATTCCTCAATTCAAGAAGTTGTTAGCTTGTTTCAATCAGTTAACAATTAAAAACTCTTGCCAATTCTACACCTGGGTCAGGTTGACGCATCAATGCTTCACCTACTAAAAAGCCCTGCACATCATTGTCCATCATTAGTTTTACGTCTTCTGGTGTAAATATGCCTGATTCTGTGACAACAAAACGGTCATCCGGTATTAATTTCAACAAATCTAAAGTGGTTTGTAATGTCACTTCAAAAGTACGTAGATTACGGTTGTTAATGCCAATGAGGGGGGTGTCTAATTGTACAGCCAAGGCTAATTCATCGGCATCATGTACTTCTACTAATACTGCCATACCTAGCTCGTTGGCTAATAATTCTAATGCCTGCATTTGCTTGAGTTCAAGCGCAGCTACAATCAGCAAAATGCAATCAGCCCCCATCGCCCGTGCCTCGAACACTTGATATTCATCGATGATGAAGTCTTTGCGTAATACGGGGAGTTTACAAGCTGCGCGCGCTTGTTTTAAATATTCGGCAGATCCTTGAAAATAGTCAACGTCAGTCAGCACCGACAAACAGGCCGCGCCACCTTTTTCATAACTCCTGGCAATTTCTGCAGGATTAAAATCTGCGCGAATAATGCCTTTTGACGGGCTGGCTTTTTTAATCTCAGCAATCACTGCAGGTTTATTTGCCATGACTTTTTTGTGTATGCTACCCACAAAATCACGCGGATCCCCTTGCGCCTCAGCTTGCGCTTGCAATTGACTAAGTGACACCGCAGCTTTGCTGGCGGCGATTTCTATTTTTTTAGTAGCTAAAATTTTCTTTAAGATATCACTCATATTTTTTTCCGTTATGCGCTAACCAGCCAGCCGCATGATTGCCGTGCGGGTCTTTGTGTGTCCAATGTATGGTGCCGCCTTTGGGCGTGTAAATATATTCACCTTTAAAACCGACAGTATCCCCTTCGTGAATATCATCCACGCGCATGGCTAAATCAATATTGTGTGCAATCAATATCGTAATATTGTCAGTCACTTTCAGTAAAAATTTTTGGTGTTGTAAGCCATTGGTGTCATCTTTTAAGACCTTAACAACAATGCCGCTACCTTCTACTTGCGGTAAATTCCGATGTGCATCATAGGCCTCAACAATCGCGCCTGCATCCATATTGGCAGATGAAGAAACGGATGCTGATTCAAGCGGTTGCGAGTTGTTTGGTGCGTGGCAAGCGGCAAAGCTTAGCGCAAAAAAGATAGTCAGCCATATTAAAAACTGCTTTTTCATGGTATTGCTTTCAGTGCAATTAATTTAGCTCGTGCTAGACCGCCATCAATCACTTCTGCAGCCTTATTAATACCGGCTTGCAAGCTATCTACAACACCAGAAACGTAAATCGCGGCGCCTGCATTAAGGAGTACGATGTCGCGGGCGGCGCCTTGCTTGCCGTTTAGCACATCTAAAATCATCGCTTTTGATTCATCTGCATTTTGAATTTGTATACTACTTAATGGGTGTAATGGCATGCCAAATTGGCTTGGATTTAGGATGTATTCAGAGACCTTGCCATCTTTTAACTCGGCTATATAGGTGTCTCCTGTAAATGAAATCTCATCCATACCATCTGCACCGCACACCACCAACACATGCTCACTACCCAGTTTCTGTAATACGTGTGCTAATTTTTCAGTAAGCTCTTTGGCAAACACCCCCATCACTTGGCGTTTGGCGTTGGCGGGGTTAGTGAGTGGGCCGAGCAAATTAAACAGGGTACGAACGCCCAGCTCTCGTCTTACCGGTGCGGCATGCTTCATGGCGCTATGATGGTTAGGCGCAAACATAAATCCAATGCCGATGCTATCTACACATTGAGCGACTTCCGCTGGTGTAAGATTGACGTTGACGCCTAATATTTCCAAGACGTCGGCACTACCGCAGGTGGATGACACTGAGCGGCCGCCATGTTTAGCGACCTTAGCCCCTGCGGCGGCTGCGACAAATGCACTGACAGTTGAAACATTAAAAGTTTGAATGCCATCACCACCGGTGCCGCATGTGTCTATCAAATGGGTGTGGTTGGATAGGGTAACTTTAGTAGAAAGCTCACGCATAACACTCGCAGCTGCGGCAATTTCATCTACGGTTTCGCCCTTAATGCGCAGTGCAACTAATAAGCCGGCAATTTGCGCTTGCGTTAACTCTCCAGCCATGACCTGACGCATCAATGACTGCATCACAGCAAAACTTAAGTTTTGGCCAGCGATAACTTGATTAAGAATGTGTGAAAATGACACGCGATTACTCTTTTAGGAAGTTATTCAAAAGGGCATGACCATGTTCGGTGAGTATTGATTCTGGATGAAACTGTACGCCCTCAACGCGTAAAGTTTTGTGACGTACCCCCATAATCTCGCCATCTTCGGTCCAGGCAGTAATTTCTAAGCAATCTGGCAAAGTCTCTTTTTCAATCACTAAAGAATGATAACGCGTTGCGGTATAAGGGTTAGGTAAATCCCTAAACACACCAATATTGTGATGGTAAATCAAGGATGTTTTGCCATGCATTAAAGTTTTAGCTTTAATAATACGGCCACCAAACGCTTGACCGATGCTTTGGTGACCCAAACACACGCCCAACAACGGAATTTTGCCTGCAAATTCTTTAATCAACGGCACGCTAATCCCTGCCTCATTAGGCGTACATGGTCCTGGTGAAATGACAATATGCGTAGGTTTGAGTGAAGCCACTTTGGCTAAATCAATTTCATCATTCCTATATACCTGCACCTCTTGCCCCAACTCGCCTAAATATTGCACCAAGTTGTAAGTAAAAGAGTCGTAATTATCTATCATGAGCAACATATTAATACCTTACTTTCAGAGTCGCTTCTAGGTTCAAGTCTAACCCAGCTTGTACTAATTCAGCCGCACGCAACACCGCTTTCGCTTTGTTCTGCGTCTCATCCCATTCACTTTGCGGGACTGAGTCTGCCACAATGCCAGCCCCAGCTTGAACATAAAGCATATTATTTTTAATAACGCCTGTCCTAATGGCAATGGCTACGTCCATATCGCCGTTAAATCCTAAATAACCTACTGCGCCCGCGTAGATGCCGCGCTTGCTTGGTTCTAGCTCATCAATAATTTCCATGGCGCGTACTTTTGGTGCGCCACTGACTGTGCCTGCTGGGAAGGTGGCTTTAATCACATCAATTGCATCCATGCCTGCCTTGAGCCTCCCTTCAACGTTGCTCACAATATGCATCACATGCGAATAACGCTCTATCATCATATTGTCCGTGACCTTGACGGTGCCGGTTTGCGCGACACGGCCTACGTCATTGCGACCTAGATCCATCAGTTGCACGTGCTCAGCGCGCTCTTTCGGGTCTGCCAATAGCTCGTCAGCTAGGGCTAAATCTTGTTCGCGCGTTTTACCACGTGGACGTGTCCCCGCAATTGGGCGTGCCGTGACAGTACCATTTTCAAGGCGCACTAAAATTTCCGGTGAAGCGCCTACGACATGATGATCACCCATGTCGTAATAAAACATGTAAGGAGATGGATTTAAACTACGCAAGGCACGATATAGCGAGAGTGGAGGTGCGGTAAACTTCTGAGCCATACGCTGAGAAAGTACCACCTGCATAATGTCGCCATCTAAAATATATTGCTGTGCACGTTTCACTGCGGCTTTGAAATTATCTTCACCAAATTCAGACGTTGCGACAGAGCTTTCAGAAGCAACGGCCGATGGTATCGCGACAGTTTTGCGTAACATTTTTAGTAATTCATCTAAGCGTGCATAGGCATTTTCATAGGCATTCACTTCGTCTGGATTCGCGTACACAATGAAATAAAGCTTGCCGCTTAAGTTATCAACCACCGCGATTTCTGTCGACAGTGTAAGCAATACATCCGGCACGTTAATCGCATCTGGCTTATTCACCCCCGCTAATCTTTTTTCAATATAGCGCACAGTTTCATAGCCAAAGTAACCCGCGAGGCCACCAGTAAAACGTGGCAACCCTTCATAAGGGGGCGTTTTGAAGCGCGCTTGATAGCTTTTTACAAAGTCTAATGGGTTGGTGTTGTCTACTGATTCAATAACCGTATTGCCTTCTAACACCTGAACTTGATTGCCATAAGCCACAATACGCGTTTTTGCTGGTAGGCCAATAATCGAGTAACGGCCAAAGCGTTCACCACCCTGTACGGATTCGAGTAAGTATGAATAAGGTTGATTGGCTAATTTTAAATATAGCGATAAGGGCGTATCTAAGTCCGCAAAGGTTTCTAATACGAGCGGAATACGATTATAACCTTGCTTGGCAAGGTGGTTAAACTGGTCTAAATTAATCGTACTAAACATAAATTTCCTCACATATAAATTGTTAGATAGTGTTACTTGGGCTGGGCTGATTCACTCACTATGTGCGTGACATTCCCTTTGGGTTTTAAGCCCGCCACCATCGCCAACTATGTGTTCTGTTGTTACTGATATTCATGTTAAATACTTAAAATTAAATTTTCTATCGCTTAATGCAAGTAGTCTATTGCATCACCGATATTCTCAATAAGTGCGTCTACTGCACTCGCTTCTATATGCTGCCCTTGATTATAGCCATAAGGTACCGTAAATACATAGCATCCTGCATTACGTGCTGCCGCAATATCTGTTTTAGAATCGCCAATCAGCAATGCCTCTGTGGCTGATATGTCAAGTTCTTCACAAATATAAAAAAGCTGATCCGGATCCGGTTTCTTTTTCGACAAAGTATCACCTGATACAACCAACGCAAAATATTGCATTAAGTCATTCGCCTCTAAAAGCGGCAAGGTAAAGCTTGCAGGCTTATTGGTGACGCAGGCCAATGTGTAACCAGCACTTTTTAAAGCCTGTAACCCTTCTAGCACATGGGGATAAGGCCTACTTTCAGTGACGTTATCGGCATAGAACTCAAAAAATAACTGCTGCGCCTTGGCATATTCAGCGGCTTCAGGTTCAACATCAAGTCGCCCTGTTAAGCAACGCTTAATCAGCACGTGCGCGCCCTCGCCAATATATGACTCTATCTGCAATTCGTCTAACATTGGTTTGGCAAGTGCCGCCAACATGCGATTAGACGCCCGCGCTATTTCTGGCGCGGTATGCATTAAGGTGCCATCAAGATCAATCATAATGACTTTGACCTTGAATGTCTGAGGGCTAGCGCGAGTCAATTTTAACGTTTATTTTACTGTTGCTAATGAAGCGCGCAATTCGCTGACAATCGTGTTGTAACGGTTCTTATCAGTGTCTTTACCTTGTGTGAAAATCGCATTACCCGCGACAAAGGTATCTGCCCCTGCTTGGGCAATTTCAGCAATATTTTGCGCATTCACGCCACCGTCTACTTCTAACCAAATTTGACGGCCAGTTTTTTCATAATAAGCATCAATTTTAGCGCGCGCTAAACGTAGTTTGTTTAAAGTTTCAGGAATGAATTTTTGACCGCCAAACCCCGGGTTCACGCTCATCAACAACACCATATCCACTTTATCCATGACATGATCTAAATAGCTGAGTGAGGTGGCAGGATTAAATACTAAGCCAGATTTACAGCCTAAATCACGCACCATCGCAAGGCTACGGTCAATATGTTCAGAAGCTTCTGGGTGAAAAGTAATGATGTTAGCGCCGGCTTTAGCAAAGTCGGGGATAATGCGGTCAACTGGTTTTACCATCAAATGCACATCAATAATACCGCCCACGCGCTTAGCGGTTTCACGAATTGCTTCGCATACTAAAGGGCCGATGGTTAGGTTAGGCACATAGTGATTATCCATCACGTCAAAATGCACTAAGTCTGTGCCAGAGGAAATGACATCATCAATTTCCTGACCGAGTTTGGCAAAGTTTGCAGAAAGAATACTAGGGGCAATTCTAAAAGTTTTATCCATGACGAAAGTCCATTCTGTTAAATGTTAACTAAATTATGTTGCAATAAACCGTTATTTTAACCCTATTTCTTACGTTTAAGATGATGCTTCTTGCTTAACATAAGGCAATCCATCAAAATTACACCTATGCAGTTATATGTAATCGGCGTGAACCACACGACCGCACCTATCCAAATTCGTGAAAATGTTGCGTTTAATAGCGAACATTTAGCGAGTGCCTTGCGCGAACTAACCTTGCACGATGCTGCCGAGGCGGCGATTTTATCTACATGTAATCGTACCGAGCTATATTGCAGCGCTGAAAATCCAGAAAAACCACTGCTATGGTTGTCGCAGTATCACAAACTGGACATCACTAAACTTCAACCCTACATCTATACTTTGCCTAATGATGAGGCGGTCAAACATGCGTTCAGAGTAGCATCTGGTTTAGATAGCATGGTGCTTGGCGAAGCGCAAATTTTGGGACAATTTAAACAGTCCGTTAAAATTGCCCAAGACGCAGGCACATTGGGTAGTTTGCTACACAAGCTATTTCAGCGCACGTTTGAAGTGGCAAAAGAAGTGCGAACTAACACTGATGTAGGGGCAAACTCAATCTCAATGGCCGCCGCCGCAGTAAAACTTGCGCAACGCATTTTTGGTGATATTAGCGAGCAAAAAGTATTGTTTATTGGCGCAGGTGAAATGATAGAACTTTGCGCCGATCACTTTGCCACACAAAAACCAAAGAGTATGACGGTGGCCAATCGCACCTTAGAGCGTGGTTCAATATTGGCTGAGAAGATAGGCGGTCATGCCATCCTGCTCAACGATTTACCAGAATGTTTTGCTGAATTTGATATTGTAATTACCAGCACCGCTAGCCAATTGCCAATTGTAGGGTTGGGCATGGTAGAGCGCGCCATTAAAGCGCGACGACATCGCCCGATTTTTATGGTGGATTTAGCTGTGCCACGCGATGTTGAAGCTGAGGTAGCCGACTTGGATGATGTGTTTTTGTATACAGTAGATGATCTTGCCCAGGTGGTCAGTGATGGCATTATCAATCGCCAGGAAGCCGCGGTAGATGCTGAAATCATCGTGACGGCACGTGTTGAGCACTTTATGCAATGGCTTAAAAAGCGCGATGCCGTCCCCACCATCAAAGCGCTGCGTGATCAAGCAGAAATAACACGTCAAGCAGAGTTGGAACGAGCCCTCAAGCTGATGCAAAAAGGCGAAAGCCCAGAAAAAGTATTAGAACTATTAAGTAATGCACTGACCAATAAATTTTTACATGCGCCCAGTCATGCCCTCAATCAAGCGCATGGTGAAGAGCACGCTAAGTTGGAAGATGTCATCAAGCAGCTTTATCAAATTAAGTCTTAAATCAAAGTTAAAGAATCTCCAACATGAAACCTAGCATGATTAGAAAGCTCGCTACCTTAAGCGATCGTTTAGAAGAACTAAACCGTCTGATGAGTTCTGAGGGCGTGACCAATAATATGGATAATTATCGTAAGATTACCCAAGAGCATGCTGAAATTACGCCTATCGTTGCGCAATATCATGTGTTTGAACAAACCGAAGCCGACATGGTAGAGGCGCAAAAGATGTTGAGCGATCCTGATATGAAGGAGTTTGCGCAAGAGGAAATTGAAGCAGGTAAAGCAAAACTAGAGCAAGTGGAATCCGCACTACAAAAACTACTATTGCCTAAGGATCCGAATGACGATAAGAATTTATTTTTAGAAATTCGTGCGGGCACTGGTGGTGATGAATCTGGGTTGTTTTGTGGCGATCTGTTTAGAATGTATTCAAGGTATGCAGAACGGCAAAAGTGGAAAGTAGACATCATGTCTGCCAATGAATCTGAAGTGGGTGGCTACAAAGAAATCATCGTTAAAATTGAAGGTTATGGCGCCTATTCAAAACTTAAATTTGAGTCCGGCGGCCATCGTGTGCAGCGTGTGCCAGATACTGAAACGCAAGGCCGTATTCATACTTCAGCGTGTACCGTTGCCGTGTTGCCAGAGGCAGATGAAGTCTCTGATGTGGTAATTAACCCCGCTGATATTCGTATTGATACCTATCGTGCCAGTGGCGCGGGCGGCCAACACATCAATAAAACAGATTCCGCCGTGCGTATTACTCACGCGCCCACCGGCATCGTCGTGGAATGTCAGGAAGGTCGAAGTCAACATGCCAATAAGGCGCAAGCCATGCAAGTATTGGCGGCACGCATTAAAGCCAAACAAGTAGACGAGCAACAAAGCAAAATAGCCAGTGAGCGTAAAAGCTTGATTGGTAGTGGTGACCGAAGTGAGCGCATTCGTACGTATAACTACCCGCAAGGGCGTATTACCGATCATCGAATTAATCTCACGCTTTATAAAATTGATGCGATTACAGAAGGTGATATGGACGAGCTGATAGGCGCATTATCAGCTGAACATCAGGCAGACTTGCTAGCAAGCTTAGGCGAAGATAATTAATTTGCCTAGTCGGTGTTCTAGTAATAAGCATCGCTATGAAAACTAGATTCGCTATCAGTTTAATGTTAGTTATGGCATTAGTGGCATGTGCCAAAAAAACGGCCAATGTGACCATGGTGGGGGCGGATCGCGATGCGCATGGTTGTATAGGCTCTGCGGGCTACAGTTGGTGTGAAAAAACCGCACAATGTGAACGCCCATGGGAGCTGGCGCTAAAAGAAAATGTTGAGTTATCCGCCCATCAATTTTCTCAATTCTGTCAAAAATAGTGCTTAATGGCTCGCGTTTAATCTCACAGTTATTTAAATGCCAATCTCTCAATCCATCAAAGCGACATTGCAAATTGCAAGCACCCAACTAAAAACGGAGGCTGCCGCTTTTGAAGCACAATTGCTGTTGCAATATGTTCTAGGCGTTAATCGCGCTTGGTTGATTGCCCATGAACATGATGTGCTACAACCCAATATTCAAGTGGTGTTTGAGGCGCTGCTCAACCGTCGTTTAGCGGGTGAGCCAATCGCTTATATTTTGGGTGGCCGTGAGTTTTATGGTTTGGATTTATTGGTCACGCCCAATACTCTAATTCCACGACCTGACACAGAAACCTTAGTAGAGGCAGCTCTAGCTAAAATTTTAGATAATCCCAATCAATCAATCTTAGACCTCGGCACCGGCACGGGTGCCATTGCCCTTGCGGTGGCTAAGCATCGGCCAAAAGTTAATGTTGTGGCTGTTGATGCCTCGGCAGCTGCTTTAGAGGTGGCAAAAAAGAATGCGGCTAGTTTAGCCATCACCAATGTGCGATTGATGTTAAGTGATTGGTTTGATGCATTAGTCGGTGAGCGATTTGATCTCATTGTGAGCAACCCACCCTATATTGAGCA
>SESD01000978.1_pt1 | contig 16591 bp, 9 predicted proteins | sample 3171411 | NCBI WGS metagenome assembly SESD01 (sample SAMN06051880, study PRJNA518727) | freshwater metagenome | biome: subpolar coniferous forest; feature: holomictic lake; material: water; isolation source: holomictic Lake 442, 16.5 m depth | place: Canada: near Kenora, Ontario | collected...
AGCAATTTTGATGATGGATATAGTGAGAAACCATAACTTTATTATTCTTCCTTGGTCGTTCCCACTTGACTTTTTGCCTGTAATGAACGATATTGAAAAAGCTCACCCGCTATCATATCACGCATAAAAAGTCGCATAATTGACGTTCTTTTATTCTTCATAATCAACCAAACAAGATTTGACCTATGAAGAAGTACAAAGTAGCCCTGACTCAAGAAGAACGAAAGGAACTGGATGCTCTCAGCAGCAAAGGAAAGCATGCGGCTCAAACCATGCTGAACGCTCTGATTTTAATGGCTTGTGATGAAGGAAAATACCAGACAGAACGCTCAATAAATGAAACCATTGCTCGTGTTTTGAATGTCAGCATGAAAACGATAGACCGGGTAAAAAAGCGATTTGTAGAAGATGGTTTTGACGCGGCACTTACTGGTAAACCTTCAACACGAGTGTATAGCCGGAAAGCAGATGGGGACTTGGAAGCTCATTTGGTAGCCCTGAGCTGCTCAGCCGCACCTGAAGGGCACCAACGCTGGACCTTGAGATTATTAGCAGATAAGGCTGTTGAGCTGGACTATGTTGACAATATCTCCTATGAGACAGTCCGAAGGGTTTTAAAAAAAACGGCATTAAACAATGGAAGAAGGATAGGTGGGTAATTCCTCCGCTCAATTACGGGGATTTTGTGGTACATATAACGATGGTGCTGAACGGTTATAAGTATCCTATGATTTTAACCAAAATAAAGAAAATGAGTTATTGGACAGGTTTGAATTTGTGGGTACCCCAAAACATTGAAGCTGGCTGAATATGGCAGAGATAGAATTGAGAGTTTTTACGACTCAGTGCTTGGACCGTCGCATTGATACAATTGCAGAAGTGAGGTCGGAAGTTGCAGCATGGGAGAAGGGACGAAACAATAAAGATGCCCAGATTAATGGGGGTTTTACAACAGAAAAGGCAAGAATCAAGCTGTTACGCTTTTATCCGACAATTAAGGCATGACATGACATTCGAATGATTTTCTATGTTACAGAATCGAAAGGTAGCCTTATTGACTTTGTATGGTTTGGTGCCATGTTCGCTGACCCATGAAGGGGTAACTTCATGACGACGGCTGAGCTTTTGGCGACTTTTGTGCGGGAATGCCCAAATGGTGTATCATTCGCTCCAATGGCGGTAAGGCTGTTGCGGCAGAAAGTCCCGTTTGAAGATTGGCAAATCGAAGACCTGAAGGCTGCGATGTTCCAATTAGAAAGTGGGCTGTGGTTTTTCTGCGAGATGATTTTGGACGACGAGGTACAGTTGGAGCTAGAAGAGCAGGCAACTGAATGGTTAAATGATTACGGTTGCTTTTCTGTCGAACGGCTGTTTAAAGATTTTTATGGGAGTTTCCACCATATTGCCACAACGGAAGATTGCGCAATATTTCTGAGGTATTTGAATTTTAAGGTCGCTGTGTGGGGAAAGGAAGGTCATTTTTGTTTCCTGTCCCAGCCCAATATAGATGATAATTTGGAGAAGATCTCAGACACGATTGCAGAATGGCTTGAAGATGCGGATGGCACGATGACCTTTAATGAGATCGAGCTGGCGATGCCGCATTTAACTACTGAGGCTTTAGAGAGTATTCGCAAGCATTTCCTGCCAGAAGTCCATGAGGCGGAAGTCGGTGGCGTGTCCTGTTGGCGCAGCACTGGGTCGATTACGCTACCGGATGATTTCTCAGAGAAACTGACAACCATTATCGATACAATGGTTGCACTGGATGAGAGCGTGACTGTTTCAAAACTTGGGTTCGCTTTGAATTTGTTTTATCGTATCCGTTTTCGCGAGGTGTACGCTTTGCTATATGACGACACCTTCATGCGTGTTTGCAAAAAACACTACCGAAGTGATAATGGAGTCTTTTCGAATACCAAGATAACTCGTGTAAGAGCAAATGGTATGTCTGTGCCAGATAGGCGTGTGCGAAGTTCGAATACTCGCTTCAGTAACCTTGGTGTGCCAGTTGGTGCGGAATTGGTTTTCATAAAGGACAATCATATCACTTGCACTGTGCTTGATGATCCCAATCAAGTGGAATATGATAGAAAAGCTTGGGCGATTTCGGCATTGGCAAATCACTTATTAGGCGTGTTTTCTGGGAATGGTTTTCGCCATTTTAGCTATGAGGGAGAAACGTTGTGGGATCGACGTTTGCGACTCAAACGAGAGGGTAACACTTACGAATATCAGGCAGCAAAAATATTGCCGTTCTCTGAAGTACAAGAGGCAGAAAACTGAATCATCGGATTAGATGGATGGACGATTTACGGCAGCGACTTGGCATGCATTTAGAAGAGATGACACAAACCCTCATGTCGCGGAGTGGGTGCGACTCATTGAACCAAGGAGAATGGATGGAACGGATTGCCTCTGTATCAAGATATGCTATTTCTACAATGAAAAACATGATTTCAAACTACCACTTATATTTCGAGGTTTGCCAACGGAACGGTATCGTGCCGGAGGCCTGCTCGAATGTATAGCTACGAGTGGGACCAGCATACTCGCGGGTATCGTCTGACGACGCAGACAGGAACGTTTGTGGCGAGTGAAATCCGCCCGGTTTTCGCAGAGGAACTGACGATCACAGGGCTATATGCAAAGTTGGCATTCGATTCAGCAGAGCGGCGCCCGCTCCTCTGGGCAAAGCAGAACGTGTATTTGTATCGCGGTGAAGAAATCGCGAAACTTATTAAGACACGTTACGGCGAGCCGCTGAACATCGAATGGAAGGGTGTATTGTGTGGACACGAATACTCAACCGAAGAAGCGAAGTTACCCAAAAAAATGAACCTTTTTCCCGTTGATGTCGGGTCACTGGTGATCGAAAACCGTGACATTATGGCCGGACTGGTGGCAGATACGCTTAAGCGCATCAAGGAGATGTACGATGCCTACACAGGAAAATGTGAGGCGATCTATATTGGTTTCAGCGGCGGCAAAGACTCGGTTGTTCTGCTCGACCTTTGCCACAAGGTACTCCCATTGGACATACCGGTTATTTTCAGTGATACGGATATGGAACTCCCGGATACCTATAGCGTATGGGAAGAAATTCAAAGTCATTATGAAGGCCGCCCGTTTTTGAAGGTTTCCGCCAAGACCTCCGCATTAGAAAACTGGGAACTCTTCGGTCCACCGTCGCAAGCGTTGCGTTGGTGCTGTTCCGTCTTTAAAAGCACGCCTGCGATTTTGGCACTGAAGGAACGGCTTGGCAAAAGATCAATCAAAACTTTGGTATTTGTAGGGGTGCGTGGCGAGGAGAGTCAACGACGTTCGACTTATGAAGATATCGGAGATGGCTTGAAAAGCCAGTCGCAGGTGAATGCCATGCCGATTTTGGCGTGGTCAGCCCATGAATTGTGGCTTTATATTTTTGAGCATGATCTGATTTTGAACGATGCTTATCGAAAAGGGTTGCCCCGTGTCGGATGCCTGTTGTGCCCGATGTCAACATACCGTCAAAATGACCTAATACGGATTAATTATCCCAAAGAGGTCGCGCCGTTTGCTGATACTGTGCGCTTTTCGATTGACCGCGAGTTTACTTCTGAGGAAGACGCAGATGCGTTCGTTTATGAAGGAGGATGGTATGCGCGGAAAAGCGGCGTATCTTTAAAAGAAGTCATTATTGCGCCTGGTGTAGAACGCAAAAGTGACCGTGTGATTTGTGACTTCCCAGTTGAAGCTGAACAGGATTTAAAGGAATGGCTCAAGGCTATTGGAAAAATTGAAGGCACTGAGTTGTCATTCCACAAGGAGGGTCAGAGAGGTTTGCTGCAATGTGACTGGACAAGCGGAAAAGCCGACAAGTCCACATCGAAGTGGTTGACATACGCTGTTCATAAGGCTATTGCCTGCATAGGATGCAACGTTTGCGAGGCGGAATGCCCGACAGGCGCGTTGCACATGGAGAAAGGTAGCGGCAAGCTGAAGGTCTATATTGACGATGGTATATGCATCCATTGCATGAGGTGTTATGCCCCTGGCGAGGGTTGTTTGCGGTATTACTCAAAACGATATGCAGGAGCAAAAACGATGAACATCAGTGGTATTAACAAATACATGACTTTTGGACTGAAACCGGAATGGATTCAAGTACTGGCGAACGAGGGCGCAAATTTTCGTCAGACAACTACCTTGGGTAATCGGATGGTTCCATCTGCCGTGACGTGGTTCCGTGAAGCGGGGTTAATTGGATCTTCAACTGCTATAACCACAACATTGCTTTTAGAAGTTGGTAAGAAACGCGGTTTCAGCGATTTGCTGCTTTGGCAGTTGCTATGGTTCCGTCTTGCAAACACTTCACCGCTTGTGAAATGGTATGTTTGCAATACGGATCTTGACGCAGGATATCCGACGAAACTGCTTGATGAAAAGTTATCGCAATCCGTTGGTTCGGCCTCGGTGAGGAAAGGTGCGTTGCAATCTCTTTGCCAACTTGTTAAGGCATCTCCGCTTAGCGAAGGAGACCTGGCGTTGATTGAAACCGAAATGAAGGGCAGAGCCGTTGAAAAGCTCACGCGACGTTCGCGTTCAATGGATCCGCTGATAGTTCTTTACGGACTTTATGTGATGGCGGAGAAGTCTGGCTGTGGGGTATTCACGGTACGACAGATGATGGCGGCAGAGTTTGATGGGGAGGTTTTGTCGCCCCTTATTGTATTTGGCATCTCTCCGGACGAATTTAAAAAAAAGTGTATGGGGCTATCAGCATTACACCCAAATCTCATCGCGTGCAGCTTTACGCTGGGGCTGGATGAAGTGCGGGTGTTCCCGGAAACGAAGAGGCTGGACGATGTGGTGGCTCTGATTTTTGAAAAGCATTGAAGCACAGATAGGCTGCAGATTCTAAAGGGGGTTTAAACAAAATGACTTTCTACAAGGACTATTTCGGGATTAGACCGGATTACGCTCCGTGCATGACTTTGGCGGACATTAACAAAACGCCAGAGACGTGGCTTGGGTTCTACCCGCATGATTCGTTCGTGGAAATTTTGCGGGAACTTCTCAAATGTTTTGAGGGCGGAAACAAAACGCTCTGGATTACTGGCGCGTATGGCACGGGCAAAAGCCACGCGTCGCTGGTTTTGCAAAAACTGTTTACGGACGACGATGTGCGCATACTGAAATGGCTGGATTTGCGCAAGGCACAGATACCTGATCCTGTGAAAAAGCGTTTATTGGAACAGAGCGGCGAAAAAATCCTTGTCGTCTATGATGTGAACGCCGACGGTGTCGATGCGAAGAACCAGTTCCTTATGCGCTTGCAGCGTGGCATCTCAAAGTCACTGGAGGCAGGCGGACACACGATTCCGCTGAAAGGCAAGCTGGATGAAGTCATTGAGCGCATTCGGCAGGACGAACCACATTTCTTCGCAAAGCGCGAAGAGATGCAGGCGCAGCTCTCGCACCTGAACGCGGGTATCAAAACAGCAGATTCGCTGGAAAAGAAACTCCGGGATACGAATCTGGAGGCAGGGCTGGTTAGCGACGTGATGCGGGTGCTTGAAGCACGGCACATCTATCTTGGTATGAGCGCGGAAGAGTTCCTGGCTTGGGTGGACGTATCCTTGAATGCGAATGGACTTTCCAAGCTGGTCTATATCTGGGACGAGTTCTCGTCATTCATTGATCACAATCGGTCGGAATTAAAGACGCTGGAACAGTTGGCGGAAGCCGCACAGCAGGGGCGGTTCTTTTTCGTACCGGTGACACACACGGATATTTCGTCGTATCTTGCAGCAGGGGCCGAAAGCGCCAAGAAGGCGAACGACCGGTTCACGTTCAAGCGGCTTGACCTACCAAACGAGACCGCGTTGAAACTTGCAGCAGATGCCTTCGTTGAAAATCCAGAGAAGTCAACAGAGTGGAAGCAAGAGCGCGATGTATTATGGCATAGTGTGAACGGCGTAGCTGAAAACTACATGGTTGTCAACAAGGCAGGCATTGATGCGGCAGATTTCAAGGGTATCCTGCCTCTACACCCGATGGCGGCGTTTCTGCTGAAACATCTGTCGGTGGCGATCAGATCAAACCAGAGGAGCATGTTCGGGTTCTTGAACGGTGAGGAATTCAAAACGTTCATTGAAAAAGGTGGTTTGGATGTTTCCGGTCATCAGTTTCTGACGGTAGATCATCTGTGGCGGTATTTTGTGGAACGGGACGATCTGGGGGCGGGGCAAGCCGTGCATGAAGCACGAGGAGAATATGCTCGGCGCGAAAAGGATTTGCAGCCGGACGAGCAGCGCGTATTCAAGGCTGTGCTGCTGTTTGGCTTGATCGAACAGTTGCAGGGAACGGGGCATCCACTATTGAGTGTGACCGTAGAAAATATCCAACGCAGTTTCGAGGGAGACGGTGCTTTGCTGGGCATCGATGCAGTCCTACGCAATCTGGAGCAGAAGCATTGCTTTTCGATTGTAAACGGTCGTTGCGAACGTTTCCGTGACCGCTCGGACACAAAAGAGATCGAAGAGAAAAAAGCAGCGCTGGATGGGAAGTTTGGTGACCTCGTGCTGAAAGACACCGAGTCGGAGCTGGTTAAACTGTTGAAAGGTGTCAACTATGGAGGGCGTTTTGATGTGCGTGTGGCGGGCACGAACAGTCTTTCGCCATCAAGCATCCAAAAACGAGAGTCTTTTGGTAACAATGGAAACAGAGTGCTTGTGCAGTTTATTCTGGCGAGAGACGAGCAGGAGCAATTGCGCGTTCCAGATAAGGCAAAAGAGTTGGCGAAACAGTTCAAAGACCACCGGATGCTGTTCGTGACACTGCCGGATGTCAGTTTCTGCCGTAACAACGCGAAGGCATGGGAAAAGTTCACGGATTACCAGGCTCGTTACACATTGGGCGACAGCGTAGGCAAGAAGGTGTTCGAGACGCAGATGAATAACGCCAAGGCTGAATGGCATTCCAATGTGATGGGCACTGCCAAACTCATAGTGTACAAACCCAATGTAAATGGTGAGCCGTTCGCTGAGGAAGTAACGTGGGGGCAATTGAAAAAGGACTGGCTTACCGGCTACGCGAAACAGACGTTCAAGGCATATACAGACGATCTGTGTGGCTTCAGCATCAGTGCGTTCGCCGCGCCAACCGCCTTGCAGAGCTGGGCGCAGGCGGGCATGGAGTTCGACAAGTTCTCAAAGTCCGGAGCGTGGAAAACCGTGGTGGCGACGTGGCAGAAAAATGGCATCACCGGCGAAGAAACATGGTTCGATGTGAATCAGAACCATCCGCTAACGCATTTGCGGGACAAGTGTAAGGCATGGCAAGACAACACGGTGGGCGCGGGCAATTCCTGCTCAATACGCAAACTCTACATCGACCTTCAGCGCCCACCATACGGACTACTGGGGGTGCCGCATTCGGCCTTCGTGCTGGGCTTCGTTTTGAAAACATGGTTGACCGGACAACGTAAACTGCAATGGACGGATGGCGTGATAAGCAAAGCGCTGGACGAAGCAGCCCTGGCGGAAATCATTGAGGCTATCGTAAAAGACGATGGCACCAACACCATCAAAAACGAAAAACTGATCTGTCGCCTGTCGAAAGAGGAACAGGCTTTCATCAAACAGAGCAGTATAATTTTCGGGAGTAGTCAGCTTATGGATGGAACGGTGGAAGCGGCGTTGAATGCGGTTGCGACTCGACTGGAAAATATTTCACAAGGCGTCCCCCTATGGGTGCTACCGGAACATATTCATTCCCAAGCCGACCCGAACTCGGAGGCGATGGGCAAAGTCATTGACGCGCTGTGCGCGGCGAACAGTATCAGCTCCAAAGGAGACACCGAAACTCGCAGCAATAAGTTGAAGGAGATCGGTGAGATTCTTCTGGCATCTCTGGGACTGGCGGAGGCAATGGCCAAGTATATGATACCAGTGGTGTTTGAGGAGGCATTCCAGCGGTATGTCGATAGTGCCAAGCCGGATTTGAAAGCGGTGTCAGAGCATATGGGCAGCTCCGCGCACTTCTATTGTAGGGCAGTAAAAAAACGGTTTGCAGCGACGAGCGGCTGGCTGTGGAAACGTGGTGATGCCGAGGCCATACTGGATGAGGTTTACCGGCAGACGCTGTGCGTCGAGCATATCCACCGATTCGCTGGCTCATCGGGATACATGAGCTTCGAGGACGCGTTGAACCGCTTAAGTAATGCGGTGCTGGGCGAGAACAAGGTTCCGACGGAGTTCTGGGCGAAGAAACATCCGGCGTTGCAGCGCTTCTTTGAATTACTCAGTAGACCGTCGTTGTCCGGCGATGACGTGAAAGCTTTTGAAGAGATTCTTGAACAACAGGGCGGAGTTATACGAGAGGTGTTCTTCGACATAGCTCAAGCGCAGCAACTGTGTGCAATACGAGAAATTTTCGGAGAGATCTGGCCTATGGCAATCGCTGAAGGTCGCGAGCTTTACAGTGCTTTTCCACCGGATTCGGCGAAAGCCGATGAGCAGAGTTTCAAGACACTGGGGCGCGTCAAGATTGAGGAATATAGTCGAGCGTTGGTTTCCAAGCAGGTGGCGGCACTGTGGCGCGAACGCACAGGCACGGAGTCGCCTGACGAATGGAGTCGCAAACACATGCTGCCCTCCACATGCATTTTGGCGGTTGACAATGCCAAGGGTATAATTGATGCAGTCACGAAACCGGAAGGTGTGTCGGCAGAACGCTTACAGTCAGTACATGACAAACTGGAAAACGAGGATACATTTGTAGATGTTGCAACGGCAGAAGGAAAATTTCTCAAACTGGTGTTGCCCATGCGTTATAAAAAAATCGGATTCAGTGTCGGAGAACTGAGCAGTTGGTTGTGTATACAATTGGGTGACTCACCAGACCGATGGCTGACGGACGGAGGGCTTCGCGAAGCGGTCGAAGCTTTCGTCAAGCAGGGATATGACAATCGTGTACGGAAACAGGCTGCAGAAAAGGTGAATATGCTTCCCGATGCCGAGGCGAAGATACTGCTCCTGAAGATGATTGATCATATTCCCGACGTAGGACTTTCAGTTATGGAGTAAAACTATGAAACTCATAGAGTATTGTGAATACATCAGAAATCCCCTCGCGGAGGCGAAAGTACGAGCATTAACTGTACCGCCAGGAGAGAACTGGACGGTGTTGCGCCGGTTTTGCCAAGAGCACGGTGACATTGAGTTACGCTTGAGTGAACTGGTAACAGAATGTGCGTGGCTCCCCATGCCTGACGAAGTTTTCGAGCGCGTTCGCAATGCCATGACTGCTCAGGCAACAAATGGCAAAGCTTTGTTGTTGCTGGGAATGCCCGGCTATCTTTCGTTGTTAACGAAGGAGAATAAACGTGCTGCAATTGTTGCTTTACGCGAATGGGTGGACGAAACATGTGGGAGAGAAGCGGTTTGCTTTTTGCAGAGCGATGATGGTACAGGATTGATACTCGAAGATGTTTTCACCAATCCGCGCTACCGCCAGGGAAAGCAACTGATAGAAATTGATACCGAACAGGCCGTGCCTCAGCTCGAGGTAGGGCGTACAGAAGTAATGCTGGTCGGAGACGATTTGGCATCCTTAATTCCGGAAGCATGCGACACATTCCAGAAGTATTTGCGATATACAGAGGAACACCCAAACGATAGTTCTTTCCGGAGGATTGTTGTAGCCTCAGAAGGACGGGAATTGGCAGGGCTAAGTGCTGAGGTGGTTCAGGTGGTGTGCCTCCAGGATTTTGCTCGAGTGTTTTACGGTGTGGAAGATGCAGAATTATCCGACGATGCCTTGCGGTGGATCTGCGAGCGAGGAAAAGATGGTGAAGCGAAGACATTGACTGAAATACTCAAAACGATCAAAACACTGTTATTTCCTGAAGGTGCAGTCGAAAAATGCGTTTTGCATATTTTTGATGGCCGCAAGGGTGCGGAACGCGAAGCGTTACTGTGGCTGGTTAAACACATTGCATCCAAAGGAAGTTATCTTGAGTGTGTCGTAAGACAAGAGGGTGTTCTTGTAGCCAACTTCCGCTCCGCATACGTAATGGGCGCGGCGGAATGGCTGGATGAATCTGTATTTTATGCTGGCGAACGCAGGGATGCTATACAGTACGCCAAAGTAATAATGTCGGGCGTGGACATCCTGCAATTCGTCGCACGTTGCAAGGACGAATCAACGTCGCGAGTCGCGCCGTGGTTGAATTGCGGGACGAACAGGGAGCAGGCGGAAATATTGCGGCGCTGCACGGTGGATCGCCGTGTCTCTGATGCCGCAAAAGAAATGTATCCTGAATTGGCAATGTACCTTAACGCAGATTCCGTTTTCGGCGACGTGGTGTTGGAAGAATATTTCAAGGAGTACCGTGAACTGAAAATAACTGGTCGCGTGACACCGGAGTTTTATGTAAAAGCTGAACGGGGGAAGCTTCCGAACTCGGTAAAATCGCGGGATGCAATGGTGCAACGATATGCATCTTACAACAATTGCGCGTTGCTTGTAGTGGATGCAATGGGTGTTGAGTGGCTGCCGATGTTGGTAGCACTGGCGAAGGTGCGGAATATAGGCGTGCATTCGTTGGAAGTCGGTGAGGGACATTTGCCGACATCGACAAAATTCAACAACATCCATTGGCCAGACACCGCTCGGCGGTTGCCAGACATCAAGCGCTTCGACAACATTGCTCACAACGGCGTGGAAACGCACGAGGTGCGGCAGGCCGAGGAAAATCTTGCAGCAGCATTGGATGTGATTGGCAGCGAGGTTTTGCCGCGTGTGGCAGAGGGGTTGGCGCGTTTTGAGCGGGTACTTGTCACAGCAGACCATGGAAGTTCGCGGCTTGCAGCTCTGGCGTGGCAGGCTGAGCCAAGGCTTGCTCAGACGCTTGTTTGCGAAGAAGGAGGAGATGTTGCCGATTGGCGCTACCGCGAACGAGCAGCGCAAGGTGTATGTCCGCCGGAACTTGAAGAAACACTGGATGGCGGGCATTGGGTAGTACGCGGATATGACCGCTTTTCCAAAAAAGGCGGCGGACAGGGCTTTGAGCTACACGGTGGCGCGACGCTGGAGGAGCGGTTGGTACCGGTGGTGATTTTCTCGCGGACGGGGCAATTCGTGCCAAAGGCGAAGACCGGTAGCAAGCGAGCACAAATTGTAGAGAAAGACGATTTTGATTTGTAGTTTTAACAAGGGTAATCAATTATGGTCGATACTCAAAAATTGCGAGAGGCATTTCCAGATACGACGGTCTTCAAAGACCCGAACATCGTAGCGATCTTCAAAGCGGCATCGATTCCGTCGTTTTTACGAGACTGGATTTTGAAACGCAAGGCAGAGTCTGACGGAAAAATTCACGATGCCGAGGCTTTGCGAAAATACATTTACGAAATCATCCCGCGTCGGGAGAATTTGCATGATTTGATGGAAGCGGCGCGAAGCGAGGGGCGCACTAAGAAGTTTCTGGCCAAAATTGAAATCCAATTCATCGTGCGGTCCAATGAGTGGACATTCGCGATTCCAGAACTTGGGTTTAAGCATGCCGAAACGCTAATTGAGGATTATGTCTGGAACCGGATAAAAGATGATGTCTTAAAGACCTCCGGTGGCTGGGGTCTGGTGCAACTGGGGTACCGCAGCCCGGACGACGAGAATCCGCGAGGATGTTTCACGCTCTTGGAGTACAAGAATTTTTGTCCCTACACGATTGATCTGGATGCCTATAGAGATGCTCGCAGTCAATTTACTGCTGAGGAGTGGGTCGACGTGGTGTTGGGAGCGATAGATTACAACCCTGAGGGATACGAAGACTGGGTGCAGAAACACACTGTGTTGACGCGACTGCTGCCATTCATCGAGCCGCGCCTGAATTTGGTGGAGTTGGCACCCAAGGGAACAGGCAAGTCGTATATGTTCGGGCAAGTAGGGAAATACGGCTGGCTGGTCAGTGGGGGGACGCTGACACGGGCAAAGATGTTCGGCGATATCAATGGGAAGAGCCCCGGTCTAATCGCGTCGAACGACTTTGTAGCACTGGACGAAATCCAGTCAATCAACTTCCACGACCCGAGCGAGATGCAGGGCGGGCTGAAAGCCTACATGGAAAGTGGGGAAATCACGGTCGGCAAGAACCGTATCATTGGTGGTGCCGGTGTGATCCTGCTGGGGAACATACCACAAACAGAGATGGACGAAACCAGAGATATGTTCCAGAGACTTCCGGAAGTGTTCCACGAGTCAGCATTACTAGACCGGTTCCACGGTTTTATCCGAGGTCGCGACATCCCGCGCATGAGTGAGAACCTAAAAATAAACGGTTGGGCGCTGAACACGGAGTACTTTTCCGAAATCATGCATCTGCTGCGCCAGCCTGCAGAAACACTGATTTATCGGCATGTCGTAGAACAGTTGGTTGACTATCCTCCCGGAGCGGACACCCGTGACACGGAAGCGGTTTTACGGTTGTGCACGGCCTATCTTAAACTGCTATTTCCGCACATCACAGAGTCGGACGGAATAGACAAGGGGGAGTTCAAGCGATACTGTTTACGCCCCGCAGTGCAGATGCGCACGGTGATCCGGCAACAGTTGCAGAAGATAGATCCGCTTGAATACGGAGGGAAGAACATCGCCGCATACACATTACGTGAGATATGACCCAGATTGTTCTTGAACTTATCAATGCAGATAAGAGTTCGTCTGCAAAAAGCTTCATTTGACGGTCATCACTGGCGAGGGTTTCGCTCTCCAGCAGAACATCGCGTATCACCGTATCCATGATGGAGGTGTTGCCAGTATCGTTTTCGTAATTGAGGGTTTCGATGAGCGGATTTGCCTGCTCTGCAAAGGCATCGCGCTCCTCCTGCTCAAGGGTTCTCTGCTGCCGGTTTTGCAGCATCTCAATGGCGGCGGCAGGACTTGACTGGGATTCCAGGGGAGATCGTAGTGCAGCACCGCCGTAAACTGCTGCTGGAGGTTGATACCTTCACTGAGGCAGTCGGTCGCAATCAGGAGCCGTTGCTTTGCCTTGCCCATCTCGTCGATCTTCTGCTTGCGGAGTTCATCAGGCAGTTCGCTGGTGATGACCTGAATATCGAGCTTTGGATATTTTTTCCGGAGGGCTGGAATCAGAAGCCGCCCGACATAGTTGGCGGTTGCGATGTAGCGGCAAAAAACAACAGGGTTGAAACCCGCCGAGAGCCAATCATCCAGAATGGCTTCTGCCGTCCCGCATTTTTGGTCGTGCTTCAAGTCAGAGAGGGCCGCCAGTTGATCCGCAAATCCACGCAGTTGCTGCCGCTGGTAGCTTGACCAGTCGGTTTGCTCAAGCAGTGAGGTCGGGGTGTTGTCGCCCTCATAGCCAAATTCGCTATCCTGCACAGGGTTTTCACTGTTGTCCGCCAAACTCTCGTCAAACGCAACATGGGCAAGGTTGGAGAGCCGGGTGTTGAGCATTTCAATACCGGCTGCCGGGCTCGACATCACTCCACGCAACAGGGCGAGCGCCGTCCAGTACTGCACCCGTCGGGGGCCCTTTTTTGATGCATCGGGTGCAAGTAATTTTTTTGCAAATTCGAGTATCTGATCAAAAAAGAGGGCATAATGCCCGGAGAGATCATAAGCCCACTCGATAGATTCCCGCCTGGGAAACGGGGTCTCTTCACCCATCCACTTTTCAACATCACCCCTTTTGCGCTGTACAAAATGACGAGCCAGCTCCTTGCGCTGCGGCTGTGAAGCTGCGGGTAAATCAAGCCCTTCAAACTCAGGTTTGAGCAATCCGAGCAGGGAGTGAAACTCTTCCGGCTTTCCTGAATGTGGCGTGGCGGTCAAAAGAATGAGCTGTTGCTCTGGCTTGCCTGCAAGACGACTCACCAGATGGTATCGCTGCTGCTGGCTTTTCGATGCTCCGGCGGGACGGGCGCAGGTGTGAGCCTCGTCAACAATGACCAGTTCGGGGCACTGCTGCACAAAAACATCACGACGATTGTCGGATTTTATAAAGTCAATACTGATAACCTGGTAGGGGTAGTAGTCGTACACACTGGTATCGCCCTGTATCTGCCGGTCAAGACGAGCCTGGGTATTCGAGCGGATGATAACGGCCTCAATATCAAGTTTGTCGCGAATCTCCTGCTGCCACTGTTCGCAGAGATGGGGAAGGCAGACAACGGCAAAACGCTGAATTTTGCGACGTTCCAGCATCTCCTTGGCAATGAGGAGCGCTTCAATGGTTTTTCCAACGCCAACATCATCAGCAATCAACAGGCGAATGGACTCCTGCCGAAGCGCCATAACCAGAGGAACCATCTGGTAGGAGCGCGGACGAAAAGAGAGCTTTGCCAGCGCACGAAACGGGCCCGCGCCATTACGAAATGCCAGCCGGGCGGCATCATAAAGCAGTCGGGCTGTGCTGATATCGCCGAGGTCACTGCCGGTTGGCTCTTCAAATTTCGCGTCCTGCGGCTCATCACGGGAAATGGCGAGGGGGAGATAAATGCCTGCAATCTCATCGTCAGAGCCGCCAAGGGGCTTGACTACCAGAAGATCTGGATCATCGGAGGGCATCACAATCCAATTTCGCCCTCGAAGGGAGACCAGTTTTCCTGGTTGATAGGTTATGCTCATTTTACTTTCATAAAAATGTCGGGACGCTCGGCCACCTTTTCGGGCAGCTTATCCCTGTAATAGTAGACCCAGACTTCGTCGCCTCTGGCCATGATGGCTTGGCGAATACTCTCATCTTTATCCTGCACAACAGCATTGTCGTGAGGTGTTCCGTCGCAAAATACCCAAAAACGGGGTTCATAATAAAAATCAGGCTGAGCATAAAGCCCGTCAACGCGTTTTTGGGCAGCATCGGGAAGGCGAAGACCGTTGTTGTAAAGGTAATCAAGAAACTTTCGTTCAGTGCTTGAGTTCGGGTCAATTCCCCGCAGCAAGCTCTGATAGTGCTCCTCGTAGCTCTTGAAGTTCTTGTTGGTCTGCATCTCGATGGTGCAGAGCATCAACTTTTCAAGTGCCTCCTTGATCAGATAACGATTAATGATTTTGTGATCTCGCTGATTGTAATAACTCAGCAAGTCATTGTATGATGCTGGCCCTTTGTACTCAGAGTCATCATAACGGCATAATGCAATGGCTTCTGCTATCACCTTATGGAAGGCGTTGATCTCCTTGTTCTCGACAAACTGGGAGAGAATGCCAAGGCTCCCTTCTGCCGCTTCATAGAGCAAGATATTGGGTGCTTCCGGATCGCCAACGGTCACCACACCAATTTCACTTGGTTCCACCTGAAAGACAAGCTCGATGGCTCTTTTCAGGGCATGTTGCAGCGTAATCACTCCATCCGGTGTTAACCCAAGCGGTTGAATTGGCTCGATATACAGGGCATCAGCGTGGTTTGAGGTCATCAATTTCACTCGCCGAAATTGCTCACTGCTCTGGGCATCTTGCTCAGGTAGAGAGCTGTGCCAGTCGCCCGAAACCATGCCGATGGGAAATCCTTCTGCCTCCTGCGCCTTCCATTTGAAGTTGATATGCACAAGCCGGGCTGCCGGAATATAACGGATATTCAGCAGGACACCTTCACTGCTGGAGACGATTGCTTTCCGTACCCGATCAATCTGGCCGCCATCAACGGTAAAGAATGTTCGGATATCAAAGCCCTTGGAGAGACGTTCCTCCTCTTCGCAGGAGATGCGATCAATCTCTTCAGCGCGTGACTCCGACATTTCGAGCAGGTCATGGATATGCATCTTGTTGGCATTGTCGCCCAGACTAAGCCCCGAAAAAGGGCAGATTTCAAGGTCTTTCTGGCCATCAGGCAGGAAATAACCTGACCGGGTACTGATTTTCGCCTCTTGAAGCGAAGATTCGGTATCCTGAAGAATCAACTGGCACACCCGGTACTTTCGCCCGCTGTGGTAGATGATATTCTGTGGGCCAAACTCTCGAAGCGCTAAAAAGCGGGGACGAGAGACAAAAACACCTGATGAGTCACCGGTTGGCAAGAAAACACGGAGAGGCAGACGGGTAAAGTTATATCCCGGCAAGAAGCCTTCCGAAGCAAGATAACGCCATGGGTAGAACTCGGAGAGTTCCGATGCTTTGCCGGAAAAATTGTTGCGAAGCAGATCCAGTTGACGGGTGGCCTGATCCTGATGGCGTTTGTATTTGCGATACTCTTCGCTGCCGAGGCTGAGCGTGCCGCTTTCGATCTTCTGGGTTGCCTTTGTCAGAATTGCCCTGGCCGACCGGTAGATGAGCCGCCAGCGATCGAGTGAGCGATCGAGTTTTTCAACAATCTGCGAAAGGTTTCGGTCGATCCACTGATCAGAATACCATGAAGAGGCTTTTTCCTCCAGCTCCAATTCAAAATCGCGGATAACCCTCTTGAAATTGGCTTTAATGCTCTCAAACTGAGCTGAAGTCAGTTGAAGGCCAGCTCTCACACTCTCGTCAAGGGGCATCTTGTTATTATCATCGGTCACAAGCCGCATGATTGATGGTCTTGAACCAATCCCCTCATCAAGGCCGGGAATACCAACCTCTGAAGCAACAAGAGCGTGCAAATGGGCAA
>SESD01000979.1_pt1 | contig 16555 bp, 15 predicted proteins | sample 3171411 | NCBI WGS metagenome assembly SESD01 (sample SAMN06051880, study PRJNA518727) | freshwater metagenome | biome: subpolar coniferous forest; feature: holomictic lake; material: water; isolation source: holomictic Lake 442, 16.5 m depth | place: Canada: near Kenora, Ontario | collected...
GACACGCGCAACAATGCCCGCAAGCTTGTGTCGCTGCTCAAGCCGGATGTGCTTCTTCTTATGCGCTACGACTTCTGGCCAAACCATATCATGGAAGCAAAGAAGCAAGGGACAACGTTACTCCTCGCAGCAGCGGTACTCCAGGAGAACGCAGCGTACTTCAAGCCGATACTGAAGGGCTTTTACAAAACTATTTTTCACCTGTTCGATCACCTCTATACGGTATCAGCCAGGGATACCATGGCGTTCAGGGAGATATTCAATTGCCAGCAGGCAGAAACAGCAGGCGACCCGAGGTTTGACCAGGTCTTTCTGCGCAGCCGGAACTCTGCGAAGGTTGATCACCTCAAACCTCTCTTTAAAAATCGCACGGTATTGGTTGCAGGAAGTGTGTGGGATCGTGATGAAATGCTGCTGCTTCCCGCCTGGCAGGAGCTTGAGAAACGGCCGTCGCTGATTCTTGTCCCGCATGAAGTGAACACTGAAAACATGGCCCGCCTTTACCGGGAACTTCAAATCCGGTCTCTGGCTTATGTACCGGTATCAAGCCTGAGTGAAACATTCGATCCTGAGCGGGAAATCCTGGTCATCGACCAGACTGGCTATCTTGTTGAACTTTATTCTCTGGCGTCGATAGCTTATGTGGGAGGCGGTTTCGGAGTTAATGTGCATAACACGCTTGAGCCTGCTGTTTATAATATTCCGGTACTGTTCGGCCCGAACTGCCACAACTCCCCCGAGGCGGAAGCGCTTGTTGCCGCAGGAGGCGCTGCAATCATTCATGATGTGAGGGAACTGAGTGCTGCGCTGAAAACCCTGACAACCAACAGCGCTCAAAGGGAAAAGAGCGGAACGGCTGCGGGAAAATTCGGGCAGGAGAGAACTGGCGCAACGACTCTGATTGCGGAATGTATAGAGCGTTATTATGGTATGCTGACAAACGCTTGACAACCTGCATCACGTTAGCCAACCCTCTCTCTAAATTGAAATCATTGCTTATCCTGTACAGGATTGCTCTGTGGCGGCAAAATTGTTGCCGGCACCGGCGTATGCTTATGATACTTCTTTTCCCAGCTCTGTATTGAAATAGCCTGAAACGTCCGCCGCCCTGTTTTTATGCCGGTAATTTTCAGATACCTCCCCGGTGCAATCGGTGTTTTTGGCCGTACCTCGGCTTTACTGATGTCAACGCGCCAGATACCTTTGCTAAAATCTCTTAAAACAATCAATTGCTTGACTTTATCAAGTTGAATGACCTTGCCGCCAAGCAACCCTTTTTGTGAATTGGTCCAGCGCTGCTCATTGGCATTAATCAGATTATTGTAAACATGAACATTTTCTATAAGGTAGCGATGGATGTATCCGCCAACATCAACCGTGTTCAGGCAAAGGCTGAGCAAAAGGCTTGCACCGAGGGAGGCCGCAATAACCTTTGGTGCAGAATAACGATACCCAGTTTTGGTGTGACGAAATCCGAAAAATGCAACCAGGGTAAACAGTGCAAGAGCAGCCAGCCAAACATAGGGTATACTGGAGATGATATCCTCAACAAGCGGACGCTCAGTAAAAAAACGGTGTATATAATCGTGATCAGCAATGAAATCGTTATCAATAAAAACATAAATGGCCGTTGCCATCGCCAAGCCGCCCGTTACAACCGAAATTGCGGCAAGAAGCCAAAAACTGAGCCGTTTGAGAAGAAAGCGCCAACGCGGAATCAGCTCAACATGTCTTTTCTCGATTTCATCAAGTATATATTTTGATCTGTCCTTCTGCATGAGGCATCACTACTTACTCTGTTCTAAAGTAAACTTTATTTTTTTCTTGGCCCGATTAATCAGTGTCGCTACTGTCCCTTGAGGGATCTGTAATATATCAGATATCTCCTCATAGCTTTTTTCTTCAAAAAATTTCAGGACAATAACCTCACGGTACTTTGTCTCAAGCCGGTCAACAGCCGCCTGAATTTCCACTGCTGTATGCCGCTGGCCCTCCAGCTCGGTCAAGCTGGCATCATCAGTCATATTTTCAAAAAGAAAATTACTATCCCCCTGTACTAATACGCTTGGTCTGCTCTTTTCCTTTCGGAAATAGCTGACGATTTCATTATGCGCAATTCGGTAAATCCACGATGAAAACTGGAGAGAGGTGTCGTAATCATTGAGATGAACAAATGTTTTGATAAATATTTCCTGGAGAAGATCCTCTGCGGCAGATAAGTCCTTGCATCCCAAACGAAAGATATATCTCAGAAGAGGCGCCTCATAACGGCGAACAATTGCGGCAAATGCCTCTTTATGTTCAATAGCCCTGGCAACCAGCTCCTGATCGCTGTCATTCTGCTGTTCTCGATGTTGGGAAGGAAGGGCCATATTGTGTGAAAACTCGTGAAACGGGCATCTTTGGCTTCAATATATAACCTCGAGTGAGGAACATCAAAATCCTTCCCCCAAAACTTCTTTTCTGCAATGAAAACGGGAGAAGAAAAAATGGCTCATAGAACCTGGCAAAAGCCGCCTTGGAACGCCGAGCTGAGGCTCAACGGTAACTATGAGCAAGTATCGCACTTCCCAGATCTTCCAGAAGGGTTGCAGCACCGTGATAACCCGCATAGCAGCGGTTCAGCACGACCCGGTCTGCTACCGGGAATGATAGTTGCAAAAAAGGCACCCCCAACTCAACAGCCACTTGCCGCTCAAGGGCACTTCCCAACACCAGCTCTGCGGCACCAGTAACAACCAGATCCGTAATTTCAGCATGATCCTCACTGAAAAAAAGCTCTGTACGTTCACCTGGCACAAGTCCCTTCATCAGTGTGGACAGCGCTTCTCTGGCATACTCAGGGGGATTATCGGTTATGACCAGGGTTCGTGGTACCATCCCGAGAGTTTTTGTCAGAAATTCACTCACCCCCACGACCTGGGCACTCTCGCCGATCAACGCAAATTCGCGCTGGAAGCCTGTACGATAATAGGTATCCGCCAAAGCGCCGAGAGAGGTGTACAACCGCTTTTCCTCTGACTGTATAAAGAGTTCTGTCTCCTGCTGGTCAAGTTCCAGTCGTTCACTGACTGCACGCAGCAATCGAGCGGCTGCTGCACCGACAGGCAGACCTTCCACAGCAAGCACCGGTGTTCCATAGCACTGCTCCAGAAGCTGTGCCGTCCCGTCGCCCCACACCGAGACAACAATGTTAAGGAGGGCATCGGGGATCTTTTGCCAACTAGCGAGACCCTGTCCGTACCCGAAGAGCAAATTTGGTTCCAGACCAATACCCTTCAGCAGTCGTCCAAGCTCCTCAAGATTACCTGACCAAAACGGGTCCTGGTTCGGAACAATCCCCCATATATTGACCACTCTTTTTGAGGGTACTTCAACTGCTTTGCCCAGATCCGGCAATTGTTCAATCAGCGCTTTTATCGCCAACTGATACCCTTGATGAACATCACCTCGAAATCCGGGTGTATTGGCGTAGATCACGGGGAAATCCTGTTCACGTCCCTCTTTGGCCATTGCTGGAATATCATCGCCAACCATTTCAGTCGAGCAGCCAGTGACAATGACATAGAGTTCCCCCTCAACAACCTTGATGGTGTTTTTAAGCTGTTCACGCAAACGGGAACCACCTCCAAACACAACATGCTTTTCACTGATATTGCTGGATGAAACCGGTGGTGCTCCAAATGTATCTCCGCCCGCATTAAGTCGGTTTACTCCAAAAAAATGCTGCGCACCGCAACCCGCCGTACTATGAAGAACAGGGATTACCCCCTCAATTGCCCCGATGACCTGAAGTGCTCCATGCAAGGCACAGGAGTTTCGTGATCCGTCAATATGATGTGCCATGGTCTATTTTACTTCCTTTTTGATATGCCAGTTGGGGCTGCGCCTCAGCCATGCGTCATGATAGGGCAATGGAGTGTGAGCAAGTGCCGCGCCAAACGAACGGTTTTGCACTGCGGTTGAAAGACGCCGTGCAAGGTGAATCACTCCGTTGTATCCAAGTATGGGAGTCTCAGCAAGTGAGAGTACTGGAATTCCGACTCTTCCGATCTGACCGAGATGCGCAGAATCACCCAAATAAAGATCCGGACTCAGACGTTGTATGATGTTTATCTCTTCAAAGGGCTGACCATCTCCCACATGTATCTGCATCTCCGGACTCTGCAGAGCAAGTTCTTCCAGCCGCCCTTTATGGAGTTCATCCAGGCGATTCACCGTTATCCCGACAACCTCACCTCCCAGTTCACTTAAAAGCTCCCGAACACCAAAGGCGGTAGCAGATGAAAGACCAAGATAAACCCGCAACCCATCAAATGAGAAATCGCCAAGAGCGCGCATCACCCGTTCCGACTCTTGTTCGTGAAGCACCCGAACCTCCTGATCAAGCCCAAGCGCACTGCCTGCCGCTGCGAGCCATCGTCCTGTGGCGCTAATACCTATCGGCCTCGGCACATCAGGAGAGGGCACTCCATACTCATCCCGCAGGATGACACCCAGATAATTCGCGGTATCGGGATCAAGTGAAAGAGAAAGGCGAGCCGAAACAGCCTGACGAAATGTTTCTGGTGAAGCCCCGTCAGGAAGAATATTCAACTCCAGACCCAGAGCTGACAGAAGACGTTCGGCCTCATGTCGATCATCAGGGTGCTCAGCGACAGCCAGAAGATTTACCTTCAGATCTGGTTGAGGAGCCTCACGTTTCGCACACAAATATTTCAGGAGAGCATGAAATGTTGTGTCATAACCGGTCACGGCATGGGTCGAAGCAAAACCGGTCACGAATATCGGAACAATCTCCAGCCCAAGCTCCTCATGCAACTCCTCAACGACTGACAGAATGTCGTCATTGTTGATCGCCACAACCGGGCTTGAGACGATAAAGAGCACTTCGGGTTTATAGCGTTGATACACTGCTGTCACCGCCTTGCGCAGTTTGAGATCAGCTCCCATGATGGTATCCCGCTCATCGAGATTGGTTACAATCCACCTGCCACGATCTCGCGTCGCCCGATAAAAAAGGGCGGCGGAGGCACAACCACGCGACGCATGGATAATGGTAGCACTGTTGCCGATACCGGAAAGCAGACGCAGGGTATAGAGAAGATCATCCTGTGTGCTCTGGGAAAACGTACGGATTCGCTGAACAGGCTCCCCATCCGAAAACTCCTTCACGGCGGAGGCAGCGCTGCCCAGCCACGCACTCAACGAGCCCAGCCGCTTCTCACGACTCCGAGGCGCCCTGGCTTTCAAAAGACTCATAAGCTTTTTTCCTTTTCTTGATTATCGGTTAAATCGATTCCATATCATGAACGACGCCAGCCTCGACCTCAAAGATTCTGTCCCCCCAGAGCCGTGCCCACTTCTTCAGTTCGGGAGCATTAAGCGGTTTGGGAATGACCGAATCCTCATTTTCATCAATAAATCGGGCAAGATCCCGATAGACCTGAGCCTGCTCTGATGTTGGAACAGCCTCTATAACGGTCTTTCCATACAGTTCACTTTGAGCAACCGTAAAGGAACGGGGCACATAACCAACCACCGCCGTACCAGTTTTTATGGCAAAATCATCGATCAGTGATTTGGCATACGGAGCCTGAATGCTGTTGGCAATCACTCCCCCAAGGCGTGCTCCGCCGGATGGAGCGTATTTGTTGATGGCCTTGAAAAGGTTGTTGGCGGCAAAAATGGCCATGAAGTCAGAAGAGGTGACAACAAAAGCCCGATCGGCGATACCATCTCTGATCGGCACGGCAAAACCGCCACAAACCACATCCCCCAGAACATCATAAAGCACAAAATCCGGCTTGTACTCCTCAAAAAGCTTCAACTCCTGTAACAACTCCACGGCAGCATTGATCCCTCTGCCAGCGCAGCCAACACCCGGCACAGGCCCCCCTGCCTCTATACAGAGAACACCTCCAAAACCAATCGCCGAAATATCTTCAATTTTAACCTTGCTCTGTTCTCGCAGTGTATCAAGCACGGTCGGCAAGTCGTTACCACCACGCAAGATAGTCGTTGAGTCACTTTTGGGATCACATCCAACCTGAATCACCCTGTACCCGGCCTCTGCCAGAGCTGCGCTGATATTGGAGGTGGTGGTGGACTTTCCTATTCCTCCCTTGCCATACACGGCGATATGCTTGCCTTGCTTTTCACTCATTGCAATACGTTTTGATTAATTATCCACGGCGCGTAGACCACTTTTTGCCAAAGGCAGAGCCGAAGCGCCCAACGTGAAACCACCACCGGAAATATCCAGCAGTGCTCCGGAAATAAAGGAGGCTTCTTCAGAAAGCAGCCAGACAACAGGCTTGGCAATTTCATCAACAAGCGCAGGGCGGCCAATCGGGATTGTTGATGAAATCCCCGCAAGAAATTGCTGATCGGCCAAATATGCCGAGGTCATTTCGGTCATGGTAAAACCGGGACGAACAGCAACTGCGCGTATTCCTTCGGATGCAACTTCCTTTGCCAGTCCTACGGTAAAAGCATCGACGGCTCCTTTTGATGCTGCATAAAGGCTGGCGCCAGGACGTCCCCCTATGGTTGACGCCATTGATGACACATTAACGATCACCCCGCCCTTGCCGCCATGCGCTGTGGACATACGGCGCACGGCCTCGCGCGTTGAGAGGATCAAACCAAAAACATTCGTGGTAAAGAGCTGATGCAGCACCGCTTCATCCGTCTCATCAACACGGGTCTGGCCAATACCGATACCGGCGCTGTTGACCAGCGCGGTAACGGTACCGAGTTTTTCGTCAACAACTCTGTACAGCCGCTTGATATCCTCAGTGAGCGAAATGTCCGCCTGCACAGCAATCGCAGTCGCACCCGCACCGCTCAGTTCATCGACCAGACGCGTTGCCTCGCGTTCTCTGGTACGGTAGTTGATGGCTATCGAATATCCTTTTTCGGCAGCAAGTCGGGCTGTCGCGGCACCAATGCCGCTGGCCCCTCCTGTAATGACTAATACTTTTTTCATGCCACCAGCCCATTGAAAACCGGAAGCATCTCATCTTCAATTCGGTAAATATCATGAATGACCGTTATTGGCGCCGCATAGCAGTCAAAAATCTCCTCGTAGGTAAAACCGTACTTTCTGTAAATTGCCGCAATTTTTTTGTAGAGGTCAAAATGCCAGGCGGCTTCCGGTGAACGATGGCCCTCAAAAGCTGAGCCGGGATTGGGATTCCAGCTTGTTGCAAAACAGATAACACCCTTTGAGGCCAGATACTCAATTCCCTCCAGTGTTGAATCCTTTGGCTCAAGACCAGCCACAATATTTGATCGCACCTTTCCTTTCCCGAACACCTGCACCTCATACTCCAGCGCCTTTACCCAATGCTCCCAGCCGCCACATTGCAGCTCTTTTCCAGGGCAAATCGCCTTGAACATATTTCTGTCCCAGACCTCAATGTTGGTTGCAATGGTTCGATAGCCCGCCTCCTTGTACTTGTCAATAATACTCAGGTCATGAGGAGCGCCGACACAGGCGGTGCCATTGAAATCATCCAGTCCGGTATGTTCCTTGATTGCGTCTGCCACATCAAGGTAATACTCCACTTCACGACGCTCAGCCACAAAGCCTCCTGTTATTGTGAGATGACGCGCGCCGTCCCGGTATGCTGCACCCACCGTCTCTCCGATCTGCTTTGGATATTTCCAGCCGATTCCTTCTGCTTCACCATAGGTATCTTTCGTCGCATTGATGTTGCAGAATTTGCAGTCCTGACCCTTATCTTTCAGTGCACACTCATTACTGTAAGGGATAAGCAGCACTCCATCCTGCACATAGAGCGCCAGGTTGGACATGCTTGTGCCATCAGAAGTTTTCAGTCCGTAATAGTTTGGCCGCTCAAGAAATTCAACCGGAAAAATGATTTCTCCATGATGGGCCAGGTAGTAGGTGCCCTTTTCATAGAAAAAAGAGTAGGAAGAGCGGCGATCCCATTTGACGGTATAGACCAGACCATGAGGAGAGCGGTACCCGGCAGGAAACTTTATTCCAACATGGGTTTCATGGTCACCCTCAAACAAGCAGTGAACTTCCTCCTGATAGCGTCCACCAAGATCAAGATGCTTGAAAATATGAGGATCAAAGTTGATGCCTTCGACCCCCGTTAAAATTTTCAGTTCCAATTCCTGATACAATGTTTCTTTAAGATTACTCATAGTTATTGTCTCCCTGATGTTGAATTAATTGAGATTATTGAACTACTCTTTATATCGTATAGGTAAAGTTATGTTCCGTATGGAGCATAAACTCCTCGAGCACTTTTTCTTTCATTGCAGCAAACTCTACACTTGCACGATCCCGTGGCCGGGCAAGAGAAACTGGTATTATTTTTTGTAGCTTTCCTGGCCGCGCCGACATCACAACAATTTTATCAGAGAGATAAAGAGCCTCTTCTACATCATGCGTGACCATGATCATGGTAATATTTTCTTTTTTCCATATCCGCTCAAGTTCCTTGTGCATATACATTCTTGTTAACGCATCAAGCGCACCAAGCGGCTCATCCAAAAGCAATATTTCAGGTTGATTCACAAGAGACCTTGCTATGGCTGCTCTTTGTGACATTCCTCCAGACAATTGATAGGGATAACTTTTTTCAAATCCTTTCAGTCCTACCAGTTCGATGTGGCTGCTGATTATCTCTTTTTTTTCTGTTTCACTTTTACCGACAAGACCAAGCCCGACATTTTTTTCTACCGTAAGCCATGGAAAAAGTCGATGATCCTGAAACACAATTCCCCTGTCAAGACTTGGTCCATTAAGTTTGCGACCATCCAGAACAATATCGCCTTCATAGTCAGATTCCAAACCGACAATAAGTCGCAAGAGTGTTGTTTTTCCGCAACCGCTCAAACCAATAATGCTTATAAATTCCCCTGCCTTGACGGAAAGATTGATATTATCGAGAACATGAATTTCATGATCATTAACCCGATATTTTTTGCTCACATTCTTTACTGAAAGCGTTCCTGTACTTTTCATTGATTTATTTTGATTGTTTTAATGTCACTCTCCAGAAAGAGAAAAAAATTTCCATTTTTTGCATAAGAAAATTCATTATAAAACCAACCAATGCGATTGTTATAATACAGACAACAACCAGATCCATTCTCGAATCTTCTCTGCAAGACCACATCATTTCACCTATTCCTCCACCGGAGGTCATAAAGATTTCTGCGGCAACAACCAGCATCCACGAAATACTCAAACTCAGTCGGAGTCCGGTCAGCGTTGAAGGAAAACTTGACGGAAGAATAATTTTAAAAAAGCGTTGAACCCTGCTGAATTTGAAAACCTTGCCAACTTCAACATAATCGCTTCGTACCTGTTTAACTCCTTCGAACGTATTCAGAACAACAGGATAACATGCACCAATTGCTATAAAGAGTACCCGTGACATCTCACCAAGACTGACCAGAACCAATAACGGAGCCCAGGCTGGCAAAGGAACCTGTCTGATTGCATTAAAAACAGGCGTTATCAATTTTTCCAGAAATCTGGACATTCCAAGAGTTATTCCTATCACAAAACCGGTTGTCGATCCAAGCACAAAACCTTTCAAAACCCGTATAACACTAATGCAAAGGTTTTCAATAAAAGTCCCATCATGCAGCACTTCATAAAAGCCATGAAGAACATCCCCGGGCGAGGGGAAAAAATTCTTTGGCAAAATATTGAGTGTCGAAAAGATCAGCCAGGCAACAATAATTGTTAATGGAAGAAGAATGCCTTCCAGCACTTCAAGAATTCTCGTTTTGTTTCCTTTTATAGAAATAACAGGCATTTTTTTATTGTTTTGATGTTGGACGATGCCAGCGAACCAGCGAAACTTCAAGGGAAGTCAGTGTCAGAAACATCAGATAGCCGATAAAGCCAACAACAGTAATTCCGACAAAAACAATATCCATTTGAAACAACTGTCGTCCCCAGACAATAAGGTATCCGACTCCCTCGCCTGCGGCGATCAGTTCGGCTCCGACAACAAGCATCCACGACATGCCAAGTGCCAGTTTGATTCCTGTAAAAAGTGACGGTAATGCAGCAGGCAAGAGAACTTTGTGAAGCAGCTTTACCGGACTGAATTCAAACGCACGGGCAACCTCAAGGTATGATTTGGGAACACCGTGAATACCTTCAAACGTGTTGATCAACATCGGAAAAAAAGCTCCGAATGAGATAAACACCACCTTGAACGTCTCTCCAATCCCGAACCAGAGCATAAGAAGCGGAATCCAGCCAAAAAGCGGCACTTGACTCAAAGCGCTGAGTAACGGCGCTATGACCCGTTCAGAGCGTGCGGAAAGAGCCATTACTGTGCCAAGAAGAAAGCCAAGGCTGGCACCGAGCACAAATCCGGACAAAACCCGAAACATGCTGATCCGCAGATGCTCCAACAATTCTCCTGTACGGATCAATTCAAAAAAAGTAATCAGCACATTGTGCGGTGCCACAACGATCTGTGATGGTAAAATTTCAAGCTTGCAGATTATCTCCAGGCCCGCCACGAGCAGAATTGGCACAATCAGCCCGATTGCAATGGTTTTTACCTGTTTAATTTTATTATCGTACATCGCTATACTCCTTGTTGACAGCCTGAATAAATAACGCATCGTCGGCAACTGCTGTCTGAACCTCTTGACGGACATACAGTTTGAATGCCAGTGCCAGATAGAGTGGTATAAAAATCAGAAAGACCGACCAAACTCCGAAGAGTTCGCCTGCAAATCCACCGATGACCGGCCCAATAATTGATCCAGCCACAGTAAACATGGCAAAAAAACCTGCAGTCTTTCCCTTGTCAACATTAGCGTTTGCGATACGGGTAACATTAACGAGATTGAACATGCCGAGACCGATTCCTACAAACACTGTGCCTGCAACAAGAAACACGGGATGCCAGATGCAGGAGAGAAGTATCAATCCGGCAACAACAAAGGCAATACTTGCAAGATAAAAGTGACGCTGCCCGAGGGTATCAAGCAGTCGCCAGAGGGTAAAAAGTGTTGCGATAAATATCAGGCCTTCCAGTGAAACAAACAGTGACGCTACCGGTGGCGAGATATGAAAAACACGAATGGAAATAACAATGATAAAAGCATTGAAGCAGGAGAAGGTCGCCAGCGCTAACGCTTCTGCGCCGGATGCCTCAAGAATGTTTTGATCTTTAAAAAGCTCTTTCACATGAGTCCATCGTTCAACAAGCGTGCTTGCAGCGGAACGTTTTGTGTCAGGAAAAATGGCGATTGCACCAAAAATAAGGAGTACAATGGAAGCGCTGACCACATAAAAAGTGGTATTGAACCCCCAGTATTTACTTATGGATGCCCCAAACAACGGTCCAAGAAAAACCAGTCCGAATGAATGCGAGCCTCTTTGCCACCCCGCCTTGTCGCTGCCAACCGTCCTCACAAACTCCAGAAAGACACTGCTCATAGGAATAAACCTGAAGGCTGTAAAAAAACCGACAACCGCAACGAAGGAGCAAAGAGTTTGCGCTGAGTTCGCCCAGGGGAAAAAGAGATAGAGGATTCCACTTGCAACAGCTCCAAAAATGAACACTTTCCTTGGACCAACGTGATCGACAAGAAAACCAATCGGCAAAACAGTCAAGAGCAGACCTATTCCCTGCGCCCCCCCGATCAACCCTATCTGGGAGCTTGTCGCCCCCAGTTGTACTGCATACAGTGTTATCGCAATCTGCGCAACGCCCATCCCCATACCTCCAAGTACAGAGAGAAACATAAATTGCACCAAAAGCTTGTTTTCACCTCTTGTCTCTTTCATGACTGCTACCTCAATAAATCAAGATGACTGTGAAACAATCCACGTTCTTCCTTTGCCAGACTGCTTCGATAAGCGGGAGATTCGTTACGAATTTCGTCAGGAGTAATAACCCATACACCGGCAATATCAGCCTCCGGCCCTCTCCGCTCACGTGCCCTGTCGAGCATCTTTCTGAAAATCGTGCCAGTAATCAAGTATTTATAGGGAAAGCCCTTGACCTGATAACTGATGAGCCCTTTTGTAATATTGATCGCCACTTTCTTGTCGAACCAGATACTTCTGACCAGATTTTTATTGCTTAGGGAACTCTCAACTCCTTCTGCAAACACAATTGTTTCGTCATCAAACGTTGTCAGCGACCCTTTGAAAACAACATGGGGAACGCCATCACCATCAATGGTTGCGACCACTTTAACGCTCCCTGTATCTTTCAGCAGATCAAGCAGTTCTTCGGGTAGTGTACTCATAGCAGTGTTCCTCACTCTTTTAGTTTAAGCGTTCCAGATCACTGTCGCCGTGATTGCCACAGTGTTTGAAATCATCGTTATCAGATGCAAGACCATAGTGTTTACGAATTTCAACAAGCCCTTTAATCAGGCGAACATAATATTCGAGTGGAGGCTGCTCTTGCCCGGCAAACGCGGTGCTTTTCCAGGGCGTCCAGACAAGACTCAGGTAGACGACCCCATTTTTGGCAAAAAATTCGCACGCATCGAAGTTGGAGTCGAGCGCAGCCTCAATGCTGGTGAAGCCGTAAGGTTTCGCAAATTCAACACCTGCCACAAAGTTGGTATAAACATTGCCCTTGCCGAATATTTCAACCGCATCAAGAGCACTTTTGATCCAGTAATCGCGTCCAAACCACTTCTCCTTGCCACTGCATATCCATTTAAAAAGCTCTTTGTCCCACACCTCTATATCCGGGCAATACGAGGAGAGACCCGTTTCATCATGAAGCCTTTTCACCTGCTGCTTTGTATATGCAGGAGCGATTAACTGGCTTGGAAATCTTCTTGTCCTGAAGTTTCTTCCGATCGCCTGAAGCACCTCGATGTACCGCGTCACCTCTTTATCGAAAGGTACTTCACCTGAATAATCCGTTCCGGCAGTCAGATTAATCTGTGAATATCGACCTGGCTCCTTCAGTGCTTCATGAACCGTCTCATAAATATCTTCAGGATGGATAATCTTCTCATAGTTATCACCGGCAGCCTGTTTCTGTTGTTTCAAGTCCGTAAAGAACGCGCAGAATTTGCATTGATCTTTTGTATCCCAGTAATGGCAGTACCGATATGGAATGATGTCAAGGCGCTGTGGTCGCGACCAGGCAATTGATTCCATCGGAACACCTCGACTTGTTACTTTTCCATAAAAATCAGGTCTTGGTGTAAAATCCACTTCATCAATGAGCTTGCCTTTATCAGTCACATAAAATTTCCCTTCAAGGTGATCAATGGTATAGGGATCAGAAAACTGGTTTTTCACCGGAGAAGCCAGGACGCTTGTGCCATCACGAAGAAGCAGTGGGCCGGGAAAAGGACGTTCCAGTTTTGCGCCTCCAGAAAATGCCGTCTGTGCAGGACCACGATAATAGGGCGCATACGTCGCTTCTGTTGTTGCATCGGTAAATGCTATACCCCGTCTTTGCAAATCAAGCTTCAGAATGACAGACTTGGGAACATCAGAATATTTCTCAACAAGGGCATCAAGCCCCAATTCATTATTCAATTTCACAACAACACTCCTTCTTAATTGTTTGCAGGAATCCACGCCATCAGCCAGCAAATTCCTGCAAAATGAGTTATAGATTACTTCCAGAAACTTTCAAGGTTCAGCTCTTTTAATGCCGCATCCAGGTAACTGCGATCGATCCATGTGTTCACATCAAAAACATTCCTTATCAGACCTCTTTGTTTTGCGAAAGCAATTCCTCCCGCATAATGATTCACATAGTTTTTGTCAAACGTTACATCATACACATCCCTGAGCGTCCGGCCTTGTATTTCTTCAAGCACTACTGCCCGCGGCGTCCCTGCCTTACCCTCAAGAGCTATCACTTCATTCCGATTTTTCTCATCCGAAGCCCATCGTGCAGTCTGAACATAGACCTTGATGATTCTTTTTGTTATCTCAGGATATTCTTTTGCAAATTTTTCAGTCACATAAAAGCCACCAGTATTCCGCCAATCCTGTGGACTTTGTTTTGTCGAATAAATAATTTTTGCATTCCCCTGACTACGCAACTGCAACAAATTTGTCCATGCGACGGCTGCGTCTATATTTTTTGTTTTCAATGCAGCATCAAGATCAGCAATACCAAGATTGTAAATCTTCAAATCGCTCTCTTTCATGTTATTTGCTTCAAGAATCCGGGCTAAGGTCAAATGCGCGTTTGTTCCCTTGAAAAGACCAACCTTCTTGCCTTTCAGTTCCTTGATAGAGGTGATTTTTGAATCACTTGGAACACCTATGTAGACATTGGTGTATTTCGAACCGCCAGCAATGAATTTGGTTTTCAGCCCACCAGCCTTACCGACAATTGCAGGAAGATCTCCAATGAATGCAAAATCAACCGCGTTATTTGCGAGTGACTCATTTGTTGCGGGCCCAGCACCCTTAAAAAAGTACCAATTTAACTTGATACCATCATTTTTGAACTCTTCTTCAAGGAGCCCTTTCGCATGAACAATACCAAGAATACCGGTACTATAAGGTTTTCCATACCCGGCGGAATACGCCGATCCTATACGTATAATATCAGGTTTATGTTGTGCTGCATACAATGAATTCCCGCCAAAAATAAACACGGTAATTATTGCAAAAATTATAACCAGGGGGTGTTTCATAATGATATTCTCCAGAAAATTAAATTGATGTTTTAAAATGCGTATTGAAGCTGAGCAAGAAATTCATTGTTTGCAATTTTGTTGCTCTCTTCAGTGATGATATTGTAATTAACCTGAAGCTTGGTGGTCTGTGCAAAAAACCAGTTCAGCCCAATGGTTGTTATATCTTTCCGGTTGCCGCTTATGTTAGTATCAGGATCCCACCGGTCAAACCGCACGAAAGGCTGAAAGGTGACCGGATACCAGTCATCGTAGCGGTCCTGGGATTTATATCCACCAACAAACTGTTCGCCCTGATTGTAAAAAATGGTCAGCGTGCGGCCACTCTTTTTTGTGCTGCCATCTGCTCCTTTGGCATATTCAAGCGTAAAGCCCACCGGAGTATTGACGTAGGAGAGATCCAGTCCACTTCGGTTTTTATCAACATTGCCTAATGACCCACTCTTCCCTGAGTAATAAGAGCCTCCAAGCGACAATCCACGAAAAACCGATGAATATTCAACAGGAGCATTGAGCACAACCCTGCCTGATATATCTTTATGTGTATTATCGTCGGAGAGATTGGTATAACCATAAGCATCGGATCCTCTGCCATTGAGCAGACCGACAGCATATTCCAAAGCAGGAACTCGATAGCGGAAACCAGGGTCAAAATTAGGAAAGAGATCTCCTCTGATGACCACACCAATATCACGGGCATCAAGATCGATTCCCGAACCAGCTCGTGCAGATTGGGCAAGCTTGATCGTTGGCTTTTTATCTTCTCCCGCTTGCGCTTCAAGACCAAACGGTTTTTTCTGACGGCCTGCCGTGATACTTAAGAGCGGATCTTCAGGATTCAGAGAAGGGAGAACAAAGGCGCTAATGTAAGCATCAAGCGGGCTTACCCTGAAATCAGTAGAACCATCGGCATTTGCTCCACTGGGAGAGGCCAGGCTGAAAAGGTAGTTGACATTACGACCCTGCTCGTAATCTCTTTTGAGACTCCCCTGAAAATTGAGCACCAGCGCATTCAGGTCAAAGCCATTTTTAGTCGCATTTTGCTGTGTCGAGTACCTTAGCTGGGCAATTCCGGTAAACACCAGAGAACGCTGCGTTCGTGCCGTATTATTTTCCAGCGTCCGTTGCCACAACTCCTGAAGTGTGGCCACCTCTCCCCTGACACCTTCAAGTTCTTCTCTGGTTACCGGTTCTCCTGCTGTTGCCGGTTCATCGACGGCAGCAACTGAAGCGGCAACATGCTGGTGTAATCCTGTAGTCTGCGGATCTGTATCAGCTCTCTCTGCTGCCTGAAGATTGGCATTGCCAAGCAAGAAACTTCCGAGAAGAATTATTCCAATATTTATTTTACTCATGATGATTCGATTCAAATTTTTTAAAATAAAAAAGCCGATTCTTTGACATTAAGAATCGGCTTTCGAATACACTTGACTGTATATCAAGTATTATTCTGGCGCAATACGTATAATGTCATGATGCTCTTGCAGCCAACAACAACAAGAAAATATATTTGACAGAATATTTGATTTCATAATAATGATTGCTCTTAAGAGATTGTTTCTGATGTCTTGTGATGAAGATCAACAATAAATAAAACTTTTCAAATCCCGCTTATATGGGATATTGTATACCATAATTGAGTTATTTCTTGCAATAATATGTTGATTAATAATCAAAACATGATGTTACCAACATAAACTGCTGGACGACAAGAAAGAAAAGAGAAGGGTGGGTTATATGCTGGTTTCTACCGACATATCATGCCTGCGGCATTGAAGCAAATGCACATTGTTTTCAAGTCCCGGAGGGCAGACTGCATCATATTATGACTTCAAGCCCCGGAGGGGCGGTATGTTTGTAGCAAAAAAAAAGGTCGCCCCCCTTTTTTCCATCTGCACTC
>SESD01000980.1_pt1 | contig 16549 bp, 13 predicted proteins | sample 3171411 | NCBI WGS metagenome assembly SESD01 (sample SAMN06051880, study PRJNA518727) | freshwater metagenome | biome: subpolar coniferous forest; feature: holomictic lake; material: water; isolation source: holomictic Lake 442, 16.5 m depth | place: Canada: near Kenora, Ontario | collected...
ATAAATAACTACGTAGCACGGAACAACAAAGGAGAGAAGACATGGTTGGCAAGCTTTGGCTTAAGTTAGTTTTGCTGGTCGGCGGCACACTGCTGGCGGCTTCATCGTACGCGAACTTCCCCAGCGTCCCCAAGGAAACGTACAAAGCGCTGAGTCTGGAGCAGTCGGCCACACCCAAGCAATTACATGATGCACTGAGCAAGCGTTACAAGGATCCAGCGCAAGGCGCCGGACGCGGTACCTTGGCTCAGTACTGGGAACCGATTCCATTTAGCATGTACATGGACCCAGCCTCATTCTACAAACCCCCAACCTCGATGAAGGAAGTGGCCTCACGCCAAGAGTGCGTGAAATGCCATACCGATGAATCCCCAGTCTGGGTAAATGCTTGGAAGAAGAGCACCCATGCCAATCTGGACAAGGTCCGTGCACTCAAGCCTACCGACCCCACCTTCTACAAGAAGGCAAAGCTAGAGGCTGTTGAGAAGAACCTCCGCTCAATGGGCCGCTTAGGTTCAGGTGAGAAGCTCAAAGAAGTCGGCTGTATTGATTGCCACGTAGATATCAACACCAAGAAGAAGGCTGACCATAGCGTCGATATGCGTATGCCAACCGCCGACGTCTGCGGTGTTTGCCATCTTCAAGAGTTTGCTGAGCGCGAATCTGAACGCGACACCATGATCTGGCCATTCAAGACTGGCTGGCCTGATGGACGTCCTTCACATGCGCTGGACTGGAAGGCCAACGTTGAAGTTGCCGTCTTTGCTGCCATGCCACAACGCGAAATCGCTGAAGGTTGCAGCCAGTGCCATACCAATCAGAACAAGTGCGATGGTTGCCATACACGCCACGAGTTCTCAGCTGCTGAGTCACGTAAGCCTGAGGCTTGCGCTACCTGCCATAGCGGGGTTGACCATAACAACTGGGAAGCCTACTCCATGTCTAAGCATGGCAAGGTCGTGTCGATGATGGGTAGCAAGTGGAACTGGGATGTTCAACTCTCAGATGCCTACTCTAAGGGTGGTCAGACTGCCCCGACATGCGCCGGTTGCCATATGGAATATGAAGGCAAGTTCAGCCACAACATGGTCCGTAAGGTCCGTTGGGCGAACTACCCAGGAGTCCCTGGCATTGCAGAGAACATCACGAGCGAGTGGTCAGAAGGACGTCTGGATTCATGGGTTAAGACCTGTACCCAGTGCCATGCTGAACGCTTCACCCGCTCCTACCTAGAGTTCATGGACAAGGGCACGCTGCATCTGCTGGCCAAGTACCAAGAATCTCATGGTGTCGTTGAGAAACTCTACAAGGAAGGCCTGTTGACCGGTCAGAAGACCAACCGTCCAGCACCTTTAGCACCGGACAAGGAAATGTTCGCAGGCTTCACCCAGCTGTATTGGTCAAAGGATAACAACCCAGCGACCATCGAATTGAAGGTACTGGAGATGGGTGAGAACGATATGCCGAAAGGACACGTCGGACTAGCTCACGTTAATCCAGGTGGTTACACCTACACCGAAGGCTGGGGACCCATGAACCGGGCCTATGTCGAGATCATGGATGAGAACACCAAGATCCGTGAGATGGTCGCACTGCAAAAACGTGTTGATCGGTTAGATGGTCGTCGTACCAGCTTGCTGGATATCGACAGCACCAGCGACAAGATCTCCATCGGTGGTCTGGGTGGTGGCATGCTGCTAGCGGGTACCATCGCGCTGGCTGGATGGCGCCGTCGCCGCGATAAAAGCGGCAGTTGACCTCTGAATCATCCCGGAGCGCCGAAGTGACGGCGCGTCCGGGAAACAAACTCCTCCCGGCACTGGGGATTCTCCTGGTTACGGGAGGTTTTCTTTTGCTCGCTTGGTTTGCCTACTTGTGGTTCAACCCCAAACCCCCGCCCTACCAGTACCAACTGGTGACCGAGGGAAGCGTTGATAAGTTTGCAGAGATGCGGCTCGATGCCTGGCCGGATCTCAACATTCGTAAATACGAGGTACGAGTCCCAGAAGTAGATAACCCGATTGCGATCGCCCATACCGCGAACCGCGGTACCGGTGCACCGGTTCTACTGACCTGGGAGGGCCGCATCAGTGAGCCAGTCTTGGCCCTTGACGGCAAGCTCTCTGAACTCACAACGATTGCAGGGGCCATTGCTAAGCATGCTCCCAAGGATGCACTGATCCTATCCTGGTGGGATACCTCACGCCAGTTAAAGCTCCTGATTGGATCTGACACCCTGTTTAGCAACCGTATTGGTGAGCCACTCATCATTCCGCCTCAATGGAATGAGCGTCGCGATGCCATCATCAAGTATGAAGATAAGTTCTGGGGCGCACCCGCTGCTGCTGATGAACGTCAGAAGTTCCAACGCTTTGCCGATGCCATGGTTGCAACACCGGATGCCGGGTCTAAGATCCTGCGTGAACTCGCGGGTCCGCGCGAGGCATTTCTGGTCGTCCATGTAACTGATCTCTATAAGCTTGGGCTCATGCGCCCCGCTCACTTTGATATGGCCTATAAGGTGTTCCCAATGGGGGGCAATATGCATGGTTTGATTGGCTATCTCAAGAGCTGGATGCAGGACAACAAGTATGAGACCTATGCATTACAGTCCATTTCAGACACTGAGGTCCGTGCCTACTTCCTAAGGGATGCTAAGAGTAGTAATACCTTAATGGCGCAGACGCTCCCCTTTACCAATACCCAACCACTGGATATCTCCGCATTGGAGCTGGTTTACCAGCATGGTGGGTACTGGCTGTACCGAGTTCCGATGGCTGCAGCCGCGACGAATTGATTCAGTCGTTGTATACTGCGGTATCAGTGGTACCAGGAAGAGTGATGGTACTGGTTCTACCAGTTTGTACACAGCAGCGATAAAGTGCACCCGTTACGGGTAGGTTCGGCCGATATATAACAACGAATATGAGGGAGAAATCATGCGTCAATCAATGACATTCGCACTGGCTGGAGCCGCGATGCTCGCGGTTCTTTCGGGCAGCGTACTGGCCGATAAATATGAAGGTCGCAAGAAATGTAGCTCGTGCCACAAGAGCCAGGGCGAGTCATGGGGTACCACTGCCCATGCTAAGGCGATGGAGTCCTTGAAGCCTAAGACCAAGGCTGCGGCGAAGACTAAGGCGAAGCTGGATCCTAATAAAGATTACACCCAGGACAAAGACTGCGTGGGCTGTCACGTCGATGGCTTCAACCGTGAAGGCGGATACACCATTGCTGAGCCGAGCAAGTTCCTAACCGGCGTTGGCTGTGAGTCCTGCCATGGACCTGGTTCTAAGTACCGTGGAATGCACCGTAAGGCAGGAGCCGACTTTGAGAAATCAAAGAAGACCGCACCCCGCCAAGGATTGGCTGATGCGGGTCAGGACTTTGCCTTTGAAGAGAGCTGCAATGCATGCCATCTGAACTACGAGGGCTCGGGCTGGAAGGGTGCTAAGAAGCCATACACCCCATTCACACCACAGGTCGACAAGAAGTACACCTTTGACTTCAAGAAGTATGTCCGCGATAGCAAGGCGATGCATGAGCATTACAAGCTGGACGGTACCTTCACGGGCGAGCCTGAGTTCATGTTCCACAAGGACTTCCAATCATCTGCTAAGGTTGGCGTGAAAGGATCGGACGACTAATGGCTACAAGTGGGGGTAAAGCAGGCGGAACGCTACTGATTGGGGCGTTACTGGGGGTCGTAATGGTGGCGGTGGTATTTGGCGGCGAAGCGGCTGTCTCCACCGACAAGTTCTGCACCAGCTGTCATTCAATGACCTATCCGGTGGCGGAATTAAAGAAGTCTTCCCACTATGGGGCACTGGGTGCGAACCCTGGCTGCAAGGACTGTCATATCCCTCAGGGCTTTGAGAACTTCCACTTAGCGCTCTATACCCATGCGGTGGATGGGGCACGGGAGTTGTACTTAGAGTTTGCTGAGGACTATTCCACGCTGGAGAAGTTTAACGAGCGTCGTCTGATCATGGCGCATGATGCGCGGATGAATCTGAAGAAGTGGGATAGTGTTACCTGCCGCGAGTGTCACCGCGATCCACAGCCACCGGGTGGGGATGCTAAGGCTGCTCACAAGAAGATGGAAACAGAAGGGGCCACCTGTATCGACTGTCACCAGAACTTGGTACACAAGGCAGTGGCTGAGACGGATCTGAATGCCAGTCGTACCCAAAAGAAGATGGTCTTAAAAGAGGTCAAGGCCGATCCAGATGAGGAAGAGGAGTAATCCCCTCTTCTGACCAGCACCCCCACTGCCCTCCCCGGGCAGTGGCCTATCGGTAGAATTCCCCTCTCTCAGTGCGGGAGTATTAGCAAGGTAAAGACTCACCTAGCGAACCCGAGTGCACATGGCAATTCCTATCGTTCTAGACCACAGTAGCCGCCAATCACTACAAAGCCAAATCTTTGATCAGTTAAGACAGCTGATCCTTGGTGGAAAACTAAAGCCCGGAGCGCCGGTTCCAGCAAGTCGTGTACTCGCTGATCAGCTCTCCATCTCCCGCAATACCGTACTGCTTGTTTATGATCGGCTGATTGCTGAGGGTTATCTTCAATCACGCCGAGCGATTGGCACTTATGTAAACATTGAATTACCTGAAACTAGTCTCGCTGCAGCGAGACGAGTTGCTACTTCATCGCCAACCCCTACCGAGACAGTCAACCGTCCACTCATCCCCTTTATCGGACAAACACCGTCAGAGAGAAAGACTAGGCATCTGGACTTTGATTTCTTTCCTGATCGGCTAGACCCGGATTTATTTCCTCATAAAATTTGGCTACGCTATATTAATAAGGTATCAACCGCCACCAACACTCACTTCAGTGAGTACAGTGATCCAGGTGGTTTACTCAACCTCCGAGAAATGATTGCAGATCATCTCGGTATGGCCAGAGGAATCAGCGTCTCATCTGATCAAGTCATCATCACAGCAGGCTCCCAAGAAGGATTGAACATAGCAGCGCGGCTTCTAATTAAAGATGCCACACTGGTCGCTACTGAGAATCCATGCTACCAGGGGGCGGCTCTCCTTTTTGAAAGCTATTATGCAAAATTATTGCCAGTGCCTGTGGATGAGGCCGGATTAGATGTCGACAAGCTCCCTGAGAGTGGAGTAACACTTCTTTATGTAACACCCTCACATCAGTACCCGCTCGGATTCACACTCTCAATTGAGCGGCGTATGAAGCTCCTCGAATGGGCCAGATGCTGTGGTGCATATATTATTGAAGATGACTATGACTCAGACTTCCAGTATCGCGGCTCGCCATTAACAGCACTCATGGGGCTCGATGATTATGGCTCTGTCATGTACTTAGGAACCTTCTCAAAGTCTATGGGCGCGGGATTGCGGATTGGTTACCTTGTCGTTCCCCGAGTTCTAATACAAGCAGCCCGCTCCGCTAAGGCGCTGCTAAATAGTGGGCATGCTTGGCTAGATCAAGCCACAATGGCGGAATTTATTCGCAGCGGTGCTTACGGCAATCACCTGAGGCGTATGCGCCATCTCTATTCTAAGCGCCGTGATTGCCTCATCGAGGCCCTACATCACCATTTCGGTTCAGTGCGACTCTCTGGATTGGAAAGCGGACTCCATCTAGCCTGGCACCTACCAGACGATTTTCCAGATGCGCACAGGCTTCAGGCACTTGCACTCCAACATGGAGTAGGAATCTACTCTGTAAGCTCCAGTACTGCCTATGATTATGGAGGATGCAACTATAGCGAACACACCCTAATACTCGGCTTCTCCTCGGTTAATGAGTATCAGATACGTGCTGGTATCCAACGCATTGCAGATGCACTTACGGACCAACCAGTCAGCCCCTCCTCTTCATCAGAAAACTAGGGGTTTGCGATGCCCTTCCTATCATCAACATGGCTCAGGGAGTCGCTTTCATAAATATCGTTGAACTCATAGATCGTCGTATTTATATATATACTTCCAGAGATTCTATGCTTTAATAGCGCCATATATGAGGCAGCGTTTTGCCTACATTAGGAGGAAGAGTGCTGAAATATCATTTTTCGATAAGGACACGGAGCGGGCAGAGCGTCGACAATATTCGTATCGGGGGAGTAGACCAGGCAGATGCAGAACGTCGACTACGTCAGATGTACAGCAACTGCGAAGTCACTCGCTGCGAGGTAAAAAGAAATGAAGTAAAGCTTGACCAGTCCTCCTCGATAGAGGACATCCTATCTTTGATCGCCCAATAACTAAGCCTAGTTATCGACAAGCCCTTCGGACATCAACTCTTCCAGCAGCTCTTCATAGTCTCGTGCTCCACGACTACTGGGCGAATACTCAAAAATAGTCTTATTCGCACTTGGACTCTCTGCAAGGCTGACATTTTCAGAGATCCTTGTACGGCAAACCTCCCCCCCAAACTTCTCCTCGGCCATCTGTAACACATCCCGCGCCATACGTCGTCTTGCATCAAAACGAGTCAGTAAATATCGTCGTTGCACCCGGCGCTTGAGTACCTGCTCCAACGCCTTGAGCGTTTTTTCAATCTGAATTGCTCCCTTGATTGAAAGATGATCGGCAGACATCGGAACGATCAAGCAGGTACACGCAAATAATGCATTTAAGGAGAGCACACCCAGTAACGGACTACAGTCCATTATCAGGGGGGCCTCCTTACCTCCAAATTTTTCTTCTCGGAGTGCAATATTGAGCCGGTTGACAACATTGTAACCCTTGCCGTATAGAGCATCTACTTTGGATAGCTCGATATGCGATGGAATGACTTTGATGCCGCTGGGGGACTCACGAACCAACTCATTCAGCGGGCGGTTATTCTGAAATAGACTTAGTACAGTTTCATCTCCCTTTTTAGCAGTGACGCCGATAGTAGTCCCAAGCTGAGCCTGGGGGTCAAGATCTATGGCATAAGGGTTAATTCCACGGCGCACGAGAGCGGCGGCTAAGTTGAGTGTAGTTGTAGTTTTTCCTACGCCACCCTTCTGATTGAATACGGCAATTATCGTCATGATTGGTCGCTATTCTAACTCAAATTGACGCATCGTCTTTTACTAGTCTAAGAACCAGAAAAGGCGCAACACATCTGACTAAGCATGCGACTAATGAGCCAAAAAGACACACAAATGAGGCTCGTTGTGAATATCAGACAGCCTTATGACTGACCCCCTCTTGACGTAAGTGTCTCACCTGAGATTAACCGTTTCGGCGCTATTTCACCCTCTGCTGTAATTTCTCCCAATCCCAGAAAATTTTCTTCCGTGTCATACATCCGAACCTTTTCACCCACTATCAGACCATTTACAGAGACAGGTGAAGTCACTATCTGTCCCTGCAACAGTAACTTCACCTGCATACTTTCCAGCGTCACGGCAGAAAAATTATGTAAGAGTCTGTCGGTTGAGTATAGGCAGATATCTCGCTGAGATAGGGACATTCCCTCAATCTGATCAAGTGTGTAAGATTGAGACAAACTAAAATCATGTACGGCGCTCCGGCGTAAGGCGGTGAGATAGGCCCCGCCGCATCCTAAGGCCCGACCAATATCTTCTGCCAAGGTACGGATATAGGTACCCGTACTGCAGCTGACCTTGATGGACATCTCTTCACCCACGAGAGCAGCAATTTTTAAGTCATAGATTGTTACTTGGCGTGGTTTCCGTTCAATTTCCACTCCTTCTCTGGCATAGGTATACAGGGACTTTCCCTGATGCTTTAATGCACTATACATCGGTGGAATCTGTGTAATAGTTCCGGCAAAATCTTGCAATACTTGTCCAATATTTTGAGATATTAACTTCGTATCACCTACCATTGAAATTTCTCCTTCGGCATCTCCAGTAGTGCTGATATAACCCAGTCTCATCACTGCTTCATAGGTCTTGTCAGCACCCAACAGTGCCGAAGAGAATTTAGTCGCCTCGCCGAGACAGATTGGCAGTAGACCTGTTGCCAGTGGATCAAGCGTCCCCGTATGTCCAGCTTTGCTTGCAGCATAACTACGTTTGATAATTTGTAATGCCCGGTTTGATGAGATCCCGTGGGGCTTATCAAGTAGCAGGACGCCACTGATATTACGTTTGATGTATTTAGAGTGTAAAGGCTTAGAATTCACAACGTACAGGGCATTGCGCCTATTCTGCCGGGCCTTCTAAGGCGACCGCTTGATCGATCAGTTGCGAAAGACGCATCCCACGTTCAACTGATTCATCGTAGATAAAATGTAACTGTGGTACCACACGTAACTTTAATCGACCTGACAACCGACTACGCAAAAAACCAGCAGAGTGTTCAAGACCCTTATCTGTTAGAAAGTTATCACCGGCGCTTCCGAGTGAAGTGTAGAAAACCTTGGCATGGGAATAGTCATGACTTACCTCTACGCCAGTCAGGGTAATCGATTGAATGCGGGGATCTTTTAACTCGTTATAGATTAGATCAGCCAGTTCACGTTGGATCTGGTCAGCAATACGAAGAGTACGGGAATAGTCTTTAGGCATTATATTCTACGATCAAGACGTACCATCAAGATACTTCATGATGCTATTGATCGATCAGATAGTATCAAAGATAACTTTACCTTGATTTACAGGCTACGGGCGACTTCGATAATTTCATAAACCTCTAACTGGTCACCTACTTCAATATCATTAAAGCTCTTTAATGATAGGCCACATTCAAAATTACCTTTGACCTCTTTCACATCGTCTTTAAAACGTTTTAATGAATCCAGTTCACCGGTATGAACGAGCTCCCCATTCCGTATCAAACGCACTGATGAACCACGTCTAATGACACCCTCAAGTACATAGCAACCGGCCACTGCACCCACTTTAGAAATACGGAATACCTGACGGATTTCGACGAGCCCGATAATGCTTTCCTTCCGTTCTGGTGCCATCATTCCTGACAGGGCCGCTTTGATCTCGTCAACGGCCTCATAAATAATACTGTAGTAGCGTACATCTACACCGGTCGAACTAATCAGTTTGCGTGCAACCGTATCTGCACGACTATTGAAGCCAATTACTACGGCCTTGGAAGCGAGTGCTAAGTTGATGTCGGACTCGGTAATAGCACCCACTCCGCTATGGATGATATTTACTTTAACTTCATCTGTAGACAGCTTATCCAATGCATGGGTGAGCGCCTCGTAGGAGCCTTGCACATCGGCCTTGATGATCAAGGCAAGTACCTTAACATCACCCTTCTGCTCGAATATGTTTTCCAGTTTGGCTGCCTGCTGTCTGGCGAGCTTCACATCGCGGAACTTACCCTGACGGAAAAGAGCGATCTCTCGTGCTTTACGCTCGTCAACCATGACGACTACAGACTCCCCTGCCACCGGCACTTCTGACAAACCCTGAATCTCCACAGGGATGGAAGGACCTGCTTTCTCAACTGGCTTACCATTCTCGTCTAACATTGCCCGTACCCGACCAAATACGGCTCCTGCCAGCAGGATATCTCCTCGTTTCAAGGTTCCGGACTGCACCAAGATCGTTGCCACCGGACCTCGTCCTCGGTCCAAACGTGATTCGATTACAATACCCCTGGCGGGCGCTTCCTTCGCTGCTTTAAGTTCCAACACTTCAGCCTGGAGAAGGACACTCTCCAATAGCGCATCAATCCCTTGCCCAGTCTTGGCTGAAACCTCGATGAACATGGTGTCTCCACCCCAATCTTCTGGCACTACACCTTGCGTTACCAGCTCCTGCCTGATGCGTTCCGAGTTAGCCTCTGGTTTATCTATCTTATTGACCGCAACCACTATCGGCACCTTGGCTGCCTTAGCGTGATGAACCGCCTCTATGGTCTGGGGCATTACGCCATCATCTGCTGCCACCACCAGCACAACCAGATCGGTGACCTTAGCGCCCCGAGCGCGCATTGCCGTAAATGCTTCATGACCAGGCGTGTCAAGGAAAGTGATCATGCCTCGTTCGGTCTCAACGTGATAGGCGCCAATATGCTGAGTGATGCCCCCTGCTTCACCGCTCGCTACGCGTGTGCGACGGATGTAATCCAGCAATGAGGTCTTACCATGATCGACGTGACCCATTACAGTGACTACTGGAGCACGTGGTTCTGTTTGATACTCCGTTGTGGGGAGCTCAGTATCCACCAAGAAAGCCTCGGGGCTATCCAGAGCCGCATACTTAGCCACGTGGCCCATCTCTTCCACCACAATCATGGCGGTTTCCTGATCCAACATCTGATTGATGGTAACCATATTACCCATCTTCATCAGAGTCTTAATGACTTCAGCAGCCTTAACCGTCATTTTTTGCGCCAGCGCTCCAACAGAGATTGTTTCAGGCACCATCACCTCATGCACCACCGTCTCGGTTGGCACTGAGAAGGCATGACTTCCCTGATCCTCACTCGAGCCCTTGCTATGCTTATCTCTACGTGTACGCCACCCTTTGCCTCCAGATAGATCGCCGCGTGTTTTAAGTCCTCGCTTTTCTGAACTCTCATCCTTCCAGATGACCTGCTTAGTCTGTTTCTTTTTCTTCTCAGCCTTAGCAGCCTTATCTTCCGGCTTAACGACAGGTTTATGCAGTGTCCCTTCTGTTGCGACTACGGCTGGAGTTGACGCGGGTGTTGCCGTCTCAGTTGGAACTAGAACTGCAACAGCTTCTGTAACCGGTTCAGCTTCTTTGGCTTCAGCTAAGATCGGTTTGTTGCGTTCTTTCTTTTCCTTTATTTCCGCAACCTGCCGCGCAATTAACTCAGCTTGTTTTTTTGCTTCTTCCGCACGCAATTCTTTTTGTGCGGCATCCACTACCGAAGCTGGAGCTGCCGGAGCTGGCGGTGCAACCGCTACCGGCACTGCCGGCTCAATAGCCTCATCGTTATCTGCTTCTACACCGTCCACCAGATCGCGCTTTACAAAAACACGCTTCTTGCGAACTTCTACCTGGATAGTTCGAGCCTTTCCAGTGCTATCTGATTTTTTAATCTCTGTTGTCTGCCGACGGGTCAGAGTAATCTTTCCTTTATCCTCTGTTGCACCATGGACCTTACGCAGGTAATCCAGAAGCTGATTTTTATCCTTCTCGGTCAGGCCATCCTTGGCAATTTCTTTGCTGACGCCAGCCGCCTGGAGTTGCTCCAGCAATACTGCTGGCAACAGTCCCAGTTCACTAGCAAATTGTTCCACACTCATTTGCGCCATTAATTAGTAGCCCTTAATATCCTATGCTCGATCTGCCAAGATTAGGCAAACCACGGCGCACGAGCTGCCATAATCAACGTCTTGGCTCGTTCGGCATCTATGTTAATCATTTCCACCAGGTCATCCACTGCCAAGTCGGCCAGATCTTCTTGAGTTTTTATACCCTTAGCTGCCAAATCGTGCGCAGTCTGACTGTCCATCCCTTCCAGTGACAGCAGGTCTTCTGCCATATGCCCTACTTTTTCCTCACTGACAATGGCCTCGGTTAGAAGTACATTCCGCGCCCGATTACGAAGCTCAGTTACAGTCTGCTCATCAAATGATTCAATCTCCAACATTTCATTAATTGGTACGTAGGCCACTTCTTCCAAACTAGTAAAGCCTTCCTGTGTCAGGATGTCCGCAACTTCCTCATCTACATCAAGCTTATCCATAAAGAGCTGACGAGTGACCGAGGACTCTTCGTCATTTTTCGCCTGCGACTCGTCCACGCTCATGATATTGAGCTCCCATCCGGTCAGTTCAGATGCAAGACGAACATTCTGACCACCTCTGCCAATGGCTTGAGCAAGATTATCCTCATCCACCACAATATCCATGCTGTGTTTTTCCTCATCCACCATGATGCTGCTGATTTCGGCAGGAGCAAGCGCATTAATGACGAAGGTGGCCGGATCGTCCGACCAGAGAATAATATCCACCCGTTCCCCGGCCAATTCACCGGTCACTGCCTGAACCCTAGATCCACGCATACCGACGCAAGTACCAATCGGATCGACACGTTGATCATTAGACTTTACTGCAATCTTCGCTCGAGAACCCGGATCTCTCGCTGCAGCCTTAATTTCTAGCAATCCCTCCTCGATCTCTGGCACCTCTAACTCAAACAGCTTCATCAAAAATTCCGGTGCAATCCGTGATAACACCAATTGAGGGCCCCGAGCAGTACGATCAACTTTAGACAGGTAAGCACGAACACGGTCACCGACTCGCAGGTTCTCCTTAGGGATCGTCTGGTCTCGAGGCAAAACGGCCTCAACCCTGCCAGACTCGATGATGGCATTACCCCGTTCCATGCGTTTAATGGTACCGCTAACCATGTACTCCTTCCGCTCAAGGAAGTCATTCAGAATCTGCTCGCGTTCGGCATCCCTAATTTTTTGGTATATAACCTGTTTGGCTGCTTGAGCACCAATACGTCCAACCTCTACAGGTTCGAGGGGCTCCTCGACGAACTCACCTAACTGGAGCCCAGCATCAAGCTGCGATGCCGCGGTCATAGAGATCTGACGTGCAGGATCCTCAACAGTATCATCAGTCATGATCTGCCAACGACGGAAAGACTGGTAATCGCCCGTCTCACGGTCAATCGACACACGCACCTCGGCGTCATCATGAAAACGCTTTTTAGTAGCAGATGCTAACGCTAATTCGAGTGCTGCAAAAACAATGTCTTTTTCAACATTCTTCTCACGCGCCAACGCGTCCACCAACAATAAAACTTCGCGACTCATACTACCTCCGACCGAATTCTTAGATAGCTACAATTTTGGAACTAAACGGGCTTTTTCAAGATTACTCAATTCAACATTAAGCATCGCTCCATCCACTTCCAGCTTCAATACTTCATCACTTACTCCACGCAAGATTCCGACGAAGTTCCGCTGGCCCTGCAACGCTACACGTAACTTCAATTTGGCCAATTCTCCCGTAAAACGAACAAAATCAGATGCCCTCTTCAATGGTCGATCCATTCCTGGAGAGGAAATCTCCAGTCGATCATAATCAATATTTTCAACCGCAAACAATCGACCCAGGTGGTCACTGATGGCCGAACAGTCCTCCACAGTAATGCCATTGGGCTTATCAATAAATACCCGTAATAGCTTACCGCGTGGCGACCGTTCCACGTCAACCAGCTCATAACCCATCCCAGACAGGGTCAATTCCAGTAATTCATGTAGCTCCATAGCCTCGCTACAAACAAAAAATGGGCCAAACAAGCCCATAAAAATTATGTGCGCATTCTAGCAAATTTTTATACTTAATGAAATAGATACTTCATAAGAACGTCTTGTCTGATAACGTTATCTCCCCCATAAGCAGCCCTTTTTGTGCCAATCAAGTTACAAATGTAGCTCGAAATAACTGCCCCTTGAATCCATTCGAAAGCGCAGAGGGATGGATCTGATTCAGTTGTCACGAGTGATACAATTCCAGCAGTCCAAAACCTCAATACTGGAGAATGAACATGCCAGAGATCAAATCTATTCTGCATGGAAAAGAGACCTTCCCCCCAGGTGCAGTATTTGTTGAACAATCCAATCTGGCCGGTTTGGCTTCTTATCATGCATTATGCGCTGAGGCCGAAAGAGATTATGAGAGTTTCTGGGGGAAATTAGCAAAGGAACAGATTCTATGGCACAAGCCATTCACTCGCGTACTGGACGAGCGTAATCACCCATTCTTCAAGTGGTTCGACGATGGTGAACTGAATATCTCATACAACTGCCTTGATCGGCACCTCGTTACTCAACCGGATAAGGTTGCCATCATTTTTGAAGCAGATGATGGCAGAGTCACTCGATCCACTTATAGGGATCTTCACCACCGAGTATGTCAGTTTGCCAATGGTCTTAAATCTCTAGAGATTGGCAAGGGTGATCGCGTCATCATCTATATGCCAATGAGCATTGAAGCAGTCGTAGCAATGCAGGCCTGCGCCCGGATCGGTGCAATTCATTCGGTAGTGTTTGGCGGCTTCTCCGCTAAAAGCTTGCATGAACGTATTATCGATGCCGGTGCAGTCGCCGTGATTTCCGCCGATGAACAAATCCGTGGTGGCAAGACTATCCCCCTGAAATCTGCCGTAGATGAGGCCCTCTCCATGGGAGGGACAGACTCTGTAAAATCCGTGGTGATCTATCAACGCTCCGGTATGGGTGCTCAGTGCCATACCACGCGTGACGTCTGGTGGCACGACCTCATCAAGGACAAGGACAGTAACTGTGAGCCCGAATGGGTTAATGCAGAACATCCACTATTTACCCTCTACACATCCGGCTCAACCGGCAAACCTAAGGGGGTACAGCACTCTTCAGCGGGATACTTGCTTGGCACAATGCTCAGCATGAAATGGATTTTTGATTACAAACCCTCTGATATTTTCTGGTGTACGGCCGATGTAGGTTGGGTCACCGGTCACAGCTATGTGGCTTATGGCCCTCTGGCAATGGGGGCCACCCAGATTATATTCGAGGGAGTCCCAACTTATCCTGATGCAGGTCGTTTCTGGAAAATTATCCAGGACCACAGAGCAACTACTTTCTATACCGCCCCCACCGCAATCCGTTCGCTGATCAAGTCAGGTCCAGATTTACCCGGACAATATGACCTATCGTCATTGCGATTACTGGGATCGGTCGGTGAACCCATTAATCCGGAAGCATGGATGTGGTATTACACCGTCGTGGGTCAGTCCCGCTGTCCCATCGTGGATACTTGGTGGCAAACAGAAACAGGCTCGCATATGCTCGCCCCAATGCCTGGCGCGGTCCCTCTAAAACCCGGTTCCTGCACCTTTCCATTACCCGGCATCATGGCGACCATCGTGGATGAAACAGGCCATGAAGTGGAGAATGGAAAAGGTGGATTCCTTGTCATCAAGCGCCCATTTCCCTCACTGGCTCGCACCTTATGGGGCGACCCTGAGCGTTTCCAGAAAACTTATTTTCCGCAAGACTTAGGCGGCAAGTATTACCTTGCAGGCGATTCCGCCAGCCGTGATCTGGATGGCTATTTCTGGATCATGGGCCGTATCGATGATGTCCTCAATGTTTCCGGTCATCGCTTGGGAACCATGGAGATAGAATCGGCACTGGTGTCGAATTCTCTTGTGGCGGAGGCAGCGGTGGTCGGCAAGCCTCACGACATCAAGGGTGAGGCTATCATTGCATTCGTTGTTCTCAAAGGCATCCACCCTCATGGGGAAGATGCACACAATATCTCCGTATCATTACGTGAATGGGTCGCTAAAGAAATTGGCCCGATTGCCAGGCCGGATGAGATTCGCTTCGGTGATAACTTGCCAAAAACTCGCTCCGGAAAAATTATGCGCCGGCTGTTGCGTGCCATTGCCAGAGGAGAAGAAATCACTCAGGATACTTCCACCCTAGAGAATCCGGCAATACTTGAGCAATTGCGGCAACCCATAAACTAATTAATCAAACAAAGAGCCATGGACCTACCACGCATAATTGACTACAACCACGGGATTAGCACTATTGATGCTCAGTACCACCGTCAGGGATTGGTTGCGATTCATATGATTGTCGAAGGTAACGATATAGCGCTAGTAGACACAGGAACCGCGTTTTCTGTTCCTGGCGTAATTGAAACTTTAAAGCATAAGAATCTTGCACCCGAAAATGTAAGCTATGTCTTTCTTACTCACATCCATCTCGATCATGCCGGTGGTGCAAGTAAGTTCATGCAATGCCTACCCAATGCAAAGCTCGTCGTCCATCCACGCGGCGCTCGCCACATGGCTGACCCCTCCAAACTCATTGAAGGTGCCAAAGCGGTATATGGTGCAATGGAATTTAGCCGCATGTATGGCGAGATTCATCCAATAGACGCAGGACGTATCATTGAAGCGCCAGATGAATTCCGCATCGATCTTAATGGTAGGTCTCTTCTATTTCTCGATACCCCTGGCCATGCACGCCATCACTACTGTATCTTTGATGAGCAGAGTCACTCATTCTTTACCGGTGACACATTCGGCGTCTCCTACCGCGAGTTCGATGTGGATGGAATGGAATTTGTATTTCCAACCACTACACCTGTGCAGTTTGACCCGACTGCGGCACACGCCTCTCTGGATCGACTGATTAGTTACAAACCGGAGCATGCCTTCCTCACTCACTATGGCCGCATCAGTCACTTACCGGAACATGCTGTCGAAATGCATGAGCTGATTGATGCCCATGTATCAATCGCTAGAGGGATATCCAACGATAACCCTGACAGGCATGCAACGCTGGTTAAAGAACTTGGATCGTTATTGTTACGACGACTGACAGCACACGGTTGCAAACTGCCACAGGAAAAGATTCATGAATTGCTACGAATTGATATTGACCTCAATTCCCTAGGGCTGGAAAATTGGCTAGACCATTCGGTAGCAAGTAGCTAACAGTTGATCAACTACTGCCAAGGCAATCAAACACCAGCTCCAAGCATTAATAACATCCCGATAATTTGCCGGCGAGCCTATTCTGGTTTATCCTTTGCAGCCTTATCGGTTCCGGTCAGCCGGATTCCTTTGATCGGAGAGATGGCCGAGTGGTTTAAGGTACACGCC